>Ga0214249_1000037_pt1 | contig 71653 bp, 64 predicted proteins | sample TroBogypolimnion_17_FD_153087 | JGI IMG/M metagenome (GOLD analysis project Ga0214249, IMG submission 153087) | Freshwater microbial communities from Trout Bog Lake, WI - 23JUN2009 hypolimnion | ecosystem: Environmental > Aquatic > Freshwater > Lake > Hypolimnion/Profundal zone | place: Trout... | reverse complement strand
TTGCCTTGGTGGATCATATCAGCTGGGATGCCTTCAATGAGAACCAGGATCTGACGACACAGATTGAAATGTATAAACGCCGTTCCGGCGCGTATCCCGAAAGCGTGTTGGCCGACGGGATCTACGGCACTCGAGAGAACAGAAAGTTCATGAAGGAACACGGCATTCGATTTGGCGGCAGACCACTTGGCCGTCCGCCGAAAGAAACATCGTGCAATGCGGAAAAATTGAAGCAAGAGAAAAAGCAGCGCCGTTGGGATGCTCTGGACCGAATTCCCATTGAAGGAAAATTCGGTCAGGGGAAAAACGGCTACCGGCTCAACTATATCCGAGCCAGACTTCTGAAGACATCGGAGGCATGGATCAATAGTATCTTCCTGGTGATGAACCTGATGATTCTTCTAAGGGAGTTGTATGACGAACTCCTTTCTCTGGGAAGAAACGTATGTCTGTTCTTGTTTCATATCTGCTTTACTCGAATTGCCGCTATTCTTCATGGTATGCTCAGATTTCCAGCAATGAGCATGTTTTTGGAGTAGTCGTTTTTTGAGGAGACTCTATATATAAAGGAATCTGATTACCAATGAAACTCAGCCGATTTCATAAGCTGTTGAGTGACTGGTAGGGTCTGACGGCAACATAACAAAATCGAGAGATCATTTGTCGCAGATCAAACCTCCGATTGAATCGGTAGCATAACTCAGCGAGGTACCGGTGAAAATGTTTGGAGCGAATAGCATGAAAAGTACCGATCATGGGATATAATAACGACATCTATAATAGAAGGAAGATCTTGCGCGGTTACCGGTACACCCAAAGAGATGCGTAAATTGAGGGAAACAATGATTCAAAAACAATTACAGAATAGAGCAATCGCTCAACTCTAACTTCGATTGAACCAGTTGCAAGAGCAGCCAGCATGCTTAGTCGGGCTGTCGGGCTACGGCCTTTGTTGTCAGGAGCAACCGTTAGTTGAAGGAACGTCGCGTCAGGGAGTTGCTTTTTGACGTGGCATGCATCCGAACCGTTACCAGCAACGAACGACTTTTGGGAACGGTGCGGCATGCCCACCAAAAACAACTCGCCTAGAAAGACTGCTACCGATCTGCCGTTTCTTGATTTGCGCCCCCGTAATAGTATCCGAATTTGTTTCGTCCCTCAGCCTTGGCTGCATACATGGCTATGTCAGCCTTCTTCAGCAGGGTTTCGAGATCTTCTCCGTTGTCCGGATAGAAGGCAATGCCGATACTAGATCCAGTCACCACCTCCTGGTGGCCGATCTTCAATAAAGAAGATTTTCCTTTTTACTACCTTTAAACTGTGCGACAACAATGGGTATACGAGTACACAGATTTACAATTTTTTCTACCATAATGGTTTTAAGATGGTTGAAACCCCCAGCGAAGCCGATTGTATTGTGATCAGCACCTGCGGGTTTGACCAGGAGCGTGAAAATGTATCCAGACATATCATCGGGCAATATATAGATGAGTTCTCGAAACATAAGCCCATAATTGTATGCGGATGCCTGACAAAAATAAATCCAAACCTGTTCGATCAAAACGGTGTTATTGCCCTGGGGCCTAAAGACCTGCATAGATTCAACGAAATCTTTCAGCCAGAGATAAGAATTGAAGACATTTCAGGAGGAAAACTAAATGATCGATTCATTGATAGGAATTATGGAATCTTCGATGCCTATTACCTCCAAATTTGTCAAGGATGTGTAAGTAGTTGCAGTTATTGTGCTATAAAAAAGGCAAAAGGTCAGGTTAAGAGCAAACCTCTGGACAACGTTATTCGTGAGCTGGATCAGGCCATTAAAGATGGGTATAGCCGAATAATGCTGCTTGGAGATGACTGCGGAAGCTATGGAGTGGATCTGGGTATTGATTTATCGGATCTTCTTAACAAACTCGTCAACTTCAATGTAGGGATAAGCATTAATTATGTAGAGCCAGGCAGGTTTTTGTACTTGCATCCCAAGTTGCAGCGAAGCACGCTTGAACGCATTCAATTCATCAATATACCGATTCAGTCCACCTCAAATCGTATTATAAAGCTGATGGGGCGACATTACGATGTCGATGATATATTGCACCTCATGCAGGAGATGAGGCGCAATTACCCCGGAATATACCTTGAAACTCATATAATGTATGGCTTTCCAACGGAGAGTTGGGAAGAATTCGAAAGCTCTTTCCGTGTAGCCGAATATTTTGATAGTGTCATATATTTCTATTACACTGATCGAAAGAATGTGAGATCTTCCCTTTTAGATGGAAAGCTCTCAAGAGCAGAAATAGACCACAGAACTCAAGCTATCTTAAACCATTCCAGATTCCATCTCGACCGTGATAGTGCAGACCCTCCCATAATTATGCTGGGGTATGACTTGCAATCTCCGCAAGATATATTCCAATCCATAAAAGATAGTATAGGATTTCCTTCTGAAATAGAAACACCGAATGGGGATTGCCATTGATATCAAACTCTTATTCGTTTCCGGTGAATTGTTTTTTATAGATCCCACGACCGTCCAAAATGGTCAAAGTGACACTTCTGGCGTAATCTATGCCATCGGAATCAATTCCTTTCTACAAGTTGGAACACGGAAAGAAATCGGATGGAAGTGATTGTCCATAGATATAGCGGGAAAGATCTTTGTCGAAGAGTTTGGTATTAAGTTGGTTCATAACCAACCAGTACACTAGAAGAGAACTCAACACAATGTGAAGGTAAGAATTGCGTTTATAACGGTATTGGTCCCAACTGCGAAATGGCTTGAATACGATTTCATGAGAGAACACACTCAGACTAAATTCCCATGCCATTCAATATGTTAATTGAAAGGAAAAATTATGAGTTTCAACCATTTTGATGACCAGGGCAAGGCGATCATGGTGGACATCAGCGCCAAGTCACCAACCTTGAGGACTGCCATTGCTACGGCCAATGTTTTCTTGAAGAAGGAAACTATGAAAAATATTGTCGGTGGTACTGTGGCTAAAGGAGACGTGTTCGGAGTTGCACGACTCGCCGGAATTGCTGCTGCCAAAAAAACCCCTGACCTTATTCCTCTCTCTCATCCCTTACACCTCCATGCGGTAAAGATTGATTTTACCACCGATTTGGATGCTGGAATTGTTCGCGTTGAAGCCATGGTGAGGGCTTTTGAACGGACTGGCGTGGAGATGGAAGCGATGGTATCCGCATCAGTGGCAGCCCTCACCATATATGATATGTGTAAAGGGGCTGACAGGGGGATCCGTATCGGTGAAGTTGCTTTGCTCTACAAAGAGGGAGGGAAGAGCGGTACCTACAAACGGGAAGCTATGCTGTGAAAACTGGCTACTCATATAGAGTGATAAATTCATAATGGCAGCGGATATCAGGTATCTTCCGGCTATCCAATCTACCACGACACCCATAATCGGTGTCTGTGGGGCAACGAAACCGGAGCGAAAGGCACTTCTGAGTTTCCTTGTGTCAGCATTACACAGGCATGGCTTGAAGGTGGTTGTGACCGAGATGATCTCTGGCGCAGGGCTTGAAACTTTTCTGTCCTCTGATCTGATCCTGATGGAGGGGGAGCATCGGCTCCCGACTTTGATATGGCTGGAAGATAGGAGACCGCCACAGTTGGAGACAGGATCTGTCATGAAGGTTTTCGGACCCGAAAGACAAAAGGAGGAAGTCCTTATATTCCTATTGGAGTGGATAGCCCAACTCTGGCATAAAACACCAGTCTGGGGGTGTGTGCTGATCGGGGGCCAGAGCTCCAGAATGGGGCGCCCCAAGCATCTCCTGACGAGTCGGCAGGGGGTAACATGGCTGGAGCGGACTGTGGGTCTCCTTCGGCCCCTGGTCGCGGATCTTGTGATCTCCGGAAATGGGGATGTCCCCCAGAGCCTGCGGAACCTGATTCGCTTGAGCGATGTACCCGGTGTGGCAGGACCACTCTCCGGTATTCTTGCGGCAATGTTCAGCTATCCTGAGGTCTCCTGGCTCCTGGTGGCCTGCGATATGCCTGATATCCATGAAGATGCGGTTCGCTGGCTGCTTGCAAGACGGCGCCCTGGTGTCTGGGGGACAATTCCCCGTCTGCAGGAAGGTAGCAAAGTCGAGCCTTTGTTCGCCATGTATGATTTTCGTTGTGCATACCTTTTTCAGGACCTAGCACGGACAGGCTGTCTACGAATCGGAATGTTGGCTGGAAACTCCAAGATCGAAACACCTTTGGTCCCGGAGTCGCTACGGTCTTCATGGCGTAATGTCAATTCCGTGCGAGACTTGCAGACTCATAAACCAGTTCTCGATGTTAAAAAAACTGAATTTTCAAATACCGTAAAAAAAATAGATTATCGAACAATAATAGGTACTGCCGTCTTACAATGAATGAATATTTACTATGCCCTGAAGGAGGGTTAAAATGAAAACGAACCGAATCATGGTTCTTGCCGTAGCACTTCTGGCCATTACCGTCAGTCTGGTTTTTGCAGAGCAGATTGTTATCCAGTACGACTGCATCCCCAACTATGCCAACTGGGGCGGAGTTACCAAAGCATATCAAGAGAAGACCGGCGTTCAGATACCGCCGGATATGAAAGGTTCCAGCGCGGCCATGACTGCTCTGGAGGCTGAGGAGAAGAGCCCCAAGGCCGACTGCGCTTACTATTCTGGCGCCATCGGATTTCAAGCTGCTTCGAAGGGACTTCATGAGCCGTACAAACCAAAAGGGTGGGAGAGAATCCCTGCTGATCTCAAAGACCCCAACGGCACCTGGTGGACAGTGCACTTGGCTCATGTTGCCATCCTGGTCAACACCTCGGCGCTCAAAGGGAAACCGGTCCCGCGCTCATTTGATGATCTTCTCAACCCGATTTACAAGGGGATGATCGTGTATGACGATCCCCGCATACAAGGTACCGGCTTTACCTTCGTCTCAGGCATCAACGCGGTTCTTGGCGGAGGCAATAATCTGAAGGTCGGCTTTGACTACCTGAAGAAACTGGATGCCAACATCCTCAAGTACGCCAAAGAAAACAGCTACAACGAACTGCTGCGGGGCGAGATACCGATCTGGATTAACGCCGATGGCAACGGGCTGAAGGCGAAGAATGTGGACAAGGCCCCTATCGAAACAGTCATACCTGCCGAAGGGACTATAACCATGCCGTTGGTCATGGGACTGGTTAAAGGGGCGCCTCATAAGGAGGAGACCAAGAAATACATGGACTGGCTCCTTACTGACGAAGCTCAGCAACTCATGGCTGAATCCTACTTCCAGCCAGTCATACCGGTGAAGCTCGAATCGTCGCTCCAGGCCAAGTTCCCGCCCGAGAGTGCCTATGCCAAGGCCAAAGTGCTACCGCTTGATCAGTTGGCAGCCCAGGCAGACAGCATCAAAAAGCGCTGGGAATTAGAGATCGAGAGCGGCCGGTAATAGTTGTGTTCACTCCTAATCCCCCCATAACGGCATCATCTCTCAACTCTTTCCGTGAGCGGCGCCAGTTGGCGCCGCTTTTGCTCTGCCTCCCTTTGCTTCTTCTCCTACTGGTGCTTCTGGTTTGGCCTCTAGCGCACCTCTTCCAGCAGAGCCTGCTCCTTACCAATGTGCCTGCAGGTAGAATCACCCTACGCAACTATCTTGAAGTCGCGGCGGTTCCCCGCTACCGGCATGCCCTTTTCTGGTCGCTTGAATTGAGTTTTGCGGTAGCGTCAGCTTCAACGTTAATCTGCCTGGCGCCGGCCTGGCTGTTTACCCGCTATCAATTTCGAGGCAAACTCATAATACGCGGCATCCTTTCCCTACCCATGACGTTCGCCGGGATGATCGTCGGTTTCCTGATGGTTATCCTGCTCGGCCGGACTGGTTTTATCCCCCAAATTCTGGAACGCATGACTGGAAGTCCGCTGCTGAGCGGAGTCAGCTACCAGTTCCCTGGACTGATCCTGGCTTATCTCTATTTCGAGATACCTCGGGCAACTCTGACGTTGGAGTCGGCTCTGAGCAAACTGGACAGCCGACTGGAACAGGCTGCCCGTAGCTTAGGAGCCAATCGTTGGCAAGTCTTCCGTCTGGTGGTGCTGCCTGCCATCTGGCCAGCCCTCATCTCTACCTTTGCAGTAACCTTCAGCGTATCACTCGGCTCTTTCGGGGTGCTGCTGGTTCTCTCCATTCGTCGCTTCACGCTGCTGCCCCTTGAAATCTTCACCCAATACATAGTGCCACCCACCGATCAGGGCATTGCGGCGGCCATGTCGCTGACACTCCTTACCGTGGCATTTGTAACAGGATATGGATTGCGTCGTGTGGCGCGACGGATAGGTGTTACCCATGCATAGGTACATCGGCTTCAGCTTCTGTCTAGCTGTGACCATTGCTTTGATGACGATGATATTGCTGCCGCTGATCGTGGTTGTGCTCGGATCGTTCATCAATGCCTCATTACTCGGACTTTCCACCGATCTCTGGTCCGGCGGTCGGCATAATATTTTCGATTTCAGCGCCTTCAGCTACATCTTCGAGAACTACAGTGATTGGGCCATTTTCAGTCTGGAACTCGCCATTGCCTGTGTCGCCATCTGCCTGACGGTTGCTGTCCCGGCGGGCTATGCCCTGGTACGCCATCCCTTCCCCGGTTCGGGGCTCGTAGAGGAACTGGTTTTGTTGCCACTCTCCCTACCGGGAATTACCCTCTCCATGGGTCTCCTGGCCACCTATGGTGAACTGCGCGGCCCTTTGCTGGTACTGGCCGGCCATCTACTCTACACCATTCCTTTCATGCTCAAGGTGGTGACTGTAACACTGCGCAGTTTCGACGTGGGTCGGCTTGAAACCGCCGCCAGAAGTCTGGGAGCTTCCTTTTTCCAGCGCCTGTTTCTGGTGGTATTGCCAAACCTTCGACACGCCATGATGGTCGGTAGTCTGCTGGTCTTTGCCGTATCGTGGGGAGAATTCAACGTCAGCTTCCTCCTCAACCGGGGACGCCCCCAGACCTTTCCGGCGGTACTCTATGACACGGGGTTTGAAGTCCAATGGAACGAAAACGTACGCTAAGGGTCAATCAATCCGTCAGTAATTCTTCAACCAATTATTATTACTGAATTATCTTTCATAATTGATAATTATTGCTGGTATCCTACCTCTTTTTGGTGTCGAATCGTCAGCACGGTAACGAAATCGCCGTTGTCGTAGCGGTACAACGCGATATAGCCGCTGTCTCCAAAGTCGATCAGCAATTCCCTATATTCCGGATCCAAATTATCGGCAGGACGTCCGATTTGTGGATGCTGTCCAAGTATCTGCACCGCTTCCTTGATGGCGGCAGCGGCACGTCTTGCCACATCTGGGCTTTTCGGGCGTAGGAACTCGCGCAACCTTTCCAGGTCGCGTAACGCTGGCGGTGCAAATCTCACTTGTGGCATATGGGCGCAGCCTTCTCGTTTTCTTCGCCCCAAGAATCAAGCCACGTGGAAACTTCATCTCCGGTCACATGCAAGCCGGTTTCTTGGTATTCCTTCCATGCATTAATGGCATCTTGTCGGAAAGATTCGCGTTTTTCCTCGCGCTCAAGGTATTGCTGGATAGCCTCGCGCATGACCCAATGTGCTGTACGTCGGTGTGTTTCGGCTAAGTGCTCGATTCGAGAACGTGTTTCTTGATCCAATTTCACGGATACGGTTTTAGCAGCAAGAGCAGGCATGATGTTTTCTCCATACAGTAACAATAAGTGTTGGTTGGTAACACCAATTATAATAGCTCATCCTTGGTATGTCAATTTATTGTAGTATTTTATAAACGGTTGACCGTCCAATTTTCATTTGGCGAGCAATATCTGTTGCGCCGAGACCTTGTTTTCGCAAAGCAAAAACCTTATCTCGGTCTACCGTCAGCTTCCTGCCAAACTTTATTCCTTTGGCCTTTGCTTCAATACGTCCCTCGTTTGTCCTTTCCAAGATGCGTTGTCGTTCTGCCTGAGCTACTGCTGAGAGAATAGTAACCACCATTTTACCCATCGCACCTTCAGTGCTGATGCCATCGTCCAAAAAGCGGATAGCAACCCCCATTTCATCAAATTCCTTTATCAGGTTGATCATATCAGCAGTATCGCGACCAAGTCGATCCAGCTTTTTCACCAGGATAACATCGCCTGTCTCAACTTTGACTCGCAGCAATCGAAGACCATCCCGGTCGACATGACTACCTGTAACCTTGTCCGTAAAGATGCGGTTACCTTTTACCCCTTCCGCTTTAAGGGCTTTGACCTGTATATCGAGTGACTGCTGGCTCGTTGACACTCGAGCATAACCAAAGAGTCTCATGATTCAAAAAGTGTCTCCAAAATCGATTATTAGAAATAATGTCTACTAACTCGGTAAAAACGATTTTATAGACAATATATTATAGTTCTTTTATACTGTCTACGAATTTATAACATAGTAGACAATACATTTTGCTATTTATGCATTTTTCACGTTGGGGGGGTGTGCAGTGCCAGTAGATTTTCTAACTTCTGAACATAAAGCAGGCTATGGGCAATTCTCTGGAGAACCAAACGAAGTGCAACTCGCGCGTTACTTTCATCTCGATGAGGCTGACCTGGCTTTTATTTCCAATCGACGAGGAGAACAGAACAGACTTGGCTGTGCCCTGCAATTAACCTCCGTCCGATTCTTGGGGACTTTTCTTTCCGATCTTCTGCTGGTACCTGCCAACGTGCAAGCATTTGTCGCTCGACAATTGTCGATTAATGACGTTTCAGCGTTGGCAAACTATTCTCAACGTGAGCCAACTAAACGAGAACATGCAGCAATAATTAGAGAAAAATACGGCTACCATGAATTCAACAATCGCCCTTGGCCATTCCGCTTGAGCCGTTTAATTTACTCACGCGCTTGGATCAGTAATGAAAGGCCGAGTTTAATGTTCGATTTTGCGATTTCCTGGCTGATTCAACATAAAGTGCTGCTACCTGGTGCCACAACTCTTTCAAGGTTGATTTCTGAAATTCGTGAGAGAGCCGCCAATCGTTTATGGTTTCGGTTATCTTCGTTGCCATCTGACAAACAGAAAACAGAGTTGGAGACACTCCTCCATGTGCCGGATGGTGAGCGAACATCCAATTTTGATCGATATCGACGGGGGCCTGTGACTATCAGCGGCCCAGCTTTTAATGAAGCAGTAGAGCGTTATAAGGATTTATTGGCTTTCGGCATGCAGGAGCTTGATTTTTCCCACATCCCTCCAGTACGCCTGAAGATCCTTGCTCGTCATGCAGGAATGATCTCCATGCATAAAATTGCCAGGATGCCTGATGAAAAAAGGATCGCAATACTGGTCGCTTTTGTGAAGGCTTATGAAACCATCGCTCTTGATGAAGCACTTGATGTAATAGATCTGCTCATTACCAGCATTGCCGGTGAAGCCAAGAAGATTTTTCAGAAAAAGCGCTTACGCACCCTTAAAGACCTGGATAAATCAGCGCTGACATTGGCGGAAGTATGTGCATTGATTTTAAACGATGACGCACATGGTGATCGATTAAGAGAAGCCATATTTACACTGATTTCCAAGGAAAAACTCGTTGAATCGATTGCAACCGTGAATAATCTGGCCCGCCCATCAGACGACAAGTTTCATGAAGAGATGGTGGAACAATATGGCCGCGTTCGACGGTTTTTACCAAATCTACTTAGCAGTATTGTTTTCAAAGCCGCTCCGGCTGGCAAGATCACTCTGGGAGCATTCCAATATCTGGCTGCTCTTAGTGTCTCGAAGCAAAAGCTATTGGAAGAACCGCCGCTTGACATTATCACAAGCGCCTGGAAACGATTGGTCTTTGATAAAGAGGGACGTGTTACAAGGCAGGGGTACACGCTGTGTTTCCTCGATAAACTGCAAGATGCACTTCGAAGACGGGATATATATGTTGAAAATAGTGACCGTTGGTGTGATCCCAGGAAGAAACTTTTGCAAGGCGCAGAATGGCAGGCTAATCGGATACAGGTCTGCCGAGCCCTTGGCCACCTGATTAATCCAAAAGAAGCGATTACTAATTTGGCAGGTCAACTGGATATAACTTACAAGCGGGTTGCCGCAAATTTTGACAATAAGGATTCGGTTAAACTCGACATTTCTGGCAAACATCCTTCTTTGACTATTGCCAATTTGGATAAATTGGAAGAACCGCCCAGCCTGACTCGACTAAGCAGAAAGGTTAACGAGTTATTGCCCAAAGTGGACCTTACTGAACTGTTATTGGAAATCCACGCTCACACTGGATTTGCCGATGAATTTACCCACGTGAGCGAATCCAATGCTCGTGCTGATGATCTTTCGATCAGTATTTGTGCGGTGCTGCTTGCCGAGGCCTGCAACATCGGGTTAGAGCCTCTGGCAAAACGCAATGTGCCGGCATTGACCCGTTATCGTTTGAACTGGGTCAAGCAAAATTATCTTCGTGCGGAAACGCTTGTTCGGGCTAATGCCAGGCTGGTTGACCACCAGTTAACTCTTCCTTTAGCGAATAAATGGGGTGGCGGCGAGGTGGCTTCTGCTGATGGGTTGCGTTTTGTTACGCCAATTCGTACAATTAACTCAGGACCAAATCGGAAATATTTTGGTTCTAAAAGAGGAATTACTTGGTACAACTTCGTTTCGGATCAATACTCTGGTTTCCATGGCATCGTCGTACCTGGAACGTTAAGAGATTCGATCTTTGTTTTGGAAGGCTTACTGGAACAGCAAACAGGTTTAAACCCCACTGAAATTATGACGGATACTGCTGGCACCAGCGATATGGTGTTTGGATTGTTCTGGTTATTGGGGTACCAGTTTTCTCCACGCCTGGCAGATGCCGGAGAAGCAGTTTTCTGGCGATTGGATAAAAGCATAGATTACGGGGTACTCAACGATTTGGCACGTGGTTACGCAAATCCACAGCGAATTGAGCAGCACTGGGACGACATGATGAGAATCGCCGGATCGTTGAAAATGGGCACCGTTCAAGCATCGGAGCTTATCCGTTCATTGCTTAAAAGCGAAAGACCATCAAGCCTGGCAAAAGCTATCATCGAAGTGGGCCGCATCAACAAGACACTATATTTACTCAACTACATCGATGATGAGGATTACAGACGCCGAATATTGGGTGAATTTAAACAAACGACACTAAAGTCCCATAGGATTTAGAACCGCATGGCCGATTCCCTGGCAGGATTTTACCACTTCTGACATCATTGAGATAGGCATGCTTGCCGAAAGGACACTGAAGAATGTAGCCAAATTTAAGGCTGGAAGTAAGTTGTCAGAGACAATCAGTTAACAACGTCCTTTATTTTAAGCTATGGCCTCAAGCCCCTTGCGTTCTATGAGAGACAGCAATTTAAGCGACGGGCCAGCGGGCTTTTTTTCACCGCGCTCCCACTTGCTGATATAGTCTTTTGTCACGTTCAGGTAATGGGCAAAAACCGTTTGGCTTACCTCTTCACGTTCTCGCAAAGCCCTGATTTCTTCGCCTGTAAAATCATGGATCGGCGTTAGGCAAGATTCGTCAAAGCTCCGCATCGTCTTCTTGTCAATGACTCCGGCGTCGAACATACCCTCCGCCGTTTCATGGATTGCCGCGAAGATGTCGCTTTTATATGTCTTGGCTTTTGTCATGGCTCTTTACCTCCTGATACGTTCCGTTTTCCAGCAGTTTCAAAAGTTGTTCATTACTCAAGGCAAATGTTATTTTTGCCTGTCTCTTGAGTTCCCGTTCCTCGTCTTCCTCAATGTTGTCACGGGCATTCTTTGAAAATCCGTAAACGAAAAATGCCTTATCGGCCTGACGATAATAGATGATCGCCCGATAGCCGCCAGATTTGCCTTGGTTGGTGCGGGCGATGCGCTGCTTTATGACGCCACCGCCATAGTCTGCATCAATGTTTCCCCTTTCGGCCGCCGTTACTGCTTCCCATAGCTTTGCATCGCTTATCTGTTCTTTGCGGGTAAACTTGGCAAAGGCTTTGTTTTTAAAAATCCGCATATTGTTCCGATCTGCCTTGTTTCATACCTTTATTATATAGCCCCTAGAGCTACATTTCAAGCATTTTTTGCAGGAGTGTTTCCCATAGGACCAGACAATAGGGTGAATTTAAACAAACGACACTAAAGTTGCATAGGATTTAGGACAGTATCCCCGATCTCCCGGCAGGACTTTTCCTGTTTTGTTGCCAATAGTTTTAGAGCTGCTTCCCGTACCCGCATGATAGTTTGTCTGGTCGTCTTGAACTCTCGTGCAACTTTGGCAACACTATCTCCGGCATTCAGTCTCTTTAAGACAGTCGTCTGTTCCTCGGTATTAAGGGATGGCCGTCTACCAAACCGTTTGCCGGCCGCCTTTGCCCGAAGAATTCCAGATTGAGTTCGTTCTATCAGCAAATCCCGCTCGAATTCTGCCACAGCTGCGATGACCTGCATGGTCATTTTTCCTGCTGGACTGGTGAGATCAACACCGCCAAGTGCGAGGCAATGCACACGTACGCCTGAACTCGCGAGTTGCTCGACGGTTGCTCGGACATCCATCGCATTCCGCCCCAGTCGATCAAGTTTGGTTACAACAAGTACGTCTCCCTGTTCCATCCGGTCAATGAGCTTAATAAACCCTGGCCGCTGTTTTGCAGCCACCGATCCGCTGATGTTCTCTTCGATAAGTCGGTGCGTCTCGATTGCAAATCCGGCTGTTTTGATTTCAATGATCTGATTCTGGGTGTTCTGGTCAACAGTAGAAACACGACAGTAGGCAAAAACGCGTGACATAGGTCCAATCCCGTCCGAAAGTAGTGTACGAATTAAAGCTTGCGTCCTAAATGTATTTACCTTACTTTCGTACATGTGTAAATATGCATGTCCGAAACCGAACCTTTTCGGGCGGGGTTAAGCATTAACAAACAGGTCCATATCTTCCTTATTGTGAGTTCATCCCATGGCAAGAATGAAAATCTTCAACACCTTGGAGGAGGAGGCCTTCGAATCCCCGCCTGTGTTTAACAGTGTGGAGCGCAAGCAGTTCTTTTCTCTGCCTGTGATGCTCAAGGATTCGATGGTGGATTTGCGCACTCCCACCAATAAAGTCTGTTTCATAGTAGCTGCTGGATACTTCAAGGCACGGCGAAGATTTTTTGGCAGACAATTCCGTCAAGCGGATATCGAATATGCCGCACTCCAGGTTGGTGTGAATCAAGCCGATGTTCGAGTAGAGGCATTCAGTAAAGAAACCTGCTCTCGTCATCAGCGAGTCATCCTGAATTATTTCGGCTGTAGCCCATTCAACAAAGCAGCGAAAAACATTGCCGCCACTGAGATTTCTGCTCTAATCCCCGTCCAGTACCGGCCCAAACTGGTTCTGCTGGAAATCATCGACATCCTGACACGTCAGAAAATTGAGATCCCCAGCTATAATGTGCTGGCTGGGTTGATCGTTACTGCGATCAACCGCCACCGGAGATCGCTCAGCGCAATTGTCGAGGCCAGTCTCAGTAAAAAACAGCGCATCGCTCTCGATACGTTGCTGGAAAAAGAACCCGACAACGGAACAAGCGAGGGCTGGCGGTACCGCCTCACGTTGCTGAAACGACCTTTTCAATCCACCCGGCCATTGAAAATCAGAGCCAATTTGGCCGACCTGGACACCTTGCAAACGCTCTACCTCGACCTGAAGCAAGTGATGCAACGACTGGACTTGAGTTACGAATGTGCCCGCTATTATGCCTACTCGGTCATCAAAGCCCAGATTCCCCAGGTTTCACGCCGTGCCGATCATGACCGTTTGCTACATCTCATCGCTTTCGTTGCCTACCAAACCTTTAGGCTGAACGACACTCTGATCGATACGCTATTGAGCGCTGTGCAGGCGGCGGTCAATAGCGTGGAAAAAGCCCAAAAAGAGACATATTTCCAGGAGCGAGAGCAGCGTAGCCAATCCCTATCCGGATTAGCTGAAAAACTTCGTCAAAGTGTCCGGGAGGCGTTATCATCGATCAGGCATATCGTGGCGGATCCACAGCTGCATGACAGCCAGAAGATCGCTTTGATTGATGCCGTCGTGAATACGGAAAATACCACGACAAGTGTCGAAATGCAAATTGATGAATTCAAGAAAAATGCGACGAAACTTCAGCAGGGCCAGGACTATTTCACCTTGCTGGAATCGTACTCCCTTAAGTTGCAACACCGCGTCGCCGATATCGTGCGCCAGCTGCAGTTTGCACCAAACTGCAGCTTACCGGCCTTATGGGTTGCACTGCAGTATTACCAGCATAAGGATGGCAACATCGACAGGACTGCACCGATCGATTTTCTGTCGGCTGAGCAACGTGCGGCTCTGATCGCCACGGATGGTAAGTTCCGTGTCTCGCTGTATAAGGCATTGCTGTATGTCGGTATTGCCGATGCCATCAAATCCGGAGCGCTGAATCTGGAACACTCGGGAAAATACCGTGCGCTTGACGAATACCTTATCCCGAAGGCGGATTGGGACGCCCACCGGGTCGAGTATCTGAAACGGGCCCAGCTCGAAGAGTTCGCCGACTGCAAGGCCACCTTGAGAGCGCTGGATCAAGAACTCGATGCCCGTTACCAGAAAACCAACAAGAACCTGAAATCAGGAAAGAACCCATACCTGACCGTTCGTGCCAACGGCACCTTTCATGTGAGCACGCCCAAGCAGGAGGAAACGGAATCCTTATCGCTGGGAACTTTCTTTCCGGAGCGGAAATATATCTCTATGCAGGAAATGTTGGCCACGGTAGATAAGGCCACAAACTTCCTCGACGAATTTGAGCATTGGCAAGTCAAGTACAAACGTGCCAAGCCTGCCAAAAAGCTTTTTCTGGCCGGTATTATCGGTTTTGGCTGCGATATTGGTCACCGTAAACTGGCACAAATCTCCAAGCAGATTGATGAGGCTGAACTGGACAACACGGTCAACTGGTATTTCTCACTCCAGAACGTGCAAGACGCCAATGATCGCATCCTGCGTCGGATGGACCGGATGAAGCTGCCAAACATCTATAGGCAAAACTCTGGTCTGCTCCACACATCCAGTGACGGACAAAAATTTGAAGTGGCCGTCGATTCCCTGAACGCCAATTATTCATTCAAGTACCTGGGTAAGGACAAAGGCGTCAGCGTGGTAACATTTGTCGATATGCGCGATTTCATGTGGCATTCGACGGTGATCAGCTCTTCCGAAAAAGAAGCCGCCTACGTCATTGATGGACTAATGCACAACGATGTGATTAAAAGCGACATCCATTCGACCGACACACACGGCTACTCGGAAGTACTCTCCGGGGCGACCCACCTTCTGCATTTTGGGTTCGCACCGCGCATCAAGGGCCTTGGTAGCCAGAAGCTCTACGCTTTCAAGCACCGTCGGCATTACCAGGATCAAGGGCACGTATTGCTCCCCCATCACTGTATCCGTGAAGCCTTGATCGAAAACCAATGGGATGAAATCCTGCGCTTTATCGCAACCATCCGGCTAAAAATCTCAACCGCTTCTCAGCTTTTCAAACGCCTGAACTCGTACTCCAGGCAGCACCCGTTATACCGAGCACTGAAGGAATTCGGAAAAATTACGAAGACTCTCTTCATTTTGAAGTATTGCGACGATCTCCAGCTCAGGCAAGCCATCGAAAAACAGCTCAACAAAGGAGAGGGCTCGAACAAGTTTTCCAAGGCCGTTTCTTTCGGCCACAGCCATGAGTTCATCCAGGGCGAGAAGGAGGATCAGGAGATCGCCGAGGCCTGTCGTCGGCTGATCAAGAACGCTATCGTGTGCTGGAACTACCTCTATCTCTCACGAGTACTTGCCGACGAGAAGCGCGAGGAGCGCCGGGTCACGCTGATCGAATCCATTCGTAACGGCTCGGTCGCTACCTGGGCACATTTTAACTTGCATGGGGAGTTTGATTTCTCAGACGAGAAGATGGTCGATTCGATGGGTTTGACACCTCCCAAAAATCAAGGTTAGGAATCAGGCTAAAAATGGGAGGTCGAAAATTGGCTGGAAACCTTCTCGGAGGCGGATTTACGCAAAATCCTGTGGGACTTTTGTGTCGTTTGTTTAAACGTACCCAATATTAACCCAACTAAACCGCGGGGAAGGAAGACACAGTGTGGCTCGTGCAATTTGTTATGGTCGATATGGTGAAATCCGTAAGCGGTACCGTGAAGGGCAAGAGGATCAACTTGGGGCTTTAGGATTAGTTACCAATGCACTTGTATTGTGGAATACCATTTACATGCAGGCAGCGCTGGATTATTTACGACAACAATTATTTGAGATCAGAAGAGAAGATGAGGCCCGGCTATCTCCCTTGGCATATGAGCATGTCAATATGCTGGGACATTACTCATTTACCTTGGCCGAAAACGTTATGAAGGGAAAACTCAGGGCATTAAATCAGCTGTCAGAGCAGATCTGAATTCCTTAGCGTACGTTTTCGTTCCATTGGACTTCAAACCCCTCGAACAGCAGGACGGGATGTACAGGAGCAAGAATCGACGTTGCGATGATCGTATTGTCAGCATATCGCAACCCCATGTTCGTCCGATCGTGCGAGGCAAGGCGAGCAAATCGACGGAGTTTGGGGCAAAGCTGAGCGTAAGCCTGATTGATGGCATTGCCTTGGTGGATCATATCAGCTGGGATGCCTTCAATGAGAACCAGGATCTGACGACACAGATTGAAATGTATAAACGCCGTTCCGGCGCGTATCCCGAAAGCGTGTTGGCCGACGGGATCTACGGAACTCGAGAGAACAGAAAGTTCATGAAGGAACACGGCATTCGATTTGGCGGCAGACCACTTGGCCGTCCACCGAAAGAGACATCGGGGAATGCGGAAAAATTGAAACAAGAAAAAAAGCAGCGCCGTCGGGATGCTCTGGACCGGATTCCCATTGAAGGAAAATTCGGTCAGGGGAAAAACGGCTACCGGCTCAACTACATCCGGGCAAGACTTCTGAAGACATCGGAGGCATGGATCAACAGTATCTTCCTGGTGATGAACCTGATGGTTCTGCTAAGGGAGTTGTATGACGAACTCCTTTCACTGGGAAGAAACGTGTGTCTCTTCTTGTTTCATATCTGCTTTACTCGAATTGCCGCTATTCTTCATGGTATGCTCAGATTTCCAGCAATGAGCATGCTTTGGGAATAGTCGTTTTTTGAGGAGACTCTACATAACTCCTTGTATGCGATAATTAAAAAATTACCGGAGCCACAAGCAGGATCAAAGATCTTCAGATTGTAAAGGCGATTGAGCAGAATGTTCAATTTCACCTTACTCTTATAGTGGACCCCAGTTTTAAGACAGCAGTTTGATATGGCTGTCAGAGTCAATTAGAAAATAGGAACCCCTTCCCCTTTTTTTAGGGTTTTGTTGCAGAGTAATATCTCAGGTCAAAAACAGAGACGGGATCCAGTGGCGACGTTTGATCATTCTGATATACGGGGGTTGGTTACCGCATGACTTGGCTTCGTCGTGGAGCTGCCTCGCTCTAAGGACTGAAGTTCGGCGTAAACCTTATTCAAATAAGCTGCTCGAGGGTTCTCCTGAACGTGATCGCGTCTCTGTCTCTGAACTGAGAAGATTGTGTTTTTTGTTTGGAGTCTCCTTTTACTAATAAAAGCTTAGTCTTCTTTATAAAAGTTAAAGCGTCTGTTCAACAAACCGGCCGACAATCAACCACTGCGGGAGCTGTCGGGCTTGCTGCTGTGAGAATGGGCCTCTCAAAAATGCTCGTCGGAACAGCAGCAAGCCCGACAGCGGGTTTCAACCCTGGGCTGAAGCTGCCTTTTTGATGTATTTTTGCATGATCTATACCTCCTGCGCCGGAAGGAATGTACGGGCGATGGCCCACATGAACGCAGCAAGTTCACGAGCAATTGCCGTGATAACCGTATTTCTGTTCTTGCCCCTGGCCATAAGCTTTTTAAAACGACCGCAGAGCCGAAGCTGCGCTTTCCAGGCAATACTCCGGATCTCTGGCGGCAAACCATCCAAACGGGCAAGAAGAGCTCTGCTCTCCCGTGCAGGATGGCAATATGTATGAGCCGCTTCGACGAGCACCCGTCGGACATGACCATTGCCGGTCTTGGTGATACTTCCCCGTTTGGTCGTGTCACCGCTGGAATGCTCGCTGGGAACAAGGCCCAGATAGGGGTAACCCCAACATTCGTACCAAAAGTACAAAGTTGGGGTTAATAAATCCTTCCCACTGCTTTTAATCCCTTGGAATCAGGCGGCAAGTGGCAGACGGGCCTCCATATCTAACTCAAAATGTCCGTAAGGGTTTATATGTTGGGTGATGAGCGGGCTCAGTGCCGACAGATCTCGCCGGGTCATCCTGTCAGCCCATTCAGGCTCCTTGAGTACATGCTGGATCATCAGGGTATTGATGTAGACCATACTCGCCTGTAGGGATTACCCGAAAATGGGAGGTCTAAAATTGACTGGAAACCTTTTCGGCGGCGGATTTACGCAAAATCCTGTGGGACTTTTGTGTCGTTTGTTTAAACATACCCATCTGTAACAGACTGAAAGATATGCACTTGTTCAAAGCGGCCGTAGAAGGCAGATACAGCAGTTGGATCTAATATAATCCAAGATGTGATAGGTTTGTATGCTTTTCCGTCGTAGAAACAGGTTTAGACTAAGCACCGATACTGCAACGGAAATTCCGGCTGTTAGGGCTTAGAACCCTATACGGTGATTTTAATAACCGGAAGCATGTGAGGCGTGTGAAACATGCGAGGAGTGTGAGTAATGGCTCTCGTGATCAGCTAAAATAGTTCCGCTGGTAGAATTGCCATGTTCCAGGAAAAGAGGTGCTTTGTCAATATTGTCAAAAGCCACAACGTTTTTGTTTGCAATTCCTAATAGTGCAATAACACCTACGATAGCCAGACCAATTTTTTTTCGAAGATTGCTCATATTAACCTCCTTAGATTTTATGACATTTCGATATTATACCTTTCAGGAAGGAAAATCAATCAATTCATTAACTATTAATTAGTGTCAAGGTTTGTTGATGGTCCTAAGGGTTTGATATGGACACTCTGGTATGGCCCAGAAGTAGTAAAAATACCGCAGCATTCTGTTTTAACTGAACAAGTGTTACAAACAGGGAGATAATCATTTTTCCACCCTGAAATTGATTTCCGAGTAAAACACCGTGAAGAAGGTTTAGTTAAACACAACGGAATATTGTAGATAGACACATTAAGGTTGGCGCGGCTGATGGTTTTTACTGCTTTAAATAGCTGTTCCTGATATTGATAAGGATCAATCCAAATATCATTATAGTTTTCTTTGGCGTGGCCCGTTATTTCCATTCCCATAAAAGCACAATGTTTGATGAAAGGAAAATTTCGAATAATAAAATTTGCAATCGATTCTAGCCTATCTGCGTTCAACTTGCTTATGACAACCCGAATTTCAACTGGCTGGCGGAAACGAGCGAGATTTTGCAGACCCATTGCAGTCTTGTAGAAACTATCCTTGGCTCCAACAATCCGGTCGTGTACTTCATCAACATCAGAATGCAGCGATACACAAACAAGAAGGTTCTTCGGCTTTACGGCAACAAATTTCTGTGTGAAAGAAAAATCGGAAAAAGACTTCCCGTTGGTTAGGAGCATTGATGGAGACTTCGGACATCTTTTGTCGATCAACCTTAATACATCAAAAAATTCTTCTCTTAGTAATGTTGACTCACCTCCAGTTATACAGATTGTCTGGGTGGTGGCAGGCTTGACGAGATTCAAGATTTCTCGAACGGTTTCTACGAGTGATTTATTATGAGCCTTTGGCGGTTGTGGGCACATCAAACAACGACAGTCACAAGCCTCTGTTAAAAGGAGTGCGTTCATCGGGGACCGATTTTCCCATACAACTGCTACTGTGCCATCTCGATTTAAGCTAACACAATCACCTTCAGAGAGCATTCTGAGTTCATCTGCTTGTATTTTTATGGAAGGAAACGACTCGTTATTGCTAACATTAGAGTGGATTATACCGCGAAAGCCTGTTGTCAGAATGGGAACATCTTCGGATACCAAAATACGCCCCTTCCGCTTTAACGTCCAGGGGTTTCGCGTTACAACACCCAGCACTGTATCCCCGAAATTATTAGATATGCCTTTAATTTTTTTCACGGCGAATCTCCTCTAAACTACAGGATGATACCCATGACCAGAAAACGTCAATTTCATCTGGATCGTTACGTTTGAGTTTTTTGAACAGCAACTCGAAGATCAGCTTATGTTTGCGACAAAATTCGTTTGGCCGTTTACCTGTAATATCTCCAGTTTCCAGGTAATTCCTGACTGGATCTGCTCCGCAATAAGAGCGATAAACACAGGCACTACAATATGGCATGATTTCAACGCACGATTTACCGACTATCTCTCGCAGTAAAGCTCCACCGAAGATGGATTCATAGGAATCTTTGAAGACATTGCCCATAAGGAAATGCCGATCTCCCATCCTGGCTAGCATGCGAGCTTCGTCTGTTGGAAAGACGTCTCCGTTATGGTCGTAAATCACGCCAGAGATGCCTGCTCCAGAAGGTGATTGAAGATCCACGAACCCTGTAGAAAATGGCATTAAGACCCTAGAAAGCAAGAGATTTGTGAAAAACTCAACAAAACGGGTACCGTTTAAATTGATTTGGATAATCCTATCAAGGACTTTCTCATAGTTTTCCACAAAACGCTCTGCTGAATATCCGAGTTCCATCTCACGGTCCGAGGCGAGACCATATGGGTTCAGCGATCTAAAAAACACTCCACCAAAACCACGTTTAATATATTCATCAACCACTTCATCAAGATGCTCTACACTATGAACAGTGGTCGTCATAAGAGCGTTCACCTGGTCATGACCGAGTATGTTTCTCGCCTTAGCAAGGTTTTCAACAAACAGATCATACGTACCGCTACCATTACGAAGAAGGCGGTTCTTGTCATGGAGGTCTTTCGGGCCGTCGAGAGACGTTGATATATGAATCTTATGCTCTTTAAAGAATAGGAGGTGCTCGGTTGTGACTTTAACAAGATTAGTGCATACAACAAACTCAAGGTTCTTCCTGTGTCTCCCGTTTAATTTCTCGGCATAGAACACGGTCTCTCTAATCGTCTCCCAATTCAAGGTGGGTTCTCCACCTTGAAACTCGATCTTGATATTTGGCGAAGGTGTTTTGAAAATATAATCAACAATTTTTCGAGCGGTTTCAGGAGTCATATCAAAACCATGCGTATCGTCTCCTTCGGCACTCACTTGGCAGTATGAGCAACTGTTACAGCACCTTAAAGTAATGACCATCATGTGCAAGACGGTAAAATTGGTTATGAATCTTTTCCTGCTTCTGTATTTCGCGGATATCAGCTCGATTGTCTCGGGTAAATGCTCAGTAGTCAGGAAATGTTTGCTTTTCAGGTCAAAGTAAGATGCATTGTCTGGGGTTAAGTCACCCAGGGTGAACTTCTTGAAATTCTCTGCATCGATAAACAGATATTCTCCGCTTTCATTCACCAGAAGGTATTCATTATCGTTAAAGTGAGTAAACTGAAAGGGCATTATATGCTTTTGATTTATGCTCACAATAGCTTAACTTCCTTTTCTAGGTCTAAAGGCGAAAATGCATGGGCGACAATAAGGTCCCGTATTTTTCCATTGGATCGATCGAGCTGGAATCTGACTTGATAGTCTATTAGTGAATTTGCGAACTCTTTGAGATCTTCCACGACGTCTGTCCTGTTATCCTTTGCTTGAAATATAACGATAACCGAGTCATCAGTGGTAGGTGTTATAAGGATATGATATCGTAGTGTAAAATGATAAGTGGCGGAATGGATAACTTCTGGAGCATATATCGAGGTGTTGAGTGTAATGTTTGCACAACCGGAGTCAGACTCAAAGATGTAATCGGAAATGGCTTTCATAGAAGTCTCTTATGGGGGTTGTACGCCCAAACCCCAGAAATTTCTGAGGTCTAATATAAACAGTGAGTTACATACACCTTGTAACAATGTACAAATCGTTACGTTGGTCCAACGTGGAACAGGCTAAAGAGTTGCTTGGGCATGGTTGTTATGTGCTCAACATCCCTAAAATACAATCTATTTTAAATATTATGCATCAGACAAGTGTGGCCTGAGAAAATCGCTGACGGAATTTTCGGCGTTTGGGCACACCCCATGTAATTATTTTTCAATCGTATTCTCTTGCGAGGGTAAGTTAATAACACACATTGGCAATGGCTTACCTTTATTTACGATTTCATCTAAGCCAGAGAGAATTGCCAACTGAGTGTTTTCAATATTTCCATGAGCTATTGGCCTATAGCAATCTCTTTGGAGCTGAACCTTATCATAATCGTAGTTTAATGCTTGGGTAATAGCATAAAGCATTGACGTGAAAAGCTCGTCGCCTTTTTTACCCCATTGATCCAGCGAGTCGTATTCGTCTTTTTGGTTAAGATGACTGTTGTAACTTTTCCAAGCATGAGTAACGGCCTGTTCTTTTTTTGTTTGGTATCGTGTCCTTATGAATGGCAATAATCGACCATAGAATTCAATATCAATCATATTTAGAGCTTGAACATGATTACGATTTAAACGTTCAGCTCTAGTCGACATAAGTGTTCTGAATAACTCCATTCTGCGTTTTCTAGTCTCCTGGAAAACTTCGATAGTTTTTTGTGCCTGTATAGCCAAGATAGGCCCAAGGATTATTGCCATGGTCATAATTATATCTTTTGATTCCATGTTTATCTTTTCAAACAATGGCGATCTCCTTGTAAGGGCAATGAAAACGCAACTAAATTTTCATTGCCCTTTTATCGAAGTTATCAAAATATTATATCCTGCCAAAATTCCGTGGTAATCCTTCTTGAAGGAGCGGTGATCCGTTAATCATTCATGCAGAGGCTGACATTTTGATCCTGGGAGACAAACTCCATTGAGCACAATAACCCTTCCGTAAATGCCAGGAATTCATATTCACAAAAATTGTCGGCAGCATCTACATTGCCTGTCAGATAAAATGCTCTTGCCCTGCAACTTCCACAACATAAGAGACGCACCGGACACTCTCTGCAGTCTTCTCTTGTGTGAACACTTAATTCTCGTATCTTGTTTAAAATTGGCGAGTTCTTGTAAATGTCAGTAATCGGTTGATCTCTAATATTTCCCACATAAAATTCGGGAAGATGTAACATATGGCAAGGATAGACGTCGCCATTGTGTGAGATGCTGATTTCCGCATCGCCGATAGCACATTTGGTTACGCCCTTGTTTTTAAGATTGGTAATCGTTTTACCGAGTTGAGCATATAGTTCTACCCCTTTTGCTTTTTTCAATGCGTTAAAATACTCTTCTCCTGTGATGGCTAAATTGCTGCCCTTCGCACTTCCAGCGTTAAAAAGTGGTTGGAATATTAGCCTGCCACCATAATGCTGTGCCATTAACTCGATCTCGCTAATATTGTGCTTCGTAACAGTCATAGCAAGCCGAATTTGAGAACCAGCCGCATCAAGTAAACGGATAGCTTTTGTAGTTTTTTTAAAGGAACCTGCGCCACGATGATAATCGTGCGTTGCTTCTGAGTATCCGTCAATAGATACCCGTATCTCATCAAATGATGATGCAATCATGTCTACATTGCTATCATCAACCAGAGTCGCATTTGTAAGCAGGTGGGTATAGAACCCTTTAGAGCGGGAATACATCGATATTTCGCATGAACTCTTATTAAGTAGTGGCTCCCCACCAGTAACAGCCACCTCAATTCTACTATTAATACCAGTAATCTCATCTATCAGTTTCTTATATTCATCCAAAGATAAAGATTGGCCCGTGTGGTTAGGTCGTTCTTCAGCATAACAATAATTACAATGGAGATTGCAAAGTCCGGAGACATTGAGATGCACAGAGCGTAACGATGTTGAAGGGCGGGCTGGAATATTTTTCAGAGGTTTAAAGAAACCTTGATCTTGGAGGGTCTCAATAAGTTGCACAGCCTCGTTAGGATAGGGGTGACCAACGAGAAGCGACTGGATATCATTTAGTGTGTTTAGACCATTACATAATGATAGGGCTACCGCTCCGTTTTTATTGGTTACAACCCAATCTGGCTTTGACGGTACTAAAAAAAGAAATTTATCATTCTCTTCTTTTATTATCGTCTCGTCGAGTAACTTCGGACGGAAATCATTATTCACACGGCTAACTCCGGATAAACGATATCTCTTCTGATAATCTTTAAGCATACATTAAAGAGAACACTGCTGTTACCTATTGTCCTGCACAGTCATATGATGCGCCGCATTTACCGCCACCCCCTGCACAGTCATATGATGCGCCGCATTTACCGCCACCCCCTGCACAGTCATATGATGCGCCGCATTGGCCATTAGCTTCAGACAAACCAACATTGAATTTACTCCTGCCAAGGACAAAACCTTTTTTCTTGTCGATAGTTATAACTACAGAAGTTGCGATGAATGCACTTGCAGTAACTAAGCTGTACTTTAAAAAACGCCGTCTTGATAGGTTGTCATTCATTGGTTTTATCATCCTCTGATGGTTTGAAAGCACGATATTAACTATCTGTTCACGCCTAGAGCCTGGACCTTAATTCTCGCGAGGAAAATTTTACCCTATCGATAACAGAGAGATGGCGTAAAGTCAAGAAAGGTAGTCAGATTAAGCCTGTTACCGGTGTCCGCTCCGGCATGATAAAGTCCGTCTTTTAAACCTAGTTACTGACTGAAAGGGCTTTTGTCTTGCTTGACGTAATGGGTGTTGTAAGCCCTAAACCGGCAAAATTTTTCGATCCCTTAAAAACAGATACTTACACACACCGTGTTAAAACGAATAAATCGTTGCCGTAGTGTCGGAGAGTAATAAAGTATCATACTGAACGTACGTTCGGATTCTGTCCAGGTCAAGACTTTAGATCCATCAGAGAGGGGTAATCGCGAGATTGCCTCTTTTCCTATTTCCTCCTCTGAAAATACCCCTATTAGGGCTTACAACCCCAATCAGAAACACGATTGCCGGCAGCTCCAGATCTCGAATTTTGCAATCATTTGTTCGCCCTGGTTGCGTCCTGCAGAAATCTTTCTGCAATCAAATATCTTACCCGGGCCAGGTCCCGAGGAAGCATTTTGCAATCAGAATTATTCTCGATACGGTCAGCGCCGTTCAGATCCGGGCCGGGAAGCACAACCGAATGATTGCAAATTGAACTTCCTATTTTGATTCACGTTTGAGTGCAGGCCAAATTGGTCAAAAGGAATATTTGTCGGAATGTTTTATGTACGCTTTTTTTTCTTGAATGGCCTCGGAAAACTTCATGGATAACATCATCGCCCAAAGAGCGGGCCTGAAATTTCCATCCTTGTTAATCATCCGCTGTTCATACTTATTGAAAATACCGACCGGAGCGTTTTCTTTTATGTTGCCTTCGTTCTGATTGTAATAATTTACAGCTTCCACAAGTCTTCCGTCTGAGTGTTCCTCATCCAGTTCAAGAACCCTTAATATCTCAAACAATCCGTTTTCTTTGGATTGGTCATACTGTGTTTCAAGGTGATCGTAAAATAGTTCTGGTTCAAAACCATCGTAGCGGTCCTCTTCTTCATCCTCGGGTTCCACGAGTTCCGGCAGGCCGTATTCATCGTTATACAATGCCAATGTTTTATCTAACTTATTTGAACTTCTATCCAGTTCTTCTAAAAGCGTATGGGCTTCAGCCGTGTCGAGTTCATCGTCACGAGCTATATTTAAAAGGTCCATTTTTGTCAATTCATGATCTACAAAACCTCCAAGAAGCTCAGCTAATATCTCCTCTTGCAGACCGATGTTTTTATTGTGAGGCTTAGAATCATCTACACCAAGCAATGTCTTAAGGCTTTTGCAGCATTTCTTATATTTTTTCCCGCTGCCACACGGACACGGTTCGTTTCGATTAATTTTCATTTATTCTCTTTATCCAAAACCGCAGTATTCTTTCCATTGCAATAAATACAACCGTCTTTCATAACAAACCACCAACCTTTCTTTTCACAGTCTCGACATATTCCGACAGCTAAAAATCCGGTGCCAGCACAATGCCTACAAGGCACGTTTTTTACAATTGACAAATATTCTATTTTACTTGGAACAAGGGCATAGCACTTGCCTTTTCCTGAACATATGAAACAGCGCTGTTTTGAGTCGCTTGAGTTTTCCATTATCCTTTCAAAGGCCAACCACCTCTCAATTTTTATTCAGGCTTAATCCCCAAAATTTTATCAGTGATTGTGTTGATCTCGGAAGAACTGACAACCCCGTCACGCAGAGAACTGCCCCTGCCGATTTTAGGAAATTCGCTGGTGATGGTGAAGGCTTTTTTTGTTCTTTTGGTCAGATATTCCCGGAGTTTTTCTGGGGAGATTCTTTTGATTTCTGCGGAAGACAATCCTGTTTTTCGCTCTATACCGGCCATAATCTTATTGTTAAGGGACATCATTTTCACCTGGCTATTTTGTAGGATATTTTTACAACTCCAATTTCATATAGGCGTCCCGGATCTCGTCGGGCTGGATGCAAAGATAATCTAAGGTTTGTCTTTGACTTGAGTGATTAAACATAACCATCAGTTCCGGTATGGATGTATTTAACTGTGTCCGCTGATGGTAGCCAAAGGTTTTGCGTAGGGTGTGACTGCCAAAATTTCCTTTGAGATTGACCGCCTTGCACCAGGACTTGACCAGGCGGTTTACGGAAGGGACGGTAAGGACCTCGCCCCGTTGACTCAGGAAGAGCGGGGAGCTGTCCGGCAGGGGTGCAGAGGCAAGCAGCTCCTTGATTGCGCTGACCGCCGATTTGTTCAAAGTGATCCGCCTATCTTTGCCGGTCTTCTTTTCCTTCAAGGTGATTTCATCACCGGCGTTGCAATGCCGGACCTGACCGGCAGTGAGCCGCAGCAAATCAGAGGCCCGAAGATTGGTATTGACCCCCAGGACAAAAAAGCAAAGGTTGCGGGGATTTTTGGCCAACATCGTTTTGATTGATTTAATGTTCCGGATCTCGCGGATCGGTTCAACCCGGATGGTGGAATTTTTTTTCGGGTGGTTGGGGTTTCTGATCACGGTTTTTGCTCCGATTGTGGCTATCTTCACCCATCACATGAAAACTCTAACGGATTTCTGCAAGAAGGTCAGGATGTCTTTCCACCAGTTTCAAGAGTTTAACCAAAGGACTAGGTGGCCTTGTTTCACCTCGCTCATAGCGAGAAAATGCCACTTTACCTATGCCAACAACTTTTGAAAGTTCAGTTTGCGTGAGTTTTAAGTTTTTTCGGATACGCCGGATATCGGCGGCAACGTCGCCTTTCACTGCACGAATAAGAGCTGCTTGCGTTTCTGTGTAACGACGATAACTCTCCTCGTCCCATATTCCTTCACCACATGCAGAACAGAAATCTCCTTTCATCGAATGTAATGTTACGGATTGTCCGCCGTAGGTAAGGGTTTCATCTTGAATTTTGGTAACCATTTCAGAATTACCACAAGCTGGACATTTCATTGCTCTACCTCACTTTGCCTTAAACTGGATAACCGAAGGGCGATCATCCGCATAGGCTGTAATCTTGATGTAAACTGCTACCCCATCTTCTGTCATGCCGTGATACACATCCTGCCATTCTCGGTGATCAGCATGGGTGGTCATTGATTTGTAAAAATTACGTCGAGTAAGAGAAAGCACTACCAGCCGCATTTCTGGTTCCGACAACCCAAGATCGAGGCCACCACGCAAAGCTGTTGCCGTAAAAGGGCGGTTTGTTGGAACACCAACAAGCCTTTTAATTTCGGCCAGGCTATAGTGGGGTTTTCTTTTCTCCATAAGGAATAATATCCATTTTGATAAAATTAGTCAATTTGATAATTATTAACTGAAATATACTTTGTGGGGGGTGAAAAAATTATTTGATACGTCGAAATTGGAGTGCGTCATTATTTGCTAACTTATAAACCTATGTATCACTATACTTAGCATGTAGTCAACCGGGATTTTTTGGGAAAAACAGAAAACATTAAATATGTTATTGTTTTTGCTAAAAAATAGAGAAAAAGTTACTTGCCAACTTTTATACTAAAGTTAGCAGAATTTTGTCATGGAAATCTTGGACGATGAGGGGTAACAGTGATCGGAGATATCTGAACTATTGGTAACGATTTGCATCACCAGTGGCGCCACAAGACTTTGCCGTGTCAGCCCCGTCAACGCCCTGCTATCTGGTGAATACTTTAGTTATGTGATTCTACCCAATTCTTGATTCAGAATATTGATTTTTTATTTCTCGAAGAATGAATTTTCCTTGAGATTCTGCTGTTTCAAATTCGTACAGAAGTGATTCTGCAAAATCAAAATACTGCGAAACAGCACTTCACATTAAAAATGCAAGGTTTCAAGGTTGGCTTTAATAGTACTAGCGATTTCATTTGCTGAAACATTTCGAATCCTGGCAATTAATTCATTTATCATATGTACATTTATAGGTTCGGCGGGGTGTCCATCTATATGGGTAAAAGGGCCATCCGTCTCGGTGAGGATGCGATCCGTTGGCAGGTCGGCGACAATGGCGCGACCGCGATCCGAGCGAGTCATTTCGGCATTGACGGAGAAATAGCAACCAAGCGCGGCTGCTCGCCTCGCCTCACTTTTGCTGCCGGTGAACCAGTGTAGCACGACGACGCCACGATCCCGTGGGAGATACTGCTCTATCATATCGAGCACTGCGGGAACGCTTCTCACACTGTGGACAGAGAGAATTTTCCCGCCAGCTTCTGCACATCTCTCAAGGACGAGGCGGAAGACGTGTCGCTGAACTTCCAGCGACTTATAGAAGCGTGGACCGGCATCAAGACCAACTTCGCCGACATAGCGGGTCTCAGGCAGATGATGTTCCCATAACTGCAGCTCGCCTGCGCGCTCGGCAACGAGCTGCGGATGTAGGCCGAGCGCGGCACGAACATAGCGAGTGTCGCGCGTTAGCTCGTGATTGCGCGGCCAGGCTTTCGGCGTTGTGGTAACGGAAAGCGTATAAACGCACGCTGCTTCCGCCTTAGCGATCGCAATCTCATGGTCGGGATAGAGATCTAGATGACAGTGGAAATCCACTCCAAGGGGCTGATGGTCTACAGTCATCTTGGACCCGTCCTTACGCCGGCCAACAGCGCGCCGACTTCTTCAAGGCCACGCCGATAGACTCCGGCGATGGCTGCCTGACGCGCCGGCGATTCATCAAAGAGCGGACCCGGTTTATGGATAAGGATCGGCGCTAATCCCGGTCTGGCTCGAAGCCGCTTAATTGCAAGCTGGAAGGAGCGAATCTGCACACCCTCTGATTGCCTCGTGTCGAGCACGCGGTCTGTAAGATTGTCAACCGTGTAGACGGTCGGGTCGGGACCGGGCCGCAGCCCTGCAACAAGCGCCGCTCGCCTGATAAGACACGGCAGGCAATATCCGCAATGCTGTGTGCCAAGACCTTGCCAGCGCCCTTTGGTCGGAGAGGCGCAGGAGAGCGACGAGGGGATGAGCCGGCGTAGTAAGGTGGCGTTGGCACATGTGGCTACCATCTCGCCCTTAGTCATTTCCCAATACGGGTTCTCAATGCGGCTATTCAGGCCCAGTCCTTGGAGAGCATCGTTCCAGCGGGCAATATAGAAGGGATGGGTCGTGCGCGTGCTCAGCGCACCGAGACGCAGTGGATCGAGCGGCACATTGACGGCGATCAGACCGTTCTCGGGTACCTTGAGAGTAAACAGCGTATCGAGGCCGCTGCCGGCGAAAACGCCAAGAGCGAAGAAAAGGAAGGATCTGCCGCGCGTGGTGTTCTCGCCGGCCGATCCGCGAACGAAGCCGTCTGGGAATGCCATCCAGAGGCGCAAGCGATCGAAGGCGCGACCCCGATAGTGAGTCTGCAACGCGTCGAAGATGGTGGATTGCGCGTCGCTCGTTGCACCTTCGCCAGCGTGGCTGATGAGAAGCGGTGTGCGGCCTCCCTCAAGGGCGTCGATCGCTCCGATGAGACTGTCCAGGCCGCCGGAAAAGAGTGCGAGGTCGTCGAACAGAGGGCCAAAGAGCCGCGCAGGACGCGCTGGTGCGACCCTGGCGAAGCGACGCGGTCGAGCGCGAAACGCGAGTGACCAGCGGTCGCCGGTAAGGAAGTTCAGCATCCTGACGAAGATCGGTGCAACAGCTGTCCAGCGCTCCAGATCGGAAACTGGAACGATCAGCCGGATTTCGCGCGTCCATCCATCCTGGGATTCGCTCGCCCGCGAAATACGGGTATCGGCGGCGTGGACATGTGCAGCCAGGATCAGGACATCGACGCCGATCTCAGAGGGATAGACGCCAAGCCGGGCTAAATTGTTAAACGCGTGGCCGATACCGTGATCGAGCGAATGCTCACCGACAACTAAGTCAAGTCGGGTTTCGACTTCACCCTCTCCGAGTTGGAATTGGCTGCGGTCGCCAAGACCATACCGACCTATTATTACGTGTCGCCTCATACGCCCTCCGCTACTTCATCACCCATAATTTGCAAGATCGCGAACGCCTGCTCATAGACACGCCCAACGAATTGGAGCACACGGTCAGGTGTGAGCGCGGCTTTTACGGTACGGGTTGTGGTAAGCGCATCGGCTACTCCGCGGCGTATAAAATCCTTTAGTTGCGCCTGTACGAGTTCGGCATCGTGGCTGTCTGATGGTAGGGTAATTGTTCTCATGCCAATGTCATTGCAGAGTCGCGCCTCGATGGCGTTGGTCGCGTAAAGCTCGAACACTGTTTGCATCTGATCTGCGGTGAGCCCGTCGAGGTCTGCTATGCCCGCGCTCGCAAGGTCCGTGATCGTCTCAATGAACGCTTCGCGCGCGATACCTTCGTCGATCGAACCGCCGTCAGGGCACACATAATCCGACAGGCCGAGAAAAATCTCTTCGATCGGGCGGCCGGCGAGAGCTCCGAGATTGAGCGCGCGAAGGGCCTCAGTGGCGCCCCGTGCAACTGCGTCAGACAGGAAACCAACTAAGCGGCTACCGGCACCACGCGCCGATCCCATTCTCGCGGCTGCATTGCGCGCTCCGCCCGATGACGAGCCCACATAGTGCGACACCGCTCGACCGAGGCTCCTGCGGTCGTTGCCACCAGAAACTGCGAAACGAGAGAAGTTGTTGCGCGCCGCCGAGAAGCGGATGGGATCGGCTACGGGTGGTATAGGCGGTTGCGCAGGCGGTGCAGGTGGTGTGCCGGGCGCTGGAACGTCCTGCGGCTGACCCTTTGGTGGTTCACCGTCGGGAGGAGCCCCATCCGGAGCGGCTGGCGGTGTACCGCCATCGTCAAGCCAACTCGGAACGAGCGGTGTGCCGCCACTTTGGCCGCCAAATGCGGAAGATGTGCCCATTAGTTACCCCCCTGCATGTGTGAACCCTGGCGCGTACGTAACACTCCGATGGCTGCAACTTTCAACATCGGACCACCCTCTTTGCTCCATGCCTGAAGAAGTTGATCGAAACGTTGAGCCGAGTCTTGATTCTTGAGGACACCTTCCCAACCACTGCAAACCCATGGTCCAAGTCGCTTTCGGGGCAATGCCTCTATAAAATCGATGAGACTGCCCTGAAGTGGCGGATGGGCTTTTACGAGGACAGCCAATCCCGCCACACCGGCGGGTTCAGTTTCGAAGCTGCCTCCGCCGACGATACGGCCGCGCATGGCTTCGAAAACTTGCGCAGCTTCGGGGGGAGCGAGGCGCTTGAGGTCGGCTTCAAGACTCTGTACCGCGAATTTGCCACCGAAGAGCTGATCGACGACGGTAGTCAAGTGACCAAGCACCGAGGCGGCACCGAAGTAATCCTTTCGGTCCTTGGCTACAAAGAGATAGGGACGAAGATCCTCGTTGCCGAGCGCTGTCGGTACGGCGGCCCAGGCCTTGATTGTGGGCGAGGAAAGCCATTCACTGAGGAGCACGCTCTCGGTCAATTTTAAGGGCTCCAGCTTGGGCGTGGCCATGGTAGTGTCAGCGCCCTTGTTGGGGGGCTTCTCCGGCTTGGCCGCACCCTTTGTTTTTTTCTTCGTGGTCGCCGCCGCTTCGAGTGCAGCCAGGTCTGGACATATCCCATCACTCGCTACGGCCGCGGATGCGGCAATTTGATCGAAGAGTCGCGGGAGGAAGCGTTCGGCCAGCATGAACTTGGCAAGAACCGGCAATTTGACATCGTCCCCGAACCCCCGCGCTTCGGCCGTGAGCTGACGCAAGACCAGCGTGTTGAGGAAGCGCTTGATCTGACGGGGATTGCCCTTCGTGCCGCTGGCCAAGATCGGTCCGATCTGATCACTGAGCGCCAGCGCATTGTTTACGCGCGAAGCCTTAGCGCCGAGCACTGTGCGGACGGTCGCCGCATCAAGCGCACCTGACGTCCACGGTCGTTTCAGCCGCTCACGGGCGGCATTGATCAACGCAATGAACTCCTCATCTTTTTCGCCGAGCTCGGCGCCCACCAGAAGAAGCGTGACATAGATGCGTGTTTCGGTGTCGCCCAGCGCAGGGATGCGGAAGGGCACCTGGATGAGCTTTTCGAGATAGTTTCTAGCATAAGTTTGTGGGCCTGTGGTGTCTGGTAGATCGGGGAAATGCTTGCGGACCGCGTATTCAATCATTGATTCGTCGGCGGCGACGACGAATGCGGTTCGAGACGTGAAGACGAATAGACGCACGGCCTCGAGTGTCTCAATCGCTGTATCGGGGAGGCAGCGATCGAGGTCATCGATGAGAACGACGAGTTGCTCAATGCCTGCCTTTTCAAGGAGATTGTCAAAAGCTTTTCGGAATGCGTTAATCTCTTCGGGCACATTGTTTGAATCGCCTTCGCTTTTTGGCTTCAGCAAACCTTTTACTCCAGCGATGGCTGCTTCGACATTATCCTTTGTGGCGAGCCTTGCCGGATCGTCGATAAAACCCCCCAATGTACTGACAATTGTATTTATCTGATCTAGCGTCGGGACTCCAGTGAAAGCCGTAAAAGCGAGCCCACCGGCCTTCTTGGCCACCTTGAGCCAATCAATGCGGCGAAAGATATCCTTGACCTCTTCACAAGCCTTAGTGAGGGTAGGTCGCTTTTCGATGAGGCCTGTAACAATACCCTCTATGAGCGCTATCTTGGCATCTTCGAATCCCTGGAAGCGCCATCCATTAAACTTGAGACACAGGACTTTCGCTTTCCCGTCGAAGCCAGCTTCGATCATCTCTAGTACACTAGATTTGCCAGCACCCCAATCGCCATGGACGCCGACAGTTACTGGTTGATCGGGTCGATCTTGCAAGAGTTTAATGATTGTCGCCGCTATCGCTTCGTTGTTGAGAAGGTCGACGCTGGTTTCGTTGTCAGTCAAGATCATCTGTGATCTCCATGCGTTGTAGGGGTGCCAAATATAAGCACTTACTCTATAATACCTCACCATTCGCAACTGCCAACAAGTGATTATGCGAAAGCATGAATTGGTATATCATTTCCAATTGGAATAATATGCGAAGGTGAGTTTTGATGATTATCATCATAGTCCACATATTTCCCATATCTCTGGACTGATAGAGGTATCGTGACTTTTAATAACGCTCCGGCTCACCGGACCCGCGCTGTTTGCAGGTTCCGCGTGTAGCCGCTTGTTGGGCGCTTAGCTCATTGTAAAGGTGAAAGAACCGGATGATTTTAGTACGAAATCTTCCCCTTTTATCTCTACTAACTCTGCGATATTCGATGTATCCAGGATATCTCCAAAGACATCGTTCATTATTTCCGCCTTTAGGTTGTTTGAATTCGAATTTTTACCGAGAGCTTTAAAAACCAATGCGCCCGAAAAATTTCCTATCATATCAGCCGCCTGGATAATAAATGACTTCTCATCGGGCAATATTTCAATTGAGTTTCGCTCAACCTCAGGCGCATTAGGGAACTGCATAGTTCTATACGCATTTAATGCTGCAATTATAGGTATTTGAGGCGATATTTTTTGATCTGTAATAATCAGATCAATGTCGTTAAAGCCTCTTGTTATAGCATGGTGATCAATATGGATAGTGGTCGAGTTCGCGCTTATATGATTTGACGCAATGCGAAAGTATGTGAAAATTGGTGCTGCTAAAAACTGTGATGCTGAAATAAGTTCTGTATCTTTAAGTCCAGCCTGCTCAAAAGCTCCTTTTATAACCCGTTCGGAAAACCCGCGGAATTCTGACTTCCACGTCTGGCCCAGTAAGGTTGCACAAGCAAAGGAGTTGTCACCTTTTGATAGAGTATCTCTGACAAGCTGCAGGAACTCCTTGTAATAAGATTGCTTATTACGCTTAAATTCCTTCGCGTGAAAGCTTTGCAACTTACTGTTATTCAGAATATCTTGCGCATTAGACTGAAAATCTTTGTAGAATACCTTATCAAACGAGACAAAAGTCCATCCTTGGCTCACTCCAGACATTGTACCAAAATCGTCAATTCCAGTTATGAAGTTACTCATTCAGATCCTTGATGTACTGCAATATATCCATAATGCCCAACGGTTAGCTAACAGGCTGGTTTCAGCAGAGGGCCAATCCCGCAATAGTACGAAGCGGATTTTTGATCGTCGGTGACAGTCATATGTTGACAATATATTATGATAAATAGGAGGCATGTTGACTATGGGATCACGAAATAAGAATGTTCATTGAAGACTTAACCCTTCGATTTGTTAAAACAGCCACGTTTGTCTTTCAAGGGTTGGATAATAAACACTGATGATAACAAAGGGGTTGGGAGCTTTTTTGTTGTGGCGCTCTAATGTGGTTCCTAATACTAGAGCTATTTCGCGTTTTCCACTCTGGACGAAATCGTCCCAGTACTTTTCTTTTACTTTTTCAAGCGCTGTTTGTTCATCACTATCGTTACTTCTTAAACAATTCCAATACAGAGCGCCAATTTCCCAGTCTTCAATCATTAATTTACTTTTTTTCCCTCGGCAATCTTCAAATTGATAAGAGAATTTGTATGGAAGTTTCTGGACAATTTCAAGCTCGCGGGCTACTGTTTCTTCGTCCTTGAACAAGTGCAATTGCTTTTTTTGCTTTTCTAAATCTGCAAGTTTCCCTGCATCCCATTCCCTTTCAACTAGGTCGGTAGTGAACTTCAAAAAACGGCTCGGTCGGAATATTGCCAAGGACAGTTCATTTCTATGAGCTTTTTCAATTAATACTTCCAAGTCTTCATGTACTTGAACCTTTTTGAAAAAAGCCTCGCGTCTTGCCCTCCAGAATTTATCAGTCGGCAGCGGTTTCCCAATTGGATTCAATGAGTTTTCTATGATTTTGTAGCTTTCGGGACGCCTGTCACTTATTGATTTTTCTATTTTTGCTTCAACCCATTGGTATTTACTATATTTTTGTTCGTCATAAAGCTGGCGAAATCGGACAGGGTAAAGACGCCGCCATTCCCCACTTTCTGTTATACCGGCAGTGCACACGAGCTCTGCGTATTTTCTTGATAATGTCGGGTAGGTTTTAGCGGTGATCAGGATTTTTTCTTTCATAGATGACAAACTGTTATCCCGCTACGGAGGGCAAGAAAATCACTTATACAGTGGCGATGACAACTTTTTGATTCTTTCTCAAAACAAGTAAGAGCAATTCGCTTGTGTGTTTTGAATTCTTTCATGATTCTAGTCAGCTCAATCTGACGTCCCGGCAGACTTTTCCGGTAATCGTCAAAAAGAATCTTGTAGTCGCTACCGTTTTTTAAACCTTTGCGATTTTGGGACTCAATGCCAAGCTCGGGTAAGTGAAGGTATTCAATGCCAAATTTTGGTAATAGCGTAGATAAACTTCGTTTAGAAAAACCGTATTTACGGCTCAAAGGGTTCCGCCTTACATCGCAGATAAGTTTAATGCCATTACGAATCAATTTGTTGATATAGTCTTCAATGTGCAGACCCTCGTATCCAATTGTGTAAATTGATTTTTGATCTGAGCCAGATATTACTCCTACCTGATTCACCAATGCTAATTCATTCTTATCAAGAAGCTGTTCTTTGATTTCACTGTTAATGGCGTAATAGGGATATTTGCGGTAAATTTCTCGAACAAGCGCTCGCCCCCTTTTAGTTTTTTTCTTCAGCCACTCCTCAACCGCTATACGTTCGGAGTTATTTCTCACCCAAGGCAACAATGCAATAGAGGTGTGCAACCTCAGCTCTTTTTTGTTCTGTTCCAGCCAGCCACGCTTTTGCAACAGATCCAAATCATCATCAGCAAGAAAAGAATAACAACCGAAACGATATGGTACAAAAGCATAATGATTTGTACCTGTTTCCTCTAAATACAAAAACAGTAGCTTTTGGAAATCGATTTTAGTGAGGGTACCGCCAGCGTGTTCAAGGAGAAATAAAAGTAATTTTTGGCGGTTATATGTTGGGGGCTTAACCATTAAATGCTTACCTTGTTACGAAATTCAAATGAGTTGTCAACTTTATTAATATTTTCATCTTCTTGAGAAGTTTAGCAGGAGGGAGGATAATATACAATATTCATTTAGACCAAAGTCAACATTTTTCCACTTTATATGTACCAAAAATATTCAAAAACATAACCTATAACTTAATTGACTGACAGAAGATGCTTCTGGGAACCCTTCTTTTCAGCTTTTGAAAACGACAGGAGAACAAAAATTCGTAAAGACGTTTATTTTAGGATCGCGGTAATGATATCATGTCAATATATCCCTCAGTTATTACTGGACACACTGTCAATTAATACCAAATTGACTTTGATTGACGGGGTTTTTAAGGGTTTTTCAAGTGTCCAACAAAGTGTAGTTTGTTGGACTGCATGATTCTATAAATTTTCTACTGCATAATTTGCACGAATCGTTGCCATACCCCAAGTGGAGACTCTCAAATCGTTTTTACTCGCACAATCAAGTATTTCATAACGTTGATTCTTTAAATCTTGCTCCTGTGTGCTGACCCGAGCATATCCAACGATTTCCTGTTCCATCTTCTTCTCCTATTTCATTGATTGACAAAAAACGACGCCATGGTAGTAATTTATCGATCAATTAGAGGAAAAGGTCACGGCATTTCGGGCTGATACTATCGAGTAGTATTCGACCGTTTTTTATCAAAGCACATGTTGAGATCGATAGCTTTTTGCGCAATGATTCTTTAACAGGAAGACGGAAATGAAAATTGATTCCATCACCATAAGTGGCTTCCGTTGTTTTGATGATGAAGGGCAGACAATAGGCTTGGACGATCTGTCCTGTTTTGTAGGGCCGAACGCCTCTGGGAAAACAGCAGCGATGATCGCTTTATCGCGGATGTTTGGAGAAACGAACGCACAGAGACAAATTGTGCCGAGTGATTTTCATCTTTCAACAGGAGAGGAATTGAAATCACGTTCTCCACGTAGATTGCATATTGAGTGCCGGTTGGTATTTCCTGAACTTGAAGTGCCGGGTGCTGATCTCTCATGCATTCCAGAAGTATTTAACCAAATGATTGTAGAAGAGGCCGATGGTTCACCTTACTGTCGTTTTCGCCTAGAGGCCTCATGGAGTAGTGATGGAACGCCGGAGGGAGATGTTGAGCAAACAATTTCATGGATTCTTACAAGTTCCGATGATCCTGAAGTAATTAAAGATGGAAATTGTCGCAGGGTTCAGCCAGGAGATCGTGGCAAAATTAGAGTTATCTATGTGCCAGCCACGCGAGACCCAAACCAACAAATTAAAGTTACAACTACTACTGGTTTTGGAAGACTACTTGGCGCTCTTGCCTGGGGGGAAACTGAGGAGAATGTTCAAACTAAGTTGACCGAGCTTCAGGAAGAACTCTCAGGGTTAACCGGTATCTCAACAATTAATCAACAAGTTCAGCAGTGTTGGCAAAATTTGTACGATGGGCCTGTTGCGCGTGAGGTAACATTTGAAGCATTGGAAAAAGAGGCTGTTGCATTGCTCAAATTGCTCGTGCCTGCTTTTAATCAGGAGGGTAGTGGCCATAGAATGTCGGTTGGAGACTTAAGTGATGGGTTGCGATCACTTTTTTCTCTATCTTTATCCTTGGGGATATTTCGAGTTGAGGAATTGCTTAGGACTAAAGCGACTGCATCTGGATTTAAAACCGAGATAGGAGAAGAACTACCTCTACTTACAATATTCACAGTGGAAGAACCAGAAAACCATCTATCTCCGCATTATTTGGGGAAGATTGTAGCTGAACTAAACACTATTTCAAAAGAGGAGAAGGCTCAGGTTGTTATATCGAGCCATTCACCATCTATCCTTGGAAGGGTTACACCTGATAATGTTCGATACTTTCTTGGACATGAGAATTCTCATGCTACAACTGTAAAGCCAATACCACTACCGTCTGATGTTACCGACGAATCATTCAAGTATGTTCGGGAAGCTGTACGCGGTTTCCCTGAGTTATATTTTTCCAGATTAGTAATTCTTGGAGAAGGAGCATCAGAAGAGATAGTCCTGCGAAGATTGTTTGAAGCAAGTGGGACGCCTATTGACACCCATTTTATTTCAATTGTTCCATTGGGAGGACGTCACGTTAATCATTTTTGGCGCCTACTGCATGGACTTGGTATTCCATTTATCACACTTCTCGATCTTGATAGAGAAAAGGAGGGTGCTGGTTGGGGGAGGGTTCAATATGTACGTGATCAGTTGGTTAAATTATACACTTTTGATGCTCAAAAGCTTGTGATCACAAAAACTGATGGAACATCCGTAGATCTTGCCGAGGCTCAGTTTGACAATATAAAAGATAAGGATAATCAAGATGTTCTGAAAATGGACAAAGCTATCAAATTTTTCAGAAAGAACTTCTCGGTTTTTTTCTCTGTTCCGTTAGATCTAGATTTCGCAATGCTAGAATCCTTTCCAGATGGATATAAAGGTCTTGCACCTGAGAATGGTGGCCCGCGTCTACCACCTTCAACATCTTCAAAATACAAAGATGCTCTAAAGCAACGGATGAGGCAGGTTCTTGCTTCCGATGCAACAACAGCACCAGCAACACTTGGAGATAGTTATACATCGGAAGAAGTTGAGCGTTTTGCTTGGTATAAGTACCTTTTTGTCGATGGGTCTAAACCAGTTATGCATATGCGTGCTTTACTGGAAATTGATAATGAGGATCTCGCTGATGAAGCGCCTGAAGTGTTACAACAACTTGTCAAAAGAGCCAGGAAAATTCTGGAAGCAGTCGAAGGTGCAGAGTGATGGCGTATATCAAGTCTGCCCAGTGGAAACCGGTGGGCGTTGATTCTTTGGAGGAGGCTGCTGATGTCGTTGTGAGGTCAAATCAGAACACTCTTGTTGTTGCTGGCCCCGGTGCGGGGAAAACAGAATTACTTGCACAACGTGCAAGTTTTCTATTGGATACTGGAACTTGTCTGTCACCAAATCGGATATTAGCAATTTCATTCAAGCGTGATGCTGCAACAAATCTTGGTAAGCGTGTCAAAGAACGTTGTGGAGATAGGGCACAGCGGTTCGATTCATATACACTTGATGCTTTTGCTAAGAGTTTGGTCGACCGTTTTCAAGCAGCATTGGATGAAGATTGGCGACCGAAAGTTGGTTATGAAGTGTTAGTCAGAGGTATAAATGTTGAAGCAAAACGGCAATGGTTAGATAGCGCCGGTGTACCCGAAGGACAGCAGCAAGTTGCTTTTATGGGTTTACAGAATAACGAAGTTAATCGTATCTTCGATTTAATGGCTCATGGGCATAAGTTACCTTATTCTTCCGCTGGGTTAAATGAGAGTATTAAATACTGGGGGCTACGTTGGTGGCGAGAGCAACTAGATCGACCAGCAGGTGCGCCAAACTTGACATTTCCGATGCTAAACCGATTAGCAGCATACCTTCTCAGGTCAAACCCTAAAATCACTCAAGCCCTTAGAGAAACATATAAATATGTTTTTCTTGATGAGTTTCAAGATACAACAGCTGCTCAATACGACCTTATTCAATCAGCGTTTTTGGGAGCAGATACTATTCTGACCGCTGTCGGAGATAATAAGCAACGTATAATGGTGTGGGCAGGTGCAATGCCTAAAGTTTTCAATACTTATCAGAGCAACTTTCAGGCAGAACGCAAAGATTTGGTAAGAAATTACAGGTCGGCACCTGAGCTAGTCCAAATGCAACAGGTCATTGCTGAAACGCTAGAAACAGGAACTCCAGTTGTTGAGGCAGCAAATGTTACTGCTTCAGGGAGTTGCTGTATTTTGGAATTTAGCAATCCAGAAGATGAAGCATCACATCTTGCTAGGTTTATTGAGCGGCGAATTCGTGAGGATCGTTTAAATCCAAGAGACTTTTGTGTCATCGTTCGTCAGCTTGCAGGCAGTATGATTTTGCCATTAAAAGAGGCACTTGCTGAATATGATATTCCTATCCGAGATGAGACTCTACTTCAAGATCTTTTGGCAGAACCCGTGGTACAATTTATCCTAGCGATTCTTCGGTTAGCCACACGACAAAGAGATTCTGAAGCATGGGAGATCCTTACAAATGAAGTGGTTCTACTCTTAGGTTTGGAAGAGCGTGATGACGCTATTAGAGTTGCAAAAGAGTGTGAGCGCTTATTAAAACATGCACGATCATCATTGGAATCAGGAAATGAAATAACTACACTCCCTGCAGAACTCTTGGAAATGATAGGTGCAGATATTTTTAAGGTTACCTACAGGCAGTACCGTAGTGGCACTTTTCTCGATAAAGTTATCAACGATTTTACAGCTGCTCTTAAAAGCTCTGCGGAGGAGCACCCTGCCCCTTATGATACCGTAAATGATTTCATCGGTATCGATGTGGTTCCAGCAATGACCATTCATAAAAGCAAAGGTTTGGAATTTGATACCGTTATTTTCATCGGGTTAGAAGATTCCCAATGGTGGGCTTTTGCTAGTCAATCGGATGAAGAGAAGAGAAGCTTTTTTGTTGCATTTAGTCGTGCCAAAGCTCATGTATACTTCACATTCTCAGATGTACGAGACGAGCGTTGGGGGAGAAGACCCCAGCGGAGATCGAGTATCGGTGATTTATACATCACGTTACAGCAAGCAAACGTGCCAATTGAAAATCTTAGAGCATGATTTAACAATTAGATTTTAAAGAGATAAATGGATTATACAGATCTTGTTTCTAGTACCATATAAAAAAGAATATGATTGATCTTGTTAACTCAATAGAATTAGGCGATTACGATACCTCCATAAACATCATAGGTGGATTGCGAGATTGTAGCGTTATCTATAAGGCAATTGAATCTCACTTCAACGAATCAGACACTCTTCGGGGGCTGATCTCGGAGCGAAACGAATTCAATCTAAGGACCGAAAGAAGCAAAAAGCGGATAGAAAGAGCCATAAACAGTGTTTTTCTCGGTTTCAAGAACCAATTGCTTCCGAGGACCACGTTATAATGAGCAGGATTCTTTTTCTTAACTCCAGTGATGATTGAAATTCGTAGTAGATCGTTCTCGTCTCTATCGCCAATCCTGTGTTTCCATTGCTCAAAGATTTTCATTCCTGCATCCTTGTTTGTGAATAAGATTAGCATAATTGGCGGCTTACCTGAATATTCTTCCCAGGAATATCCGACTCCAGTCCAGCCAGCATTGTTCCACAATGGAATGTCAATGAGCGAAGAAATTTCTATATCAGAATGCTTAGAGTTGTCTGAATCAAACATGCCCGGTGGAGGGAGGGAGGTACTATCGGCTGCCAATTTTTCAAAGATGGGTTTGAGTTCCGGTTCCTTTCGTTTTGTTTCGAAAAACGAGGTCTCGCGTAAAAGCTCAAATTCTTTTGTGTCAATGTTCTGAAGCCATGCAGAGCAAGTCTTTTTAGGAGAGTTGCCAAGAAGATTTTCTGTTCCTGCTACAATTTCAGTGTACCCAAAGCATCTACCCAGAGCGCGTTCGTCCTTTACCAGTCCCTTAATTACTGCTTCGAAATCGTTAATCATGGCAAAATGGGCAACTGATTCGAGAACCACCTTTGAGGTCCAGGAAGAGAGCATACTCATCTCATCTCTATTCTCCGGTTCAATCGAATCCCTATGTCTAATAACAAGCACAGGGGCACTATTTTCCGTCTCAAATCGGTTTTCGGGGATGAACGGGCCATCAGGACAGGAGACAAGCTTCACAAGCATTCTCTCCGTATGAGGGAAAACTCTCTGACCAATAATAGTGGCCAGAAGGCATTCATATGTTGATAAAATTGTTTCGGCTAAGTAGATTGATGATCTTTTATCTACACATTCGACACTTATTTTGCAGCCAAGAACCTTTGTCTCAAAAATGAGTTTTTCACCGTACTCCAAGTTTGAATCTTTTGGCAGATCTTTACTTATAGGCTGTTCCAGCTGCATTTCGAACAGCTTTTCCATCTCTTTCTTGGATTCAAACTCAGGGATCTTCCACTCTTTCCTTAAAAACTCTTCCTGCCCCAAAGCGTACAACAAAGCCATTGGAGCGTGCTGGAACCCAAGGTATTCAAGGATATTTGGAAGCTTGCCTATTAACTTAAGCTGCGAAAGAGTCATTCGCAAAAAGAGAATCCCAAGGGTTGCATCCTGAATGAATCGTTCTTGCTCAAAATCCTTCTGATTTTTATCATCCAAGGTGACATGATGAACCAATGCTGACACGACTTCCCACCAAGTTAATATTTCGGGAATCCGCCCCAATTGAAGCTCAAGCCACACCATTCGTTTGCAGATCCGTATAAGTTGAGGCAACACGTTTTGGCCTTCATCCTGAATCTGGAGATACGATGCGCTTGCTGCCATCATACACGCTCTTGCTGCCCATAACAGCCCACCTCTCTCGTATGCAAAGCTGCACATGATATGGGCATTGATCAGTTCTTTTCTGGCTTCTTGCAATATTAAAGCCTGCTGCGCTCTTCCTAAGAACCTAACAGCATCGTTCCATTTGTTCGCAAGTAGTTTCTGCTTTCCTCTGCCAAGCAGGCGGACCCCAGCGGAATAATCCATTTTTCGTTTTTGTTCAGCAGTAACGATCTTTTCGAAAAGCTGATCATATTCTGGCCATTCACCCAAAAACCGACCGAGTTCGGTGATGATTTCGACAATGGGTTTAAAGGGAAAAGAACCAAGGCCATCTGAATCGTCAATCACACGCTCCATTTCCAATAGTTGTGCCTTGCATTCAGACTCACCACCAGCTTGGTGAAAAGCCAAAGTGAGCTTCATCAGGACCACCAAACTCCTTGCGTGCAGGGAGTTGTTAGGACGTAAACTATTAGAAGATATCGCTTCCAGTTGATTCATTAGGTTTTGGGTTTTATCAACGAACTTTGCAGATTCTTTATCCAAGGAACCAGCTGCAATCGCAGAAACAAGCAGAGTCCAAAGGTTGTGCAGGCTCTCAAGTTCATCCGCCGAATCGCTGCCTATGAAGCGTCGCTCAACTTCATCATACAGTTCAGTTAATTGATCGGCGTCATTGTACCACCAGTAGGCTGTCCACGCTTTCTTATAGAAGACTCTAGCTATCTGATTGTTTATACCAACTTTCTTGGCCAAACGTTGCGCCCTGGTAAATTTGCCATCAACCTCGCTTCTGGCTCCCTCAAGCCCACGTGTGAGTATTGCGGCACGCAAACAATCCTCAACTAGCTGGTAGTTTTCGCCACCATAGTATTCAGGATCAGCAATCTGCCGTTCAAGTTCTTCAAGTTCCTGCAACCGTGCCGTGTCTTGGGGGCCTGTTATGGATTCAATCCTCTCCGCAAATCCTGTGATATTAAGTGTTTCAACCGCAAGTTCTAGTCTGTCATGCTCGTAAATCCGTTCAACAATCCAATTTCGATCAAGTATCCGGACCTCTATGCTATGTTTTTTCTTCAGTTCGTCCTCAACCTCCGACCGTTTCTTGTCGGAGACGAACTGGTTGGTCATGAAGTAAATCAGCTTGTAGCCACGATTTATGGCAACGATCTTTTCAACATCTGATTTGACCTTCGTACGCCACGTCTTCTTAGCACTAAAGGCAAACGCCCAGCGTTCTTCAGCACTTTCACGCCCAATACCTTGATACCATCGATCTGCAATGGCATCAGAAACAGGATAGGTTTCTGAGTCAGTCTTGCTGTCTCCACCCCCAGTCGGCCCACTCTGAGGCAGTAAATTGGGGCATAGTTCTTTTTGTGCGAGTCGTCTGCAGAAGTCTTCAAAGACATACTCCTCTTTTCGACTGGTCAGGGTATCAAGGTGATACTCAAAAACCTCCTTAGGAAGATCGATTTGACCACGCTGTGTTGAATCTGAGAAGTATTCAGGTCTTCGTGCACGCATGAAATCTGATGGCTGCATCATCTGGCCATCTTCTCGATCCGATTGACCTTTTTCTTTCATTGTATATAATTTTCTTGAAACCATGAGATCAGTGCCTGGGGGTCTAAGTCGAACCAGCGGAATTTTCCCGCCGCTTAACTACAGTTACTTACTACATCCTGTTGCAACACATAATCCTGGACAGACAGGCACGACCGGTGATTGCATTCCGCCTCGCTATTCTGATTCAATTGTACCCTATATTCAGTTTATATTCTTTTTCCGCCAAAGGCATGGATCGACCTGGTTCCAGCTATGCATCTCCCCCATTGTACTGTACCTGCTGGGACAAACAACTCATCCCCCGGATTGAGGATGATTTCCCGGTCCTCAAAACAGGCTGTGTACTGACCTGACACAATGACAGTGTATTCGTCAAAATCGTGCTTATGCCTTTTTGACTCCCTGTCGGAATAGCAAGTCCAAAAAGCCATCTGGCCGACTCCCGCCCCCTCATAATAATATCCTTCAATATCCTTCGTATTTTGCGCGCTATCAGGTACGCGGTTCTTTTCATTTTTCATAAAATCAGGAAAATCTTTCATTATCTTTTACCTCCAATCTTTATTGTTCCTGCAGAAGGTTACACCCCTCGCTTTTTAACCTGACGCTTCGTGCAAAATTTGCAGCGAGGAATACTTTCAACCTCCTCGCTATTTTGATTCAGGATTGAGGACGGTCATAATGGGAACTCGCCAGGTTTCAGTTCAAGCAGAAATTCCTCACATGGCATGCACAGGATACCATCACGCAAAAGTCGCTCCTTCCCCCTATACAATAACCAGCGGCGACTTTCCGGAAAATCTTCACCAAAACTCTTAAGACCGCGTAGATCCTCCGGCCGCACCTGGGCGGAGTTTTTCACTTCCAGAGCATATAAACCACCCTCACCATAAACCACGAAATCAACCTCCACTTTCGACCGGGTTTGCCAGTAATACAATTGATGGTTTCCGCCTGAATAGTCACACCACGCTCGAAGGTGTTGGGCTACGAGACTCTCCAACGCAGCACCATCAATCTCCGACGGAGCATCCAGAGGACCGGACGGCCTATTGACTCGGAATACGCCAGCATCAAAAAAGAAAAATTTGGGATGTACCGCAAGTGCACGCTGAGCACGCCGGGTGAAAACCGGCACCCGGAATGCCAGCAATAAATCCTCCAATATTTCCAGATAGCCCTCCACTGTCTTGCGGTTTACGTGGCACTCACGTGCCACATTGGCTAGGTTGAGCACAGCCGCCTGCGAAAAGCTAATGGCTTCGAGAAAGCGGGAGAAATTTCCGATATTGCGCACCAGCCCTTCCATCTGCACTTCCTCCCGCAAATAGAGCCCACTATATGCGCGCAGGATTTCTTCGGGCACCTTGCCTCCGCGTACGATTGGCAGCATACCAAGTCGCAATGCCTTATCCAGGTTGAATTGTGGACCGAGTTCAGCGGCCATGAAGGGATACAACGTCTTTTGTGTTGCCCGACCACCTAAAAGATTCACGCCACCACGCCGTAGCTTACGGGCACTTGAGCCAGTGAATATAAACTGCACCCCCTGCTTCTCTTCGATCAGCAGATGGGCCACTTCCAGTAACTCCGGCAGCTTTTGCACTTCATCGATGACCACATACTGGACTTTAGGCCTGGCCCCTATCAACTCCCGCAAACGCTCGGGTCGTGCAGATAGCGAACGTAAGGTTTCCGGTTCCAGCAGATCTACCCGGAGCGCCTGTGGAAAAAGTCTCTGTGTCAACCAGGTCTTTCCCGTGCCACGTGGCCCCAGCAAGAAGAAGTGATCGGCTGGTGGCATAAAATATCGTGATATTGATTCCATTTTGCGCCTCAAAATAGCATGTTTAAGGCTATTTAATACGATATTTTTCTAATATTTGCAATTGAAAGAATAAGATTCTTAATACGGTAGTGAATATTTCTCACGAAATTTCTTGCCTACTGGCAGTATCAAGTGAGGTCAATTTTTAGTAAGGCATGGCCTTTCGTCCAAGGGGTCGAACAGTCGCATTTCTGGTGATTTTTCGGTATTCATGGCGTTTGAATCAAATCATATATATTTTGATACATTTTGCTCAATCATAAGATCTGCAACAAACGTTGAGAACTGTGATTCTCTTGCAAGTCGAAATCGTTACGATTAAAGGCCTGGGCTCAATAATTGTGGTTCAAAAAGCGAGACGACCCTTAATAGCTATTTACGTCTTTTTGCGGTTAGGTTAAATCACTTTGGGGTATACTGTGTCAGTTGTATATGATTATTTACTATGCTTAGCTTTGAGGTCCCTCAGACGATCATGAAAGGCCTTATGTTTTTTTTTGCACAATATGACACTGGATTGAAGCGTTTTGCTTATAATGGCCGATGTTGAATCATTAAACAATTCCAGTGTTTCAACCACATAATTTACATGATGTGTCTCACAATTCGCATCACATTTTAGAGGCACCTTTTTTCTATACCTGTCGCATTTTTTACACAGTGCCGCCTTGAAATTGAGGCCCTCCTAAAACCCGTATAATTGGGCCTATCGGTTGACCTTAGGTAGCGAACTGCGTGAGGCAATAAACAATAATGGTCTTGTCTTTTATTACCGGCCAAAGATTTTTGCCTAAGGGCAATAGTAGAATGTCAATTTGAAGCGATAACTGAAAATTCATACCTTATAGATGGCAATACTAACGACAAAATCACTAGAGCTCGGCTGGTGTACTTTCTTGTTGGAAATCGGTAAAGTGTCCCCTCATTTTCTGCGAAGGGAATTATGTGCTCAACGATAATGTGTAACAATTTCCGATCAATCCGTTATTGACTCAAGAATTTCGGACTCGATTTCCCAGGAGAGAACTTGTCAATGCCTAAGGACGGAGCCTAGCACTTCCTGGAACTTCTGAATATTATATGGTTTGGCGATGGCCCCGCTAAATCCGTATTCACGATAATTTGACATGATAGGGTCGTTCGAATATCCACTCGAAACGATCAGGCAGGCATTAGGGAACTGTGAGAGGATCTGCACCGCCGCCTGCTTGCCTCCGAGTCCTCCGGGAATGGTCAGGTCCATAATAACTGCCAGGAATGGAGTGTCGGAGTCCATCAGCGCCTTATAGCGATCAATCGCTTCTTCTCCGTCTGAGCATGTTGTCACTTTGTATCCAAGATGGGCGAGCATTGACGATGCAACCTCAATGATCATTTCATCGTCATCCATGACGAGAATTGACCCGCCTATATGCTCACCTGCCGGTTGTCCTGAGATTTCTTCCTGGTAATATGTAGAGGCTTTTCCGATTGATGGCAGGTAGATTGTAAAAGTCGTTCCTTTGCCAACAGTGGAAGCTGCTTGAATATGGCCGCCATGCCTGTGTACGATCGAGTGGACCGATGAGAGTCCCAGACCGTTGCCGGTCGATTTGGTCGTGAAGTAGGGGTCAAAGATCTTTTTAAGATCATCTGTTGGTATTCCGCATCCCTGGTCGATAAATGTCAGTCGGAGATAGGGGCCTGGGGGAAGTGAAAATGAATTCTTGTCGTTCAGTACTTCATTTCGGGCGGAAACTGTCAGCACGCCTCCTCCCGGCATCGCCTGCGTGGCGTTGATGATGATGTTATGAATAACCTGAGTCATCTGGCCTTCGTCAACTTCGAGGGAATGGATGGAATCAGGTATATCGACGATTCCTTTAACATTTGAACCCCGTAGGACAAAGGAAAGCGCTTCGTCTACAAAGTGTTTGACCGATACCACTCGCTTGATCGGCTCACCACCGCGTGCAAAGGTCAGGAGTTGGTGCGCAAGTTCTCCGGCCCTCACTGCTGCCCTTTCAGCCGCTGCCAAGGGTTTGTTAGATTTATGGGTAGTATCGAGAAAAATTTTCGCAAACGAAATATTGCCCATGATTCCTGTCAAGATATTATTGAAATCATGAGCAATCCCACCAGCGAGCACACCTAGGGATTCCAGTTTCTCTAATTTCAGTTTTTCATTATCAAATTTTTTCAGTTCCGTTATATCGCGGGTGACAGAGAGGAGATGTGGAACCCCCTTGAGGGAGATGATTCTCGCTGATATCAATGCGGTAATGATGCTGCCGTTTTTTAATCGAAATTGCGTCTCAAGATTCTGATAAAACCCTTTTTCCCGAAGACCCTGGACTAATATGCTTCGGTCGGCTGGATTGTACCAGAGGTCGAGTTCCAGGACTGTCTTGCCAATACTTTCGTCACGGGAGAAACCTGTAATTTGCGTGAATCCTTGATTGATATCGACATAACAACCGTCATCCAGGCGGGTGATGGTCACTGCATCGGGACTGAAATCAAACGTCATGCGGAACTTGTCCTCGCTTTCCCGCAAGGTGTTATTCAACTTCTCAAGCATTTCATTTTGCTCGGCGAGTTTAAGATTAATAAGCCGGAGTTCGTTTTCCTGGCACTTCCTATTGTTGATGTTGAAGGTCACACCGATAAACCGCTTGCCATGCTCATAATTCGAACTCTGCATGATTTTTCCGTAATTGGCGTACCAGACCCATGAACCGTCTTTGGCCTTCAGTCTAAACTCACATCGATATTCAGACTTTGCTCCTGTCGAATGCTCATTGATCGCTGTCTTGATTAAGGGGACATCCTCTGGATGGATAATGGCAAAGAGGTTTTCGATGTAGGTAAAGGCCTCCTCTTCACTGTATCCGAGTTCAGCAAATGTTTTAACTGCCTTACGCGTAACCTCACCGGTAACCAGATCGTTCTCCCATAGATCAAGTCCTGCAGCCTCCAATGCGAGTGCCAGGCGATCTTTATTGAGCTCTTCTTCACCCATCGCTTAAATTCCATTTACTGGTTTTCATATCCGATTTACTTCCAAGTAACTTTATGACAACCCCTGGCCCAAGGCTGGGTGGAACATTAACAACTGGATATCTAGAGTTCGAAATTTAAAGATCATTATCATTCCTTCACAGCTAATTGACAAAGAAAATCTTACCACTGGCAATCGGAACCGAAAAGGATAAATCTCAAGTTGAGACTAATCCTGAGTCATGCAGGCATGCCTACTTTTCTATCTGTATCTTGGTGTATATTCCAATTAGGTCATTTTTCACAAACAACCCTAACCTATGGAGGTGTACCATGAAAGTTTCTCAGGCAGTTGATTTCCATCTGCAGTATCACCAGGCCAACTCCAAAAAAAAATACTGTCAAAACCTGTGAGTTTGTTCTGTCACGTTTCAATGCTCAATTTGGCAAACGTGATTTAGCCAGTGTTTCTCAGGAAGAGGTGCTGGAATTCCTGCTTTCTCTGACGAAAAACAACAAGCAGGCAACAAAGAGAAACCGGTACTCAGTACTCGCATCTTTCTACAATTTCAGCATCAATACAGGATTTCTGGCCCTCACCAATCCCTGCAACAGTTCTGTTATCAGAAAGATATTCAAACACCCTCAGGCTATTCAGTGGAACATTGTCGACAAGGAAACCATTGATGAGATCATTTTCCGGACTATGATTACCCGAAACAGGCTTATGCTGGAACTCATGGCCCGGGAAGGAATGAGAGTCGGTGAAGTTTTAAACCTCACACCGGCCGATTTCCAGGAGAGGGCCCTGGCCATCAAGAATCCCAAAAGTGGTCGGGTTGGAGAAACGGTTTATGTTCCACGCAAAATATTGGTAAGGTTAACCGACTATGTAAAAGCCAATGAAATTGGCAAAAGTGACCGAATTTTTCCCATTTCGTATGTTGCTGCCTGGTCTATGGTCAAAAAAGGAGGGAAGCTGGTTACAATATCGAGCTTTGTCCTCATAATCTGCGGAGGCATGCAGCAACCTATGCATCGATGTTAGGAACTCATATTGAAATTGTGAGCAAGCTTATCCCCCGGCTTGCGGATCTTTCGATGACTCAGAGATACCTTGGCAAAATAAACGATTCTGAAGTCATCAGATGGATCGAGAATCTTTATGGGTAGTTGTTTGAAAGGGCGAGGAGTTTACCTCGCCCTTAAAAGGCGTGCGCCGAACCGTGTACTCACAGCATATATGGTGAAAAAAAACACTACAGGCGAGTAGCTTTTAGCAACACATGTCAAACCCGCAGGTTCACGACCTTTTTCACTTTTGTCCTTCAAAGACTGATTTCATGATGTAGCAAAAAGCTACGTTCTTCCCTGTGGCCTTGAATAGCCCTTTTTGGACTTCCCTCCCTGATATTTGTATAACATTTTGATTTAAAAGAATAATACCTTTATTTATACATCATTTTTTTCTATGGCACCAGGATTGCACTCCTAAGGTAACACCCAATAACTACTGAGCAGTTAATTAATAAGGAGGGCAAAATGCCATCGAATCAACAGAAAAAAGACGTCAAGGCCAAAACACAGAAAAACATCGTCAAAGGGTTCCAGGTAATTGAAGACGAATGCATCTGGTCGAAGGCGGGAATCGTTCAGTCCAGGATGTGCGACAATGTGTACGACTGCCGGACCTGCCCGTTTGACAGGGCAATGCAGAAGACTGTCAATTCAGACTCTAAAACAATGGGATCTGGTTGGGCAGATACTGTAAAAGACATCTATGGCTGGACAAACATGCCCTGCCGTCATGTGCTGACCGGTCGGGTCAGCGCACACAAGGAATGTGTCAATAATTATGAATGTAATCATTGCGCCTATGACCAGATGCTCGATGATGAGGACATGGATTTCCGTGACGAAAAAACGGCCTGTTTGAAATCATCCGGATATCTTCTGGCCGAAGAGTATTACTATCATAAGGGGCATACGTGGGCCCGTTTCGAACACGGCGGCCGGATAAAGATCGGCTTTGACGACTTTATGGTCAAGCTCTTCGGCTCTCCATCAAATATTTCCCTCCCCCCCTTGGGCACAAATCTGAAAAAAAACCAGGCCGGACTTATCTTTTCCCGCTCAGATAAAAAAGCTGAAGTACTCTCTCCCGTTACAGGGACTGTGCTGGCAATCAACATTAGAGTCCAGGAGCATCCGGAAATCGTTCATGAGGATCCTTACAATGAAGGATGGCTCTGTATCGTTGAGCCTAAAATGCCCAAGCTGAACCTCAAGGGGCTTTTTTATGGGAAAGACAGTCTTGAATGGACGGATCGGGAGAGCCAGAGGCTTCTGCGCCTGATCGGGCCTGAATACCAGAACCTGGCTGCCGCTGGAGGTGACCCGGTGGATGATATATATGCAAGCTTTCCCGATATCGGATGGGACCGCCTTGCAGAAACATTTCTAGGAAGTGCAAAGAAATGAGGGAATCTTACCGCGGCAGCCGTCTTGCACAGTCCCGGCACAGGTAAAAGGGAATCTTGTTCAGATCCTCAATGACACCTGAAAAGTGCATGATACATTTGGTTTCGTTGCAATGGAACAGGTTGAACAGGTGGCCCAGTTCGTGAAGCGCGAGCTTGGCCGCCCTCTCGAAAACCAGGGACGTCGATGGTGTTGATCCGTCGGCGTTCCTGTTCAGCCTGAAGAGCGATATCACAGCCATGCTGCCGCCTTGGACTGCCTGGCCGTACACATAGTTGAAAATCGGAATAAACATATCCCAGGATAGGACGCCCACAATTTTAGAATACCCGTCAAAATCCAACGCATCAAGCTTATTGATAAGGATGCCGGCATTATACTTCAGCCGGGCCTCATCAAAGGCAGACTCGGGAAGAGGCCGCATGGGCAGTATATCAGCTGGCCACTTGTAATACGCCGTGATATTAGCTGCAATCACCTCGACGGCCAGTGCCGGCACCTCCCCCAAAGGAACCACTCCGATCTGTTCTTTCATGCCCGTTTTTTCAAGTTGCACCGTTCAATAATCTTATGGAGGCTCACGCGGTTGATACCAAGAATTTCTGCCGACCGGGTAATTTGCCAGTTCTGTTCATCAAGGACCTTGAGAATATGCGATTCCTGTACCGCTTTTAATGTCCGGGGCATGGACAGGGCCGCGTGAGCCGGCCTGAGAAATGAAAAATCCTCGATAGCAAGAGTCCGGGATTTGCTCATCACAACGGCCCGTTCTACGGCATTTTTCAGTTCCCTGACGTTTCCTGGCCAATCATAGGAGGTTAAGAGAGAGATGGCATCCGATTTTATCCTGTCCACATGCTTTGTGGTTTCATGGCTGTACTTTGCCATGAAATGATTGACAAGAAGGGGAATATCACCTTTTCGTTCCCGCAGGGAAGGCAGATGAACCCTGATTACATTGATACGATAAAAGAAGTCTTCCCTGAATTCTCCCTCCTGAATACCTTTTTCAAGGTCTTTCCGCGTAGCCGAAATCAGACGGAAATCTACCTCGACAGGGGTTTTGCTACCGACGCTGAAAATTGTCTTGTCCTCCAGGACCCGAAGCAGATCCACCTGCATTTTTGCACTGATATCTCCGATTTCATCCAGAAAGAGGGTGCCGCCGGAAACCACTTCCAGAAAACCTTTCCTGGCATGTTCTGCCCCGGTGAAGGCTCCTTTTCTATGCCCGAACAATTCACTTTCCATGAGCGCATCCGGCAGAGCACCGCAGTTGATGGCAACAAAGGGGAGCGGTGCCCTGAAGCTTTTGGCATGGATAGCCTTTGCCACCAGTTCTTTGCCGGTGCCGGTTTCCCCGGTGATCAGTATGGAGGCATCGCTCTTGGCCACCTCCAGGATTAAGGCGTAGAGTTTTTCCATGGCGGGGGACTGGCCGATGATATTGTCAAACTGGGTGATCTGATCCAGGCATCCCTTGACGTAATGATAGTCCGAGTTGATTTTCTGCTGGCTTAAAATTTTCTCCATCACCAGGGAGAGCTGATCCGGCTTGAACGGTTTCAGCAGGTAGTCGCTGGCACCGGCACGCATGGCTCTGGCCGCGCTTTCAATGGAACCGTGAGCGGTAATAATAACCACCAGGGTGTCCGGGTATTCTTTCTTTACCCTTTCAAGGAGTTCAAGGCCGTCCATCCCCGGCATTTTAATATCCACAAACAAGAGCTGAAAAGGCTTTTGCTCTATCTTTTCCAACGCCTCCGAACCGGAGGCTGCTGTATCTATTTCATGACCGTATTTTCTAAACCAGTACAAAAGAGATTCCCGGACAATCAGCTCGTCGTCCACAATCATAAGTCTCAATTTAGGCTCCATGCTCTTCCCCCTCAAGGATTTGGGACATCGTAAGGAACCACGGGAAAGGTCAGAGTAAATGTGGTGCCTTCCCTCTCCCGACTGTCGATTTTTATGGTCCCTCTGTGATTTTTGACCACCCCGTATACAATGGACAGTCCCAGTCCTGTGTTTTTACCCACATCTTTTGTGGTGAAAAAAGGATCGAACAGATTATTTTTTACTTTTTCCGGGATGCCATATCCGGTGTCCCGGATTATGACCCAGGCATTATCCGCTGTTCCATCCATCCGGGATGTCACCGACAGCTCCCCCCCTTCAGGCATGGAATCAATGGCGTTAAAAATCAGATTCAAAAAACATTGCTGAAGCTGGTTGATATCCCCCACAACCATGATCGGGGTCGGGTGCAGTTCTATCGTCAGTCTGATATTCCCGTGTTTCATCTTGTGGCGGGTCAGTGAAAGCGCCGCATCCAGGGCCTTGTTTACATCGACATGGGTATGTTCCACCCCCGATTCCCGGGCAAAGGAGAGTAGTCCGGACACGATACCCCCCACACGCTCCAGTTCCGTGGACATGAGCTGCAGGTGGCCTTTGAATTCTTCCAGGGCTTCCTTTGCCGGGGGACCGGCGTTTACAATGTCCTGCATATACCCGCAGAAGGTCAAAAGGCCCTGGATAGGGTTGTTGATTTCATGGGCAACGCTTGCCGCCAGCTTTCCGAGAGAGATCATCCGGTCTTCCTGGATCATCTTCTGGATATTGGATTCAAACTCTTTGGTCTTTTTGTTCCACCGGTCAGAAAATTCAGTGGTAACATCCCGCCAGAACTCGATCACCTGTGTGACATCTCCGGCATCATTCTTGATCGGATAGGTGGTCAGGTCGCAGTACATCCGTTCACCGTCCGGTCCAGGATGGTCATGGATGACATGGACATCCTTGCCGGTCCTCAGGGTTTCAAGCATGGGGCACTTCACCTCGGGAAAGGCGCTCGAACAGGGGGTGTTGACTCCGTGGGAAATTTCATAGCAATGGGCACCGATAACCTTATCCTTAGCCTTTTTCACCGTATTGAGATAGGCGTGATTGGCATAGGCAATGGTGAAATCCGCATTGATAAAGACAATGGACGTCGAGCTCTGCCGGATCAGGATCAATAAGTTGGAAAACGCGGCCTCGGCATTGAGCTTCTGTTCGTTTGACTCCATCTGCTGGCTGATCATATCCACGAAGTTGCGCACATTCCTGTTGCCTTTGAACTCAAGAACACCGACGCCCTCAGGTTTTAAACGGATGATTTCAAGGAGCACATGCCGCTTGCCGGTCAGTTCCAGAACACTATCAAGCTGGTCAATATTCAGCAGATCGTGGAGATTGCCAGTGGTATATATCCCCATCTGTCCGGCAAGCAGCATCCCCTCTGCATCAGGATTTTTATCGCACACCCCCAGTATTTTGATGGTAAAAAGAGAAGAGGGATTGTCATGGATCAGGTCGAGGAAAAAAAGGCAGTCCCGGCCACCGCCCACTATGGCAATATTAATGGAAAACCTCTCATTCACACAGACCCTTGGCCTTTCGTTTTTTGTTCTCATCCAGCACTCCTTCCGGTTTGCCTTAAGGTTACGCGGCAGCCCCAGTATTACACGGCAAATTTTATCCGATTGATTGGGACCATAAGGATGTGGCGACAGAACAGTCGTAGCGTCTTTAGACCAGGTTGCCCAACAGAATATAAGGGGAAGGCGAATGATAACTTGGTGAAACGAATGACTACTGGTTTTGCCCTTTTATTAGCCTAAGGTACCGAAAAAATAATCTATCATTAAAGAGGAACTTAGTAAAGGAGTTCGCAAAGTTTACGGCTTATTACAGTTAGAAGATTCTGTTACCCGACACGCTTACGGCTTAAAAATCAATGGGTTGAATTTTCGGAGTTTCGCGATTTTCTCCGCAACGGATTTCAAGAGGCAGTACCGGTCGTGGCGGCAATCAGGGTTACGCGTTCTGTTGCTTCTCCATGTAGGCAAAAGAGAGTTCCTGCCATTTATTCAACTTTTCTCTCAGGCCGATTTTGTCAATATACTCCTCGTTAAATTCGGGCATCGCACCGACGACTTCTTCCTTGTGGAATCTGTAATACAGCACATTGGCAATATGGACAGCCAGCGCAGGAGTGAATGTGTCGGCGGGATATTCTCCCAGTTGATGATGAAAGCCTATGGCTTCGACAATATCGCTCGGGAAACCCCACAGACCAATCAGGTATGCCCCCATATCGCAATGAGTCGCCTTGAATATTTTCTTTTCGGCCTGCCGAAGCGAAATATTATCCTTCCTGGCAAGGAGGATGGCTTCTGAGTAAAAGGTTTCCAGCTTGGAAACAAGGATGAGCTTGCCGATATCATGCAGAACGCCTGAAATAAAGGAATTATCGATGATATCTTTCTCATCGGTTTCACTCTCGGCGATGAGCTTTGCCAGACCTCCGACAGTCATGCTGTGCAGCCAGAGCGTCTGCGCAGAGAAGAGATCTTTGGAGATCTTGATTTCAGAGAAGATCTGCGAAACCAGAACCAGAGCCCTGATGGTGTCCAGGCCGAGAAGCTTCACTGCCCTGGAAGGGCTTTCAACCCTCTGATAAAGACCAAAAAAAGCTGAATTCACCAGTTGCAGGATCTTGGCTGTCATGGCGATGTCTTGACTGATGATCTCGGCGATATCATCCAGAGACGCTTCCGGCTCCCGGATCTTTTCCACCAACTGCATATACAGGCTGGGAAGACTGGGAAGCGTATTGATTCCCGAGATAATGTCCTTGAGTTTTCCGTCAATCATCAGTTGGTGCAGGGCGCTCGCCCTGAGCAGGATCCCCTTCAACCGTTCAGGATCACAGGGCTTGGCCAGAAACTGATGGACAACCCCGATGGTCCGCAGAGTCGATTCATCATCCGCCTGCCCTGTCAGCATAATCCGGATGGAATGCGGATGCCGCACCTGTACTTCGGCCAGAAACTGAGCGCCGTCCATTCCCGGCATGCGCATGTCCGAGACGACCACATCAAAGTTATTCTGATCCATGAGCGCCAGGCCCTCTCTGGCGTTCTCGGCAAAGTGCAGCTCAAAATCCTTGCGCATGGAACGAAGCATCCGCCGAAGCCCATCGAGAATGTTGGGTTCATCATCCACGAACAAAATCCTTCTCTTATCCATAGTCCTCTCCACCATACAGGGGATCTCAGGTTAATCGGCTCTCATCGGTATTGCTACGTCTTGTCCGGATACAGCTTCAGGTCTGCTCAACACGGACCAGCACAGGCTCTCTCACGCCCACCTGCCTGGAAAAATTCAACAACCCCTGCAATACCGGCCAGGTGATCTCCTGTCCCTTGGGGGCAAGAAGAATACCGTTTTTGGCATGTATATTTTCTTCAGCTATCATTCCGACCGAGATATCCTGGATTCTCAAACTGACGATGCTGGCATGCTTTTCTTGAATTTTAACATTACCTAATAATTTCAACACTTCAGGGTTATACTCTCCGGTTTCCAAGGAGAGCTCTCGGATCGCATCCTTATGGGTTTTGCCACGGAACAGGAGGCGATCGTAATCCAGAGCTGCGTGCAGAATCTGGGCTCCAAGGTTACTCTCCTCATCAGAGGACAATTCTTCCGTGAATGCATCATATGGCCGCAACTGCTCGGCAATCATAGCTGCAACCGACTCAAGCCTTGGGATACCGGCAAGCAGGCTCGCTCCAGCCTTGGGGTGACTTCTGTACATGTCATCTTCTTGAACCGTCAGGTGTATATCGGCGTTTTTTTTATGCAGAATTTCGATAGGCAGGGTGATACACCCTATCTGCGACATAAGAGCCGCTATCTCAAATTTCCAGATATGTCCCTGATCCAAAAGCAGGGCAAGCTCGACCACGACATTTTTAATCCGGTAGCCGCAACTGAAAGCCGTTGGATTGGAAAGGCTCAACAACTCCGCCAGAACCTTCACGCTCCCCTTGAGGGTCATATCCAGCAGTTCCTTTTCCGCAGTGATGAGTCTGTACTGCCTCTGGGCCAAGGCAATGGCAGGGACCAGAACTGCCGTTGAAGACGGCTTGTTGAGAAATTTAAAAATCTGCCCTTTATTGACCGCCTCGATGGCAGTCCCCTGATCGGCATTTCCGGTGAGCATCATTCTGACAGTGTCCGGATACAATTCTTTTACTCGTTCAAGCAGTTGCACTCCATCCATGCCCGGCATCCGCATATCAGAAATAATTACCGCAAAAGGGCCTTCCTCCTTCATAATCCGCAAGGCCTCCTGGCCGCTGAGCGCAGTACTCAAGGTAAAACGTTTTCTCAATTGACGGGCAATGGACTCAAGCACATTGGTTTCGTCATCAACAAATAGTATTTTTTCTGTCATTGCAGTATTACCCCCGGCAGGATCCATTCCCCGCCGGGAGAGGGAAATTTATTGGTAAGTTTCCAGCACATCCCCAAAAACAAGAGGCGAAAGGGCCTGTACGATTTATTGCTTATGTATTCTTTCATGCTTTCTTGCAGATCATGACCGACCTTCTCTTTCAGAATAGTGTTTCTTCTCATTAATTATCCAGTCTTTTTTTTGGAATGCAAATTATTTATTCAGTAGTTAATTGGATTGATTGAAAATTACTAAATGTTCCACGAGAGAGGCGACCGATTCACCGGAGTAGATATTTTTATCAAAACCCCGTATGATCTGATCGGCGTGCTGCGCAGAAAACATCAAATTCCACCACCGACGGAGAGGCAAATCGATGCAAGACGTTCACAAACTGGACCAACCGGAAATCCTCTCGCGATTGTTCTATCCGCGCCAAGAACCGAAAAGCCCCCTTCCGGCAGGGGCTGTTGACAGGGATTTTGAAATGGAATCAGGAATTTTCATAGGGTGCCGTTTCTATCTTCATGATTCTGTTGCGCCAACAATTCTCTATTTTCACGGGAACGGCGAAACCGTCTGCGATCATGATGACATAGGCCGCGCATTTACGGATGTCGGTTGCAACCTGCTGGTTATGACCTATCGCGGGTATGGCTGGAGTTCCGGTATCCCGACAGTTTCTTCCCTGTTCAACGATGGGAGAAAACTGTTCCAAGAGGTGGTTCTATGGCTGAATGACAAAGGCTATGCAGGTCCGCTTTTTTTGATGGGCCGATCCCTCGGGTCTGCTTGCGCTATCGACCTGGCCTTCCTGTTCAGCGATTCAGCAAAAGGGCTGATCATCGAAAGCGGCTTCGCAGACACCCTGCCGCTCATGGAAGTTCTGGGAATTCCCCAATCGGCTTTCCGGATAAAAGAGGAAGAGTGCTTTGGCAACAGGGAAAAAATCGGCAAAGTGAAAATGCCCACACTTATCCTGCACGGTGCACGGGACCAGCTGATCCCTCCTTCAGAGGCTGAAAAGCTCCAAGCCGGCAGCGGCGCCAGGAATAAACAGTTCATGCTGATACCGGGTGCTGACCATAACACGATGATCAGCACTGCAGGAAAACTCTATTTTTCCGAGATTAAAAGATTTATTGACAGCGTCACGGGCGCTTCCTCATGGAGGAACACACGCAAATCACGCCAATAAAATCAACACGTTATAAATCTTCAACAAATAAGGCGGATTAAACTCAAGGATCGAATTGGGGAAATTGGAATTGAAAAATATTATGCCGATACAAAGGATAGACCTCGATAGTAATAAAAAAACATGTAAGCCACCGGGGCGGAAATGTTTTCTCTTCTCTGCGGTTACATGTACCGGGTATTATGGGTGACAAATTTCACACCTGACAGCTGGTCAAATTTTCACGAACTGCAACGTTAGACTCTCATAAATGGAGAATACATGGAGCGGAAATCCGTCGGCATCGTACTCTTTGATAATATTGAGGTCCTTGATTTCTGTGGTCCTTTTGAAGTCTTCTCCCTGACCCGCATCGACGAGGAGAAACGTCAGGAAGAGCCCTCCCCCTTCAGAGTGCTGCTCGTGGCAGAGAAAAATGCTCCTGTTACGACAACCGGAAACATGAAGGTCATCCCCGACTGTACGTTTACGAACTGCCCCCGCTTGGATATCCTGTGTGTCCCTGGGGGGTGGGGAACCCGTGCAGAACTCAGCAATCCAATGATGCTTGACTGGCTTCACTCCAAGGCCTCCGAAGTTGAATTGCTGACATCTGTGTGTACAGGCTCAATGCTGCTCGGTTTTGCGGGTTTGCTGGATGGACGTCGGGCCACAACCCATTGGAGTTCACTGGATTGGATGCATGAAGCGTTTCCGAAGGTGATTGTAGAACGTGAACTGCATGTGGTCGAAGACGGTTCGTTGATCACTTCAGCCGGCATTTCCGCCGGTATCGATATGGCACTGAAGGTAGTTGCCCGCTATTATGGTGAAGCCATTGCACGGGCAACGTCTCGACGCATGGAGTATCCTTACCCGGACAGCAACGCCCGCCGTGTTTCCATCTGACCATTCTCGTAGATTCTTCTCTTCTTAAGAAAATGCCCAGGAAAATCCATCACATTCAATACTGCCTCTTCAGGTTATTATGGACATAGAAATACGTTTTGATTGCTTAGCGATTGATTGGAACGTCGTTGCCGGAATACTGCAACTCGCCGGTATGGCGCATTACTCTCCAGATGCACACAGACAAGCATTTGAAGCCAGCCATACGACTGTGTTTGTCTGGTATGCCGGTCAATTAATAGGTTTTGGACGAGCAATTTCCGATGGAATATACCAGGCAGCCGTGTATGATGTTGCCGTTGTCCCTCAACATCAAAGGAAAGGAATCGGGTCTGTCATCATGAAAAATATTCTCAGCAAGCTCTCACATTGCAATATCATACTGTATGCCTCGCCTGGTAAAGAAGGGTTTTACAAAACCCTAACGTTCAGGAATATGAAAACAGGAATGGCTATATTTAAAAATTCAGCTATAATGGCTAAAAAAGGTTTCATTGAATAGAATCCTTTTTCTGAAGGCGCATACTCCCGTTATGTCACCTTAAATATCTTTCATTCCTGCAATTGGTTCCTAAAAATATAAATTTTCTGGGCTGTCTCTATAGTTTTCTTTAATGTCTTGCTTCGATGATTACACTGACCACTGTACACTCAATCAAAAAAACCTTACAAAGGAGAAAAGTATGAATGTAAAACGTTCTTTGATCATTGCTGCACTGCTCTTGGCAGGAACTGCAGGACAGGGTTTTGCTTTTAACGCAATCCCAGTGCCAGTGCCGGTTCCAATTGTCCAACCTGTAGCGGTTTCTCCTGTCCCGTTTTTTTTGGAGGCTTCTGGTGGTGGAATAATGGAGGACATTGGTATAGATCGCATCATAAAAATGGCCCCTGGGGACATCATCCATACCGTGGAAGCATACCTTATGGCGTAAAACATTATCATGGCCATCATCACAACAACCATGGTCACCACAATAACCACGGCCACCACAATAACCATGGCCATCACAATAACCATGGTACCCACGGCAAACACGGGAACAATCGTCGTTAAATTTTTGTTCGGCAAGAACTGCGCGGTTCGTCAAAAAATTCTTAAGCAATCAGGCTGTCAAGACGCACCCTTTAAAAGCAGGGGCAACCCAATTCGTTGCCCCTGCTTTTTTCATTGCTTTGAGATCCTTTGCAAAAATCCCTTTACAGAGCGGATTTTCACAGAGAGATGAAAAAGGACATTACGTATGACACAAAAAAGGACGGACTACCTCTCCTGGGATGAATATTTTATGGCCATCGCCCTCCTCTCGGCCAAACGCAGCAAAGATCCGAACACCCAGGTTGGAGCCTGTGTGGCCAACGATCAGAATAAGATTGTGGGCGTGGGCTACAACGGTTTTCCACTGGGATGCTCCGATGACGAATTGCCGTGGTCCCGTGACGGCGCCTATCTGAACACAAAATACCCCTATGTCTGTCATGCGGAACTCAATGCTGTGCTGAACTCAATCTCATACGATCTCCGCAACTGCAGGATCTACGTGGGGTTGTTTCCGTGCAACGAATGCACCAAGGTCATCATTCAGGCGGGAATCAAAGAGATCATCTATCTTTCGGATAAATATAAAGATACGGATTCGGTAAAAGCATCCAAACGCATGCTCGAGATATCTCCGAATATAACGTACCGGCAGATGGAGCCCCAGAGGCCGTGCATCTCCATCGATTTTTCCATCAAGGAATAAAGGAACCGGTCTGCTCTGAGGATATAATTTCACCCGAAAAGTTCAAAGAGTGCGTGAGCGGATACAAGGTAACCAGGCGCGGTTGATTCAGGTTAGATGCTCATAGCCCTGATAGGTGATTTCCTCAGAGCTGCCATCGCTTTTTTTCAGGAAAAGCCCTGCCCCTTTTTCTATCACGCCAATGGGTACGAGAGATTTCCCCTGACAGCGCAGAAGGTTTTCGAGTGTCTTCTCGCTCCCCTTTCTCACTGTGAAGACTAGCTGATAATCTTCACCGCCGCGAAGGATGCAATCCAGCTTTTGTAATTGCAATGCCTTACAGACTTCATCGATAACAGGAAGAGAAGGCAGCCTTTTTTCGTCAATATAGGCCGCAACCCCGCTCTCACGGCAGATATGGCTGAGATCAGTGGCCACTCCATCTGATATGTCCTGCATGGAGGTAACGCAACCGCTTGCGCACAAGTCCTGACCCAGCTGAATTTGCGGTACGGGATTCAGATGGGCATCCACAAGTTCCTTCCATTCATCTTTCAGGCCTTGTCCGGACTTCTCGCTGAACCTCAATATCTCAAGGCCCGCCGCCGATGAACCCAGAGGTCCGGAAACATAAACGGTGTCGCCCTCTTTTGCCCCGGATCTGAATAAACTCCCGGACGGATGCTGCTCTCCAAGGACAGTGACTGCGATATTCAGTTCCCTTCCCGTAACGGTATCACCTCCTATCAAAGCACAATTGAACTCGGCAAGTATCTCGCAGACCCCATCCAGCCACTGATAGAGCCATGGGGACGACATATCATGCGGCAAACTCAGGGACAGGAGAATAAAACGGGGTATCCCTCCCATTGCCGCGATATCGCTAAGATTAACAGCAATGGATTTTCTGCCTAAAAGCCGGGGGGGATGCCATTTTCTATTGAAATGGACACCATCTACAAGCATGTCTGTCGAAACAAGCCATGTTCCGGATGCTGGTCCGCCAAAGACCGAACAATCATCACCGATCCCTTTGATCAGTCCCGTAACAGATGATCCGGAAGTGATCTTCCGAATGTGCTCTATAATGTTGCGTTCTGAAAGAATCATTTCTGTCAGTCCAGAGAAAAAGCGCAGGATACATCCCTGTGAAAAACCGCCTTACTTCACCCGTTTCAAACCGGCCCCATGTGTGATTTTGCCCTTGCATGGGGTCTTGGCGAGGCCAAAATCAACGGCCTTGACAAATCGCTCATCCCCTCCCATGGTAAAGATCTCCAACCCGGTCATTTGAGGCGTCCGCAGCGTCCACTTGACAGCCGGTTGCGGCGGAATCGTGAGCATGGAAAGGCCTACATTCCACCATTCATCTTTCCGGCTCATGTCTCTTTCAATTGAGAGGACAAACGCATACACCAGCGTCGGCGGATTTTGAGCAGCAATAAGCACAATATCGCCAATATCCGTGGTATCCTTAAAAGGAATAATCTTCTTGAGATCTGCTATAAATGTATCCATTTCCTGTGTCATTGGAGTGTCCGCCTTAAGAATCTGGTATCCGGCCGGCTTCCCTTTTTGTTGCTCCGGCTCTGCTCCATCCGCTCAAATCCTCCGGGAAGCAAGGGCAGCAAAAAAGCAGACAGGCCGCAACAGCGCAACGCAATGCGGCCTGCCTGCTTCAGAACAGAAGGGATATACCGAAAAATCCCCTTTATTTTTTCATTACAGTCGTTGTTTCAAAAATGGCTTGACCGGGAATCAACTTACCATGTCCCCCGATATCAGAGTACATCGTAAGACTGTCTAATAACGGATTCACAACCCGTTCCAGCAGAATTTGCGATTTAGCCACGCCTTCCTCTCCTTCGTCAGACATCTCGAATTCACCATATTTTTTGGCAAGTATTTTAAGCAGACTGACAAATTCGTCAACGCGGAGATAGGTAACAGTATTATTTTCTTCAAGCATACCGGCGTAGACACTTTTAAAACCCGGGGTCTCAACAAGACCATGGTCTTCTTTCATGGAATCAATCATCTGTTTCATATATGCCTGGCTGGTCGCCACCATGAAATAGGTTTCGGTAATGGCGAAGACCGGTGCCACTCCGGCACTTGCAGGAATATCCATAAGAGATTTGATACCAATGCCTTTATAATCGTTTACTTGAATCCTGAGCCCATTCTTTGCAAGCAAGTTCTGAAAAAGCGCATTGAACCGATTGCCGTCCTTTAAGCGGACAAGGATTGAGAAATCGGGAATAGGAAATGGCCGTTTTTCATTTGTATTCTGAATAAGAACTGTCATTTGTTTGTCAAAAAGTCCGAGGAAGTCCTCAAGCTCCATCCCCAGTTGTTCCTTTGCCGTCTTATGAATGTCGTCGACCATATCTTGTGAAAAATCGGTTTTTGCCAGAAATAGCTTCCAATACAAGGGCAGAGACAGGGTATTTGTCCAATAATAGGCAAGGGTATGTTCGGGAGCATAGACCAAAGAAGGATTTTTTTCGGCAGGGATTACATAAAAATCCTTCAGGGCAGGGTCAATCTTGGCGTTATCGATGAGCACAATTACCTTACTCCTGAGGGCATTCGCCTCTGTCCAGGTACCATAGCCCATGGCCTGCAGACCGTTCCATTGCGTCAACAGCTGCTTTTGAAAATCTTTTCCCATCATGCCCTCGTCATCCTTGTGGAACTTGCTCAAGATCTGCGTAGCCTGATTTTTAATGCCCTCAAGGTTCAGATAACTGAAAAAGCGAGGATTAGGATTTATACCATCCATCAGCTTTTGAAAGTTGGGATTTACAGCCAGCGATTTCTTTTTCTTCGCATAGCAGTCTATTGCATCATGAATCGTCTGCTCGCCAAATGAGATCAGGACGATATCGTTGACAACTACAGCAAAGACATCTGGCCCTCCTTCCTCCTTTAATCTCTTTACCGTATAAGTTCCATAGGGAGAATCTGTCTGATTAACTTTATTTCCCAGGGCCGTGGCCAACAAGCCAAGCAACTGCGCACTGTGTTCCGGCCTCGCTACGAGCAACAGATTATTGACAACGGATTCTCCGGGGTCTTGCATAAGCGCCACATCCATCGGAAACAAGGCGATGGCAACATCCTTGCTGAGCAGTTCTTTGAACACAGGTCCATCAAAAAAAGCCGAGCCCTTCTCCAGTACCTGCTGAATGTTCGCAACTTCCTCATCTGAATGGTGTAAATCTTTAGCCACCTGCACAAAATCTATCTGTTTGAACGTCTGGCCCAGGCGGGATTTTTTCAACTCGTCTAGGACTGTTCCCAGATCTTTCTGATTGGTATACATCAGGGCATTGTCAGGGACAAAATCGAGCAAGGCCTCCTGCTCCTTATGCATTCCCTTGAAGTAGAAGAGCCCTGCAGCTGCAGCCACGACAAGAACTGCAACAAGTACTAATGGTAAAATTTTTTTCATCATATACTCCTGTAAAGAATTGTGGGTAACCCCTATTTATAAACAGTACTGCTTATATACATACGTCTATATTGGATCGCTTCGGCAATATGCGCAGGCTGAATCGATTCCGTCTTGTCCATATCCGCGATGGTCCTGGCTATTTTCAGGATACGATGATAAGCCCGGGCCGATAATCGTAACCTTTCAACACTCTTCTCGAGAAGCTTCATCGATGAAGAATCGAGGGAGCAATATTTTTCGACCTCTTTGGGACCCATCTGGCTGTTGCAATGCACAGTGTATTTGTCCTTGAACCGTTCCTTCTGAATATCCCGGGTTGCAACCACACGTCTTCTGATCGATTGTGAAGACTCCCCTTTTTTCAACGCGCTCATCGCTTGAAAAGGCACCGCCGGGACTTCCAGATGCATATCGATGCGATCCAGAAGAGGGCCGGATAATCTGCTCTCATATCGTTGTATCTGACCGGCGTTACAGTTACATTGATTCCTCTTGTCTCCCAGAAATCCGCAAGGACACGGATTTAGGGCAACAGCCAGAACAAAACGGGATGGAAAGCTGACAACAGTGTTGGCCCTGGCTATGGTCACCGTCCCATCCTCCAAGGGTTGCCGCAACACTTCAAGAACGTGCTTCTTGAATTCAGGCAGCTCATCGAGGAACAGGACGCCGTTATGCGCCAGGGACACTTCGCCTGGTCTCGGATTGGATCCTCCTCCGATAAGACCGGCGTCAGAAATCGTATGATGCGGCGCCCGGAATGGACGTGAAGACATAAGAGCCCGATCCTGGGGAAGTGTACCGACAATGCTGTATATCTTGGTTGTTTCCAGGGCTTCCTCAAACGTCAGGTCAGGCAGAATCGTCGGAACCGTTCTTACCTAATAATACAAACTTCCCTTCTCCTATAAATTCCTGGAATATATCAGAATTAAATATAATCTCCATCTTGACAGTCGTCGGTCCAAGCATAGTAATTATCTGAGGATTTGTTACAATTTTAATTCCATCAGGAACTAGAGATTCTAAGAAACGCTTCTTCTCTGCGGGGAGAAAGTACTGCATATCTCGCCATACATCAAACAGAAGGTCACTATTTTTCAGAAAAAACTCCTTTTCCTGACGTAAATTATCAAGTTCAAGCAAATTATTTTCTAGCTCATTGATTAACCCTTTCAATAAGGCAATCTCCGCCTGATTTTTTCGAATCTGATTCATAAAAAAAGATATGTCAGTATCGTCCTTCTCTATTTCAGCTGCAAATCGTTGATTCGCTAACAATTTCCCATTTGTCTTTTTTTGAGCTAGTTGGATTGAATTTTGAGTTTCGGTTATACGTTTATCTATGTTCTCTGATCCAAAAAGTTGATTGAAACGGCTTTCTGCTGCTTTTCGTTGTGTCTTCTCATCTTTGGAATGCCAATTCCCTACAATTGAACCAGTTAGCCTTTTCCATATATAATCTTCAAGATTGTCTGCATAAATATACGTACTGTCGCATTTTTCCCGCTTTGCTGACATTAAATCTTTTTGTGAGGTAGTACCCCAAAAACAAGCATAATACTTAGGGAAAGAACCATCCTTTCTACTGCTGCCGCGTTTTGCTATAATCTTTCCACCACAATGGGCACAAAACAAATTGTCGCGCAACCAGTAATCTTGCTGCCATGTAGTGTGCTTTTGCTTCCTTTTGTTGAATTCTCTGCGCGCCTGAACCTTTTGCCATAGGTCCAACGATATGATCCTTGGAACTTCGTATGTAATCCATTCTGAATCCGGTTTAAGCTCTTTTGTGCGTTTTCCATCTTCATCATAAACATATTGGTTTGTAACGAGTTGCTGAGAACCATAAACTGGATTGCCAAATATCCCGCTAAGACTTCCGTTCGACCATTCTGCACGACGACCTCTGACTCCTTCTGAGTTGAGCTTAATTGTTATGTCCTTCATGCTCATCCCTGCATTGACATATAACCGCATAATCTTGTTTAGAACTTCAGATTCATGAGGATGCTTTTTAATCTCAGCAGCCGCCTTATCCCACAAGTATCCGTATGGTAAGTGCCCATTAAACATTTCGAGCCTACGCCATTTGGACATTTTGTTATCATTCATTTGCTCCTTGATGACTTCTCGCTCAAACTCAGCAATCATCGACAAAACTTGGAAATTCAATTTCCCGGAAGGCGCTGTTGTATCGAATTTTTCTTTCAGGGATACTAAGGCCACCCCTCTCGCCCGAAGTTCATGTTCGATATTTAATGCTTCTCTTGTATTCCTGGCAATGCGAGATAATTTCAAACAAATAACAACATCTACTTCCCCACTTTTGACCATAGACATTATCTTTCTCCATCCAGGCCTATTTTCAGTTTTATGTCCTGAGATCCCCAAATCCCGCTCGATGCTGACAAGATTCCACTCTTGCGATGAACAATATTCAGTGATAGAAGTTTCTTGTGTCTTAGGGCTTTCGCCATCAACTTGAGCTGCAGTTGAAACCCTGATATATCCAACGGCTCGTTTTGTTTTTATGTCACGGTGCTTCATTTTCGGCCCTTCCTCATAGACAATTTTCGTACACGCTCTTGATCTCTTCCGGCTGAATGCAAAGATAATCAAGCGTCTGTCTTTGGGAGCTATGGTTAAAACATACCATCAGTGTCGGGATATCCACATTGAAATTGACTCGCTGGTGATATCCCCAAGTCTTCCTTAAGGTATGCGCTCCATATTGGCCTTTCAGATTTATTGCTGCTGTCCAATGTTTTACAAGGTGATTTATATAAATTGGAGTTATCGGCCCTCTCTGTCCCATAAACAAGTAGTCATCAGGGTGATAAGAGCGTGAGGACAATAAATTCCTTATGACTTCAATGCATGTCTTATTTAAGGTGATTCGACGGGATTTGCCGGTCTTTTTTTCTTTCAAAGTTATTTCGTCCCCAGGGTTCATCCCTTGGACCTGAGATACTTTCAGCTTAACCAGGTCACTTGCCCTGAGATTTGTGTTAATTCCTATAACAAAGATGGCTAACTCACGTGGAGTTGTAGCTAGTAGGGACTTGATAGCCTTAATGTCCTTGGTCCGCTTGATCGGTTCCACGGTCAGCGTGCTGCCTTTTTTGGGATGGTTCGGGTTTCTCTCTAGCATAAGATTTACTCCTTTGGCTTCCCGTTAAGTTATAATATATATATACTACAAACTTAAAGAGAAATAAAGAAGAAAAAATATTTATCTGATAGGGAAATAAAGTAATATATTGAAATTTAAGGATTTAAATATTAATCGCACTCTTTAACTTTTATATTATAGTTAAAGAGATAACACGACAAAGAAGTTAAAGTTTTGAAGTAAGTAGATGATATGCAAATTTTTCTTTTATAAAGGGCATGTTATATTTTCTATAGATGCTCCTAATCAACTGGCTGGCTGATTTTAAAATTTCAATTATTTTCAAGTTGCCTCAGCGTAAGCTAAAATATTTTTTTAATGTCCACTATCAGTGACGCTATACATCTTCACAACATCTCTTCACCTGGATGGACTTTCGGCATATCTTTTGTTCTCTTCTTCCAAGTCTTCCCACCATAATCACTATATACGGTCGGATCTGCCCACTTACAAACTATTCCTTCCATTACCCAGTGATCATGTTGAGTCTCGGTGGGAGAGGGATATGCCTATCTATAGGCATTATTGGTAGCAGATTTTACACTTAATCACTTGTCCAATTTTTCGGAGCCACTTCATACGAGTCGATTCTGTAGTTTTTATTTTAAATCCTGAAATTATGGATATATAGTTAAAAATGATTTAAATATGTCACAATAAATGAGTAAAAGAGGAAAACACAATGCACACCATAAATCCAGATTCTGATAAACCGAATATCAACGAAACTCCCGAATCAAAATCTGTTGGTGCTTTATTAGCTTTAGGTATTTTCTTAATCCCGTTGCTTTTTGCATGGTTGACTTTACGCAAAGGGTACTCAGCAAAAGCTAAAATTATTTCGTTCGGATGGCTAACCTTTCTAACACTGACAACCCATAGTGGTTTAATGAAATTGGATAATTCCTCACCTGTCCCATCACCGGATCATCCTCAATCAATATCATCTTCCGTGCCATCATCAGACAATACTCCATCGGCTACGTCATCAGATAAGTCTCCATCAGTGATAATTCCTGAATTGAAAGTAAAAGAACAAGAACAAGTTATGCAAATCAACATCAAACAAATACTCTCTTCATACAAAAATAACGAGGTGCATGCTGATAATCTCTACAAGGGGAAACTTGTTCAGGTTACAGGAATAATTGGAGATATAAAGAAAGATTTCTTGAACAATCTTTATGTTACATTAGGAACCGGCGCTGAATTTGAAATTCCTCAAATCCAAGCTTTTTTTGATGATTCGAAGAGTGGACAACTCGGCCAGTTGAATAAAAGGGAACGGTTGACAGTTGTCTGCAGGGTTGATGGCCTGATGATGAATGTAATTGCTAAAGATTGCGATATTAAATAGGGGTAGCCACCAATCCATATGAAGTTGTCACCTTATAATTTAATGATTTTGAAGGGAAATTTCAATAAGCCCAGAAATTGATTCCTTCGATATTCTTTCCCTCGGCTACAGCATTTAATAAATCTTTATATTGTAAATTATTTTCCCATGGACGAAATTCCTTATCGTGTGGAAAGTATTGATGGAAAACTCCTTTAATGGTATATGCACCACTTTTTGCAACTCGAAAGGTCCGATTGGCAAGATCCACTTGAATCAAATCTTCTACATAATCTCCAAAATATGAATTCCGAGCCATTCTCATTCTCAGGATAGCTCTTTTAGTCACCGGATTATTTATAAGAACTTCCACATAGCAATAATCATTTCCAATAGACATTTTCGGATTTCTTGATATATCATGAGAATATTCTATATAATTATCTCCTGCCGCATTGGAAATTGAGCAGCAAATAAAGCTGAGGAACAGGATTGTGATGAAGATCGTTTTTGAATTTTTCATTTGAAGAGCTCCTTGAATTTCTTTAATCTGTCCTAATGTCAAACTATCTGAAATTTCCCGCTTCTTCTTAAAAGCCTAGGCTGATGGTCGTGCTGAATCGTCCGCACCCGGAGACAAGGAAGGGTTAGAAGCTGCACTGGAGTGAAAGACTGCAATAAATAATCAGGGCTATTCGATTTAGAACAAGAATCCTTTCTTATACTTTTCGTAAACAGAATTTATTCGTCATCGTACAGATCGTCGGTTCCATCATCGATTTCGGTAAATTCTTCTCCAGTTTCTGGATCAACAATATGAATTGAATTCACCCAATCGAGCATTGTTTGATCATCTTCTTCCCAACTCATTCTGTTCTCCAATTCTGAAAAACTACTGGATCAATATAACTGTCCCTTGCCATAGCCGGAGCATTCCCCAACTTCTTAGCCACGATCTTACTGACCTCTAAAAAACATCCCAAAAACCTATCTTTTTGCTAATTTATACGGAATTCTAAAATAAGAGCGATAAACAAATCGGAAACGCCTTCAAAAACGCATTTTTTGCTTTCGAATTTAAACGATTTTTATAAATGAATAGGAGATCATGGCTTCATTATTTTTTCGCGGATTCTAAAGGAAAGAATGAAGTTGATTAGATTATTGCCCTTCTTTTCATTTTTCAGTAAGCGGCAAGACCTCTCGCAATGATTGCGGGATTGAAGAACCCTAATACCGCCCCTGTGAACTTCTGCTGACGTATCATTGCATCAACTATATGGCAGATATAAGAAAAATCGGCTGACTTCCTATACTCAAGCCATGTCATCATGCTGATGTCCAAAAATAAACATAGGCCACCGAGGGTCGGTGGACGCCTTTTAGGCAGATTCACAGCAACTGCTTTCCCTCTCCATTTACCAACCACTTTGTACTCATACAAAGGGTTATCTTTAACCCATTGAAAGTATTGAAAACATGCATCTTCTAATGCAGAAGCATTAGCAAATATCGGACGACGCCCATGTTTAGAACGAGTTTTCCAAACATGGTTCCCCTTAATGAATCTCCCGGTAGTGGGGTCTTGTCCGTTGCCATCTTTCTGGACCTTTGAAAATCCACTTGTTGCCTTTCTATTGTATCCGCCAATTAAACCCCAGTCACCACCTGTCCGAGGTCCAAGTCGGTGGGGGTGAGATTTTGCGGCAAGAGCTTCCCATAATCATCTTCTGACAGAGCAAACGGGAGTTTTTCAAAGAGATAGC
>Ga0214249_1000036_pt1 | contig 71825 bp, 66 predicted proteins | sample TroBogypolimnion_17_FD_153087 | JGI IMG/M metagenome (GOLD analysis project Ga0214249, IMG submission 153087) | Freshwater microbial communities from Trout Bog Lake, WI - 23JUN2009 hypolimnion | ecosystem: Environmental > Aquatic > Freshwater > Lake > Hypolimnion/Profundal zone | place: Trout... | reverse complement strand
GGCAATCTTGTATAAGAGAAAGAATATTGTCATCCATGGCGATAGGCGTGCCTTGCAATGGTTATTTACGTATACGATTTTGACCATTTACCCTTATACATGATAAAAGTACATGTTTTGATCCTACCGCCTATGCACAGATATTTGCAAGCAAAAGAGCCTTATATCCCCATGACAGTCAAAATAATGCCTAGGAAATTCATTCATCTGCTACCTTGGCGTACCTGCATCTCCCCCCTCTTTCTTCGCCCCCTGTTAATCAAAATCCATATAATTGCCGGTACAGATGCCATGACAACTAACATTTGGTTAGAAAATGCAGGAAAGTTATAAATGCTGGGCTGTTTTTAAAAGGAGGCTGTTGTTTAGAAAAGAATCGTAGTATATTGTAATTTCGAGTAAAATATTGAGTTGGCCTTTCTTTAAATTTCTATGTATAAGCAAAATGCACGGTAACAGCACAACTGAGATGCAGCTCTTTTGCTTCAAGATGCAATGGCCCTTGCTTTTGGTACACTGCATGGATTATGGCAACGACTGCAGACAGCGCCCATTTTAAAGCTGAGAAGCACCAGGATCATTAATTGGTACCGGTAAACAGTCTGCTGTAGGGGATTTTGTTGCTTTGAAAATTGAAAATAATCGCTATTCTGGGCAATTCATTTCATGATCCCGGTACGAGGCTTCTTTGCCGTAAATATACTTACAGATACTTATAATTGATTGATTTTATGATCTGACAGCTGGTGAAATTATGGATGATATCAAAGAGTCAACACCCCCAGTTCGCTGCTATTCTTACATCAGGTTTTCCTCCAAAGAGCAGCGCAAAGGGGACAGCTTGAGACGGCAAACTGCCTATGCAGCGGAATATGCCAAGAATAATGGCTTGATGTTAGATGATAGCCTTAAAATAACCGATTTTGGCTTTTCAGCTTTTCACGGTGATCATATTTCCAAAGGCGCTCTTGGTGTATTTCTTGAGCAAGTCAAAGCTGGAAAAATCCCCAAAGGTTCACATCTGGTAATTGAAGCACTGGATCGGTTATCTCGTGAGAATTTGCTTCAATCGTATGATTTGTTTATGAATTTAATTCGGGCTGGCATTGTTATCTGCACTGCAGCAGATAGTATGGTTTATGGTGAAGGAGCTTTTGAATCAATACACGTCATGCTCTCAGCTTTTAAGCTTGCTCAAGGGCATGAAGAATCCTTAAAAAAACAGCAAAGGCTTTTGAAAGTATGGGAAACAAAAAGGGGAAATATATCCAAAAAGAAATTAACAGCAATGGCCCCAGAGTGGCTGACACTTTCAAAGGATAAGTCCGTCTTCAAAATCATTCCCGAACGAGCGGAGGCTGTGAAAAGAATTTTTGAATTGAAGCTTAATGGATGTGGGGCTATGCGTTCCACCAGAATCTTGAACAATTCAGAAGGCTGGAAACCCCAAAGCAATCGTGGAAATAAACTTATTGGATGGCAACACAGTTACATTGAGAGAATTCTTCGTTCCAAGGCTGTTATCGGGGAGTTCCAGCCACATGTCAGAATCGACGGAAAGCGACAACCAATCGGTGACCCTATACCAAATTATTATCCACGTATTATCGACGATGAAACGTTTTTTGCTGTTCAAGACCAATTTGTTAGAAATACTAGAAAAGGTGGGAGGAATGGGAAATTTAACAATCTATTTAGTACGTTGATCAAATGCGGTTACTGCGGGGCGCCGATGCATTATGTTAACAAGGGAGAAACAATAAGAGGCGGACAATATTTAGTCTGCGACAATGCCCGGCGTGCTCTTGGGTGTTTTTATCACGGCGTGCGGTACCCGACTTTTGAAAAACTTATGCTGAAATATTGCAAAGGGTTAGATCCAACCGGAATTTTACCTGATTCATCTGTGACCCAATCCAAACTTATCGGCCTTCAAAGTTCTCTCGCATCAAAAAGGGGAAAACTGGTGGATCTTGATAAAAAGATTGATAATCTTACGGATGCACTCATTGATTGTCCCGACAAGAAGCTTAGAGATAAATTGAAGGATCGTCTTTCTGTTCTTATTAAACAGAATGAACAGTGCAAGGAGGTCGAAAAAAAGATTCTTAATTTGATATCACAATTAACATCAAGTTATGCGGATACTCAAATACAGCTTGATAACGTTAAAGAATTGATTGATAAATTGCCTGAAGCGCCCCCTGAAATCAGAGAATTGTTAAGAAACCGTTTACGCTCACTCATTGACAAAATAGTTGTTTATCCCGTTGGCAATCCACGCCTCACTCCGGAATATATTGAGAGCTATTTATTTGAGTATAAATCAATGGTGTCTGATGCAACAGATGAAGAGATTCAGCAATATAGGCTTCGTTTGACATCTATGATAGGAAATATGGAGTTGGGATTTTGTAATGTTTCTTTTCAGTGCGGTAGTTTTCGAACTCTCAATTTAGCCCGTCTTCCTGAAATGCCTTTGGAATTCGACAAAGAAAAAAACAGGTTAATAAATCGTTTTATAAATAGAGATCGAGTTGAAGATAAAGACGTATATTAAAATAGTTAAATATTACTTACGATGATCATCGAAGAGGATATGACCATCTCCTTTGCCAACGGCGGCTTTGAGAAGATGACCGGCTATGCCAAAGAGGAGATCGAAGGCCGGATGAAGTGGACGGCGTTCACCGCCGACCCGGACGAGACGGAGATGATGATGCGGTATCATGCCGGCAGAAGGGCAGGCAGCCAGGAAGCGCCGATCGAGTATGAGTTTCTGCTGGTCGACAGGGCGGGGATGCGGAAAAATATCTTTCTTCGCGTCGATATCATTCCCGGTTCGCGCCGCAGTGTCGCATCCCTGCTCGATATAACCTCCCTGAAGATGGCCAGGCGGTCGCTGCGGGACAGCGAGACGAAGCTCAAAGGTGTTCTCGAGGTCTTTGACGGGTTCATCTACACCTGCACCCGGAATTATGTCTTGTCCTTCATGAACGAGGCTCTGGTCCGTCATCTGGGCCGGGAGGGCCTGGGCGGCCTCTGCCATCAGGTTCTCTTCGGCCTGGAGGAACCCTGCAGCTGGTGCTCCCGGTCCCCGTACATTTCAGGCGGGTCAGTGCGGGCCGAATTCAAGAATCCTCGTAACGGCCGCTGGTATCACATGATGAGCACGCCGGTCCTGTCCGCGGACGGGACCATTGAGTCAAGGCAGGGCATCATGATGGATATCCATCACCGCAAGCAGGAGGAACTGGCGGCCCAGGAAAGGGCTGAACGCCTGAGAAGGGAAAACAGCCGCCTGCGGGACAGCATGCATGATCGCTACAGATTCGGCGACATCATCGGCAAGAGCGCCGGCATGCAGAAGGTCTATGAGCTGATTCTGAAGGCCGCCGCCCTGAAGGCCAGCGTCATCATCCATGGGGAGTCGGGGACCGGCAAGGAGCTTGCAGCGCGGGCGATCCACGTTATGAGCGACCGCGCCGCCCAGCCGTTCGTCCCCGTCAATTGCGGAGCGATTCCCGAGCACCTCTTCGAGAGCGAATTCTTCGGCTACAAGAAGGGCGCCTTCACCGGAGCCGGTCAGGATAAACCGGGGTATTTCGACCTGGCCGACCAGGGGACGCTTTTTCTCGACGAACTGGGGGAGATCTCGCTTGAGATGCAGGTCAAGCTGTTGCGTGTCCTGGAGGGGCATCCCTATCATCCGGTGGGGGGCGTGGTCTTTCGCAAACCCAATGTCCGGATCATCACGGCCACCAATAAAAACCTGCATGAACTCATCGAAAAGGGGCAGATGCGGGAGGACTTTTTCTACCGCATCCACATTATCCCCATCCATATCCCGCCCCTGCGGCAGCGCAAGGAGGACATCCCGCTTCTGGTGGAGCATTTCATGGAAAAACACCGGACCCCCGAACGGCAGGTTCCGCCGGTCATGGGCAGCACCATGGATACCATGATCGGCTATGACTGGCCGGGCAATGTCCGGGAACTGGAAAACACCATACAGCGGTATACGAGCCTGCAGACGCTGGATTTCTTTTATGCCAAATCCGTCCCTGCCCGGACCCTCGGACCGGGAGATGCGATCCCTGACATGCCTTTGAAGTCTGCCATGGACCTCTACGAGAAGAAATTCATCCTGTCCCTGCTCCACCTTCATCAATGGAACAGGACCAAAGTCGCCCGGATCCTGGGCATCGAGAGAAAGACCCTCTATCTGAAAATGAAGGGCCTGCAGATCACGGAGACCAGCGTGCAGAGTTAATATAAACTCAATATGAGTATATTATAACTCGCACATGATAACTTAACGTATTTACTAACTATAATTCAAAACTCATCCTGTTTGCGGGTTATTTCTTTCCCGGAAGCGGGTGCGGAGACCAGGCCTTCCCGTGCAATTCAGGGCATTGCAGGGCTGTGCGGCCTGTTTTAATCCGGCACGGAAATTGCTTCTCGGAAATGACCGGTACAGATACGATACCACCTGAATCCCATTCCAGAAGGAGAATCACCCATGGCCCTGCGACACATCGTCTCCACCCCTTCCGCCTATAATTATCAGCTGCTGATAAAACATCTTCTCAGAACACCCCTGCTCTATGCGCCGGATCAGGAGATTGTCTATCGGGATAAACACCGGTACACCTACAGAGAGTTCGGCCAGCGAGTGAACCGGCTGGCGGGCTCGCTTGCCGAACTGGGGGTCGGCCAAGGCGATACCGTGGCGATCATGGACTGGGACAGCCATCGGTATCTGGAATGCTACTTCGCCGTCCCCATGATGGGCGCGGTCCTGCATACCGTCAATGTCCGATTGTCTACGGAGCAATTGGTCTATACCATCAACCATGCCGAGGATGATATCATTCTTGTCAATGAGGAATTTGTGCCGCTGCTGGCCTCGGTGAAGGATCAGCTGGCCACGGTGAAGAAGATTATTCTGCTCACGGATTCAGGCGAAAAAGTGCAGCTTGATCTGGCAATGGACGGCGAATACGAGGCCATGCTGGCAGGCGCAGGCGATACCTACGACTTTCCCGATTTCAGCGAAAACACCATGGCCACCACCTTCTATACCACCGGCACGACCGGCCTGCCCAAGGGGGTGTACTTCAGTCACCGTCAACTGGTCCTGCATACCTACGGGCTGCTCCCTACCCTGAGCTCCATGCGCTCAACGGCCATGGTTGATTCGACAGATGTCTATATGCCCATGACCCCCATGTTCCACGTCCATGCCTGGGGGATGCCGTATGTCGCCACCCTGCTCGGGCTCAAGCAGGTCTATCCGGGACGCTATGAGCCGGAAACGCTGCTGCGGCTTGTCGCAACCGAAAAGGTCACCTTCTCCCACTGCGTCCCGACCATCTTGAATATGCTGCTGGCCAGCCCGGCAGTGGAGACGGTGGATCTGAACGGCTGGAAGGTCATTATCGGCGGCTCGGCTCTGTCCGCCGGACTCTGCAAGGCTGCAATGGAGCGCGGCATCAATGTCTTCACCGGGTATGGAATGTCGGAGACCTGTCCGATTCTGTCCATCTCCGCATTTAAACCAGGCCATCAGGATCTGGACAGCGAGGCCGGGATAAAAATACGCTGCCGGACCGGCCTGCCGATCTCCAATGTCCTGCTGGAGATTGTCGACGGGCTGGGGCAGCCTTTACCCCACGACGGCGTGACCACAGGTGAGATTGTGGCCCGGACTCCCTGGCTGACCCAGGGCTATCTCAAGGAGCAGGAAAAGAGTGAAGAGCTCTGGGAAAACGGCTGGCTGCATACCGGCGACATCGGCTTTATCGACGAAGAGGGATACCTTCAGGTCACCGACAGGCTCAAGGATGTGATCAAGACCGGCGGCGAATGGATCTCATCGCTGACTCTGGAAGATATCATCAGCCGGCATCCGGCAGTCAGGGAGGTGGCGGTGATCGGCGTTCCCGACGAAAAGTGGGGCGAGCGGCCGCTGGTCCTGGCGGTGCTGAAGGATAAAGACGATCCGATAACCGGAGACGATCTGAAGAAGATCTTCACTGAATATGCGGAGAAAGGCGCTATTCCCCGCTACGGAATTCCGGACAGGGTGATCATTACCGATTCCATCGCCAAGACCAGCGTCGGGAAATTGAATAAAAAAGAGCTGCGCAAACAGTATAGATAAGCCTTCTCCCGGCCGCGCTTCAGCTCAGGGGCGCGGCCGGGTTTTATCCACCAGGGCATTTTCGCCGTGTTTCGGTCTGTACTATTAAATCCTTCCCCTTTTCTTGCCCTTTTTCTGTGTGAATTCATACTTCAAAAAGCCTCACTTCATACGTACATTGTCACAGCACAACCTTTGCGGTTGAAGCCGATACAAAATCAGGCGCGATCACAGAAAAGCACGTTTGCCAGTAAACTTTTTCATCCCTCGTTCTGCTGCGTCAGTATAATAAGTTCAAAATAGCGGAACTGGGGCTCGCAAAATAAATGAGTAAAATATTTCTGGACTCCATCAAGATGATCGTCTACGATGAGGGGGATCATATCAAATAAATGGTGTTCGGAATCCTTTTATCATGATAGGGCTGTTAAAAAAGGATATATGACTGATTTCTCGCCTGCATCACAAGATTCATATGCTATGAATTCAATCAAAGCATGGAAGGCTGCTGATAATATAGAAAAAGGAAATTTAGGAGCGGCAATCAGCAAACTTCATAGAGAATGGACATCACTTCCAGGAGGAACAGAACCAAGAATTACCTTGGAAACAGCTAGAAAGTTGTTTCGGAAATATGGTGGTGTCCTTGAAGGTGAATAATCAACGTAAAAAGCTGTTCCAAAAGCCTCTTACGTGTAGCTGCATTATTTTTGTCGTAGCTTTTTGTGCTGTGCCAGCACTCGCAGAGTATTCTTTTGAATTTTTGGTAGAAGATTATCAAAAATATATTGCATCCGAAAAAATTCAATCGGCTATGCGACACTTTGAAAAAGAAGAATTCAAGGAATGTATCGCAGATGCAGATGTCAACAGTGAAAAACAGAAACAATATTTTATTTCAATACCTCTTAACCTAGGGGGTGAAAAGGTAAAGTACTGCTTAATCTTGCCTTCAGAGTGTTGTTTTAGATTTTGCGGAAGGCATGCTTTTGTGTTTTGGATACTTTGCGAAGATAATCAACGAAAAATTTCAATACTCTATAAAGGCCGTAATGATGGCCTCGAAATCCTGAATTCAAATTCTAATGGACTATTCGATTTGCAACTTTATGATGTATCTTATTACGGAGTTTCATATACAACTTTGAAATACAACGGCCACAAATACATCCGCAACCATATCAAATGAAATGAAACTTGTGAGTTTTGCAGGGTGGGTAAAGCGCAGCGTGCCCACGCGGGTATCCGAGATGCATCATTCATCAAACACCTCAGCACTCCCGAAGCCGCCAGCCCAATCCATCGGCATGATAGCCTGCCGCACATAACGATGAACACTGGAGTAAGGCCAATACCCCGAACCTGTTGAACACAACCATGTTTTACCGGATTAAAATGGATTGTCGACATGTCTCGATAAATCATTTTCGTCACGAATCTGATGCTCCCAATAACGTCTTAGCCAAATCCCTTTCTCAGGTTTGCGGAGCTTGCTGTCACTTCTGCCGGATGTCTGCGAAAGTCCAGCGGAAACTTTTCGCTTGATCTGTTGCCAGCGTTTTGCATAATCACCGTCGTCTTCGGGCAAGGCGCCATAGCGCATGCAGATGATTAGGCAACACGGCAATCGCTCCGGTTTCGAACGGCAGGCGGTGTTGTATTAGCATGTACGCCTGTCGTAACCGCGCAATCCCGTCAATCAATAATGCCGAAGAACGATCCGCCAAGGTTACCGAGAAGAAGAACGTTCCGCCTGGTATAAAACAGAAGCAGTCCCCTGCACCAGGCCGATGTCCCCTATGGCTATCCAGCCGCTGCGGCCCGTTTCGTCTTCCACCAGCGCATATGCGCCGTGCTGCGACCTGTAATACACCGTTTGGCCCTCGCGGATGGTGCCGATGGGCGAGGCGGCGGGGAAGGGGGAGAGGAGCAGGCGGGCGTCGCTGCCGGTGACCACGGCCTCATCCAGCTGCCGATACCGGGCGGCGATGCCCGCTGCAGCAAAAAGAATGAGCAAAAGACAGGCGGCGCTGATCCCGCGGCCTATCTGTCTGCCGTTTTGAAGACGCAGTCCGGCAAGGGCTGCGAGTGTCAGGACTGCCAGGGAAAATCCTCCAAGCAGGCACCATTGATCCAGATCCAGAAGGGCCGCAGCCCGCGGCCAAGAGGTGTCCTGCTCGAAGAGGCCTGCGTTCCTCTCCAGGAGATCGAGATTGCCTTTGCTGTCCGAATCTGCCGGGCTCAGACGCAGGGCCCGCCGGTAATTCAGGATGGCCTGGCCGGTCTGGCCGGTCTGGGCGTAGCTGTTGCCGATATTATAGAGCAGCGCGGCCGAGACGCCCTCGCGGGTGGCGATGCCGGTATAGATTTGCAGGGCCTCCCGGTACTTCCCCTGGCCGTAGAGATCGTTGCCCTGCTGGAAGAGGCTTTCCGCCTGCGGCGTGGGAGCGGCCAGGGAAGAGGAACTGATGCCGATGAGGATCAGCAGGGCGCAGAGCCCTGATATCCAAGAGTTGGTTTTCATAGAAGTTCTGACAGCTCTTTGTAAATTATTCCGGAATATTCGCGGATCCGGTCGGCAGAAAGGGCATAGTTTGCATAGGCCCCCCGTTCAGCCTCGGCGAAGACGGCGATCAAGCCGGAGGACGGCTGCAGCCGTTTTTCCAGATCAACCAGGGTGATTGCCGTCGGTTCGATCTGCCAGCAGCGGCCAAGTATCTCCTGAATGGCCTTCCGGCATACGGCGAGATACCGGCCATCCTCTCTTTCGGCCGCCTCTTGTATCCTTGCCATAGAGTTTTCAAAGAGCTCCCGCATCTCTTTTTTCCTGATTACTGCCGGGTTGTTTCTCAAATACCGCAGACGCATTCTCCAGCAGAAAACAGCAAGCAGCAGGATCAGGCACAGGCCCAGCATAATAATGAGCCACAGCCGTGCAAAGACAGGGACGATGGTTTTCTGCAGACCTCCCAGGCTAAGATGGATCGGGGCCAGACCGGCAATGCCGCCCTGTTGCGGCTCCTCCGCTTTCGCCTGGGGCGCTGCCGGGGCGCTCTGAGCCGAGGGAGCCGTTTCCTGCGCGCCTGCCTTGACGGCAATGGGGATGGCGGGGCTGGTCAGCGTGATATATTCCCCCGTTGCCGGATCAAAAAAGGAAAAGGATACCGGCGAAAGTTCCTGAACATGATCGTCCTTGACGACAACCGCCTGCTCAAAGGTCTTTTTCCCCTGATCAGGTTTGTCTCCCTGCTCGAACGTGGCGGAAGGCGGATAGGTCTTCCATTTCGGATCTTCGGGGAAGCGCGGGGCCTTCACGAGATCGAAATTCCCCGAACCTGCGACGGTCATGGTCAGGGTGAGAGGGTCGCCGACCGCCACCTCAGCGGGCCTGGCCTGAACCGAGAGGCTGAAATGGCCGATGGCGCCGGAAAAGTCCTGCGGCGGGTCCTCCGGCAGGGCTTTGGCCTCAAAGGTGAAGGGCGTGCTGCTCATCTTTACCGGTCTGTTCTCGAATCCGCCAAAGAAATTTTTAAAGAAATCATCCTGAAAGGCATCCGAATCACCGAAGCCCGGCGGAAAGGAATTGTCCTGACGGGGAAGGAGCAGGGTGGCATCGAGATCGACGGACAGGGCCTGACTGCCCTCCTTCACCGCCGAGATCGATGTATCCCAGGTCAACACCGAGTAGGGTATTCCATTGATGGTTTCCTGGGTCTGCTGCGGATGTTGATCCAGTTGCGGCATGACGATTCCATCGCCCTTGAGGACCGGCAGGGCGTTCAGGTTGACCTTGATGCCCTGGCGGAAATAGGCCTTTATCCGGACGGGGATGATCTCGCCGACCCACCCCTTTTCCTTGGATTCGCTGACGCTGATGAAGGCCATTTTCCCGGCCTTGCCGGCATTGAGCCTGGTTGGGGGCGGGCTTGATCCCGGCATCGGGTTTGTTGAAGCGTCTGCCGCCGGGGTGACCTCGAAGGCAACCGGTTTGGTGGTCAGTGTCGTGCCGTCGACGGAGACCTTGAAGGGCGGGATGGTGTACTGGCCGGGCTTGTCGGCCTGAACCAGATAACTTAGAGAGGAGGCGGCGGAAAAGGAGCCGTTTATTATCTGCACCTGGGTGCTGGTGCCCCGGCTCTGGAACTGCAGTCCCGCCACATCGGGAAGACGGACATCGGCCGGTTTGCTGCCGTTTACGGTAATGGTCAGGACGGCGCCCGAATCGACAGGGAACTGTGCCGGACTGATGGCGGCGGAAACAGTGGCTTCCGTCTGGCATCCGCCGGTTGCGGCATTGAAGACAATTGCCAGGAAGAGCAGGATAAAAGGCAACCTGCCCGCTGCAATCCGTTGAAATCCACGATGGATCATTACCAATCTCTCCTCGGTTTTTCGTCCTTTCCGTCGGAGGGAATGAAGTTGAGCATCTTTCCCTCGTCGTATTTCATGCTGTCGAGAAGATGCCGGGCATCCTCTTTGGTCATTTTCCCTTCTTTCCGGCGTTCCTTATCCAGACTGTCCTCCCCGGCCTTTTCCTGGCTTTCCGGAGGCATTCCGGGCGCAACCTGGGGCTGGGCTTGAGATGGAGACTGGGCCTGAGACTGGGCGGCCTGAGCCTGGGCTTGAGCTTGAGGCTGAGGCTTTTCCTGTGCCCCTGCGGCGTCCTGCTTCCGGCCGGTTTTCTGTCCATCACCTGGCTGCGGCGCAGGTTGCTGTTGTGCCCCCGCATCCTGCTGTCCCTGTTGATTCTGTTGCCCCTTCTGATCCTGCTGGTTCTGCGGTTTGTTCATTCCGTCTTTCCGGTCTTCGTGATCCGCGGCCTGCTTATCCTGCTGCTTCTGCTGATCCTCTTTTTTTTTTAGCTCGTCATAGCTCTTCTGCACCAGTTCCAGGTTGCCTGCGGCATTCCGGTCGCCGGGGCTCAGGGCCAGGCTGGCCTTATAGGAGTCGATGGCCTGCTTCCACTGTTCCAGGGTCTGCTGCGCATCGGTGTCAAGGCTGCCCTCGCCTTTTTTGAACTGGGCGTTCCCCCTGTTGTAATAGGCCTTTTCCTGCAGATCCAGATCCGGGCTTTTCAGGGCCTCGCTGAAAGAGGAAACAGCCTCGTCATATTTCCCGTTCTTATAGGCGGCCGCTCCGGAATTAAACAGAATTTTCGGGTCGTCGGGATGCCTTTTCAAGAGCTGCCCGTAGAATTCGGCAGCCTTTGGGTAATTTCCTGCGTCATAGGCCTTTTCACCTTCAGAACCATGGGAGTTTGCGGAGCAGCAGAAGAGGGAAGCCCCCAGAATCAAGAGGAGGCCGAGCGGCCCGTTCTTGCCGCGGCCCGTGAAAAACCCTAAAGGGCCGGATTTCCGGGTCCCTATCATGAACTCCATGGCCAGAAGCGCCACGGCGGCCACCAGGGGCCATTGAAACCGGTCCAGCGGCACCTTGCGCCGCTGCTCGGTCAATTCCTGCTTGGGTATGAGAGCGAGCTTCTTCTGGTAGACGGTCTGCAGGCCTTCTCCCTGCCTGCCCAAAGGAGCGTAGATGCCATTGCCTGTCTGGGCGATCTTGGTCAGGGTGGATTCATCCAGATGGGAGACCACCAGATTTCCCGCCTCGTCCTTGACGAATCCCTTGCCCCCCCCCGGGGCGATGGGGATTATCTCGCCATCCCGGGTTCCGACGCCGACGGTAAAGATCCGCACCCCATGCCGGGCCGCTTCCTCTGCCGCGGCAAGGACATCGCCTTCAAGATTTTCGCCGTCAGTGATCAGGATCAGGATCTTGTAGTTGGCCTCATTGGTGAGCACCGATTCCGCCTCCCGGATGGCCGCGGGGATATTGGTGCCGCCTTTGGGGACGATATTGGTGTCCACCTCCTTTAAGGCATTTTCAAAGGCCTGGTAGTCTCCGGTCAGCGGGCACATCTCATAGGCCTCGCCCGCGAAGGGCATCAGCCCGACCCTGTCACCGTGCAACTGATCGACAAAATCCATGATCGCAAGTTTTGCCCGTTCGAGACGGTTGGGTTTGACGTCCTCGGTCAGCATGCTCTTCGAGGTGTCCAGGGCAAAGAGGATATCGATCCCCTTGCGTTTGACGTCCTCCCACTGGAAGCCGTATTGCGGCCGGGCCAGGGCCAGAAAGCAGCAGAACAGCGCGGCAAGAAAGATAATCTTCTTGGCCGCCTGCCTTGTGGACGAGACATTTTTGGTCAGCTCCGGCAGCAGATGGGGGGCCGCAAATTCTTCAAGTGCCGCCCGGCGTCTTGCCTGCAGTCTGCCCATGAGGAAAAACACGCCGATACAGACGAGGAGTCCGGCGAAGATCCAGAATGGTTGCGCAAAAGTCATGATTTGTCCTTTGCCGTCAGGGGAGACGTTTATGATCCCGCAGCAGCTCCAGACCAAGCAGGAGCAATGCGGCAATCAGGGGGAAGGGAAAGAGCTCCCGGTAATGGTCGAAATTCTTTACGGTCCTGCTGGTGGTCTCCATGGAATTGATCTCATCGTAAATTTTCTGCAATGACTGGGTGTCCGTGGCCCGGAAATAGCGGGCGCCGGTCATCTGGGCGATTTTGTTCAGGGTATCTTCATCGATGTCGACCTTCATCCGCACCATCCTTTTTTGGCCGAAGCTGTCGACGATGGGGATCGGGGCCTCGCCTTTGGTGCCGGCGCCGATGGTGTAGACCTTTATCTTCATGGTCTCCGCCGCCTCGGCCGCCACCAGCGGCGGGACCTTGCCGGCGTTGTTCATGCCGTCGGTAAGCAGGATCATGATGCGGGATTTCGCGTCCTTTTCATGCAGCCGGTTGACGCCTGCGCCGATGGCCGAACCGATGGCCGTGCCGTCATCGACCATGCCGATGGAGACCGAATCCAGCCGTTTGCGCAGCCAGTCGTGATCGAGGGTCAGAGGGCAGATCAGATGGGGCTGTTCGGCAAAGACCAGCAGGCCGATCCTGTCGTTGGGACGGGCGTCGATAAATTTGTCGACCACCGATTTGATGACATCCAGGCGGTCGGCGGGCTGTCCCTGCAGCGTGAAATCCATGGCGTGCATCGAACCCGAGACGTCGACGGCCAGCATGATATCGATGCCGCTGGCCTTGATCTCCGTCGTGCTGTTTCCGAGCTGGGGACCGGCAAGGGCTACGATGAGCAGCGAGCAGGCGAGCAGGCGGGCGGCCGTCATAATGTTGCCGGGACGGGTTCTTCGTTCCGCGGCCAGCGAGGCGGCCAGACTGGCGGTGGAAAAGATGAGTGCCGGGGCCGGACCTCTTCTGCCTCTGATCAGTGCCAAAAGCGGGATCAGCGTCAGGAGCCACAGGAGTTCAGGGTGGAGGAAGCGCATTGTCAATTTTTCCTTCTAAATATTCAAATCGCCGGTGCGGGTCTGGAAGCCCGCATCCGGGCCGGGACTCGTCGTCTCGATGAATTTCCGGACCGCCCTGTCCATGCCCGTCATATCGTCCTGATCAGGAGTGCCGTGGGCGAATTTTGCCCTGTCGCACTGTTCCATGCATTCCTGCAGGTCGCGGGCATGGATCTTCAGATCAACCTCCGCAATGGTCGTGCCCTGCTGCAGACAGGTGAAAAATTCCCTGGTGGTCTGTCTGGTGGAACGGACCTGAAAGCGCGACTCGATGTACTGCCGCAGGATCGCCGAGACCTTTTCCGCGTAGAGCAGCGGCTGCTCCCTGAACTCCCCGGCCAGTTTCAGCTCCCTCAGGGCGATCGCATCCGGTCCCGGAACCGTGCTTTCCGGTTTCCGCCGCCGTTTTACAAGTAGAGAGCAGGTGATCGCAATCGCCAGGACCAGCAGCGCCGCCAGGATAGCATAGAGAGCGGAGGGCGCCTCCGGCAGCAGGACCGGTCCCTGGATATCCTGGATCTGCAGGCCTGTCCGGATCGGGGGAGGCTGGGGGGCGGATACGGTCTGCTGCAGGCATTGACCGGTGGCGGGCAGCAGCGACAAGGCCAGAAAAATCAGGGCCGCAACGAGGGATCTCATCGGCTGATCCTCCTCTTCCGTGTTCCGAAAAAACCTAGCAGTGCGGGGATGTAGGGCTGATCCGTGGACAGATTGAGCAGATCGACTCCAGCCGCGCGGATGGTCTTCAGCAGGCCCTTCTGCCGCTGGGCTGCCATCTCCGCGTAACGGCCGCGGATGGCCGGGTCGGAGGTGTTCAGTTCCACCTGTCTGCCGTCCTCGGCATCCTCGATGGTCAGCCAGCCCACATCGGGAAGCGCGTATTCCCGGGGGTCGGAGACGATCATGCCGATCAGGTCGTGACGCCTGTTTCCTGTGCGGAGCTTGGGCTGCAGTACCTCCAGGCTGGCCTGGAAATCGCCCGGCAGGCAGAAGTCCGAGATCAGAAAGACCACGGATTTGCGCCTGCAGACCCGGCCGACGAAGTCCAGCGGCACTGTAAGATCGGTCCTTTTACCCTGGGGCTTGAAGAAGAGGATCTCCCGGATGACCCGCAGGATATGAGACCGGCCTTTCTTGGGCGGTATGTAGAGTTCGACAAAGTCGGTGAAGAGGATGAGGCCGACCTTGTCGTTGTTGTGGATGGCGGAATAGGCCAGCACCGATCCCAGCTCCGCCATCATTTCCCGTTTGGACGAGGTTGTCGAACCGAATTTGCCCGAGCCGCTGATGTCGATGAGCAGCAGGATGGTCAATTCCCGCTCCTCGGTGAATTTTTTGACATGGGCAAGGCCGGTCCTGGCGGTGACGTTCCAGTCGATGGTCCGGATTTCGTCCCCGGCCACATACTCCCGGACCTCGTCGAAATTCATGCCGCTGCCCTTGAAAACCGAATGATAGCTCCCCGCCAGGCTGTCGTTGACAAGCCGCCTGGTCTTCACCTCGATCTGCCGGACCTTCTTCAGGATCTCTCTGGTGAGTTGTGCTTCCATGGCGTCAGGGAACCGGCACGGTGTCAAGGATCTTGCGGACGATGTCTTCGCTACTGACGGCTTCGGCTTCCGCCTCGTAGCTGATCCGCAGGCGGTGCCGCATCACGTCGAGGGCTGCCGATTTCACATCGTCCGGAGTCACGTAGCCGCGTCCGGCCAGGTAGGCTAAAGCGCGCGAGACGCTCTTGAGGTTGATGGTGGCCCGCGGGGATGCGCCGGTCTCGATGTACTCCTGCAGGTCCAGATTAAAGGCCTTGGGATCGCGGGTGGCATAGACCAGCGAAACGATGTAGTCCTTGATCTTGTCGTCCATGTAGATGGAATCCACCACCTTGCGGGCGTCCAGGATGTCGGCGGGGCTGATCACGGGGTTGACCTGCATGCTTGAATCCGTATGGTCTTTCGCCTCCAGGATCTGTCTCTCCTCGGCCCGGGTCGGATAGGTGATCACGACCTTCAGCATGAAACGGTCCACCTGGGCCTCCGGCAGGGGGTAGGTGCCCTCCTGTTCGATGGGGTTCTGGGTGGCCAGGACCAGAAAAAGCTCGGGCAGTTCGAAGGTCTTGCCGCCAAGGGTTACCTGCTTTTCCTGCATGGCCTCCAGCAGGGCCGACTGGACCTTGGCCGGCGCCCTGTTGATCTCGTCGGCCAGGATCATCGAAGAGAAGATCGGTCCCTGCTTGATGATAAAAGAGGTATCCTGCGGGTTGTAGATCTCGGTGCCGATGATATCCGCAGGCAGCATGTCCGGCGTGAACTGGATGCGCTTGAAATCCGTCTGGACGGCTGCGGCCAGGCTTTTGACCGCCAGGGTCTTGGCAAGTCCCGGCACGCCCTCAAGCAGGATATGGCCTCCGGTCAGCAGGCCGACCAGCAGGCGTTCGACCAGATGATGCTGGCCTATGATGACCTTGGCCATCTGCTGACGCAACAGTCCCAGCCAGGCCGAACTTATCTTGACCGACTCGTTGATGGCCTGTATGGACGTGTAGACATCTCCCTCCCGCCGGGCTGCAGGAGCTGACGCCTGGGATGATTCGACTGATCTGTTGAACATGGAAACTCCTTTTTGGGGTATGAACACGTGGGACGAATGATTATTGACTGAAGTATAACACGCCAACATTGCCAGACCATTGCCGGATCATTACAATGCTGTAATGCTTTTTTTTCTGCGAAGGTCTTGGGAGACTATCTTTCTGCAACGCAGGTATGATACTTTAAGAAGGGGACTTATCTGCCTTGGAATGTTTTCACGGCGGCCCCTGTGCGGCAAAAATGACGAGGAATCTATGGCAAAGAAGAAGCTGAAGGAGCACCGGATCAACCGGGACTGGTGCAAGGGATGCGGGATTTGCGTCAAGTTCTGCCCCAGGGGTGTCCTGGAGCTTGATGCGGCTGACAAGGCGGCGGCGGTGCGGCCACAGGAATGCATATGCTGCAGGCTGTGCGAGTTCCGCTGCCCGGATCTGGCGATAGAGGTCGCGGTGGAGGATACAGACGATGAATGAGAAGATTCGATTTGTCCAGGGAAATGAGGCCTGCGTCGAAGGCGCGCTCTACGCGGGGCTGGAGTTTTTCGCGGGCTACCCGATAACCCCGTCCACCGAGGTGGCCGAGCTTTTATCCGAGCGTCTGCCGCAACGGGGCGGACGCTTCATCCAGATGGAGGACGAGATCGCCTCCATGTGCGCCATCATCGGCGCCTCGCTGACCGGCCGCAAGGTGATGACGGCCACCAGCGGTCCCGGTTTTTCGCTGAAGCAGGAGGCCATCGGCTATGCCTGCATGACCGAGATCCCCTGCGTGATCGTCAATGTCCAGCGGGGCGGGCCATCCACCGGCAATCCCACCCATGTCAGCCAGGGAGATGTGAACCAGGCCCGGTGGGGGACCCACGGCGACCATGCCATCATCGCGCTGACCGCCTCAAACCACCAGGACGTCTTTGCCATGACCGTGGACGCCTTCAACCTGGCCGAGACCTACCGGACGCCGGTGATCCTGCTCTTCGACGAGGTGATCGGCCATATGCGGGAGAAGCTGGTGGTTCCGGAAAAAGGCGAGATCGCCATTGTCGACCGGCTGCGGACCTCCGTGGGCAAGGATGTGGATTATCATCCCTATCTGCCCCGCGAGGATGGCCGGCTGCCGATGTCCGACTTCGGCGGGGATCACCGCTACAACGTCACGGGCCTCTTCCATGACATGTGGGGCTTTCCGTCCAACAACCCCAGGGTGGTAAAGGACCTCCTGCATCACCTGGTGGATAAGATCGAGACCAATGTGGGCGCCATCACCCGTTACCGGGAACATCATCTGGAAAATGCCGAGTACGTGATGATCTCCTACGGTTCCTCTACCCGCCCGGCTATCCATATGGCCGGACACAGACGGGAGAAGGGGGAGAGGATCGGCGTTCTCGAACTGCAGTCGCTCTGGCCTTTCCCCGAAGCGATGGTCAGGGAGAAATGCCGGGGCGCCAAGGCGGTGATCGTGGTTGAGATGAATATGGGACAGGTGATGCGGCAGGTGAAGGCCTGCGTCGACGCGCCGGAAAAGGTCTTTCTGGCCAACCGGATCGACGGGAAGCTGATCACGCCCAACGATATTAAAGCAGTCCTCAGGGTGATCCAGGGCAAGGGGGTGTAATATGGCGGTCAAAGACTATCTGCGGGAGAGGTTTTTCCCTCATATGTGGTGTCCGGGCTGCGGTCACGGCACGGTGCTGAACAGCCTGCTGCGGGCCGTGGAGCAGCTGGGGCTGAAGAAGAACAATATCGTGATGACCTCAGGCATCGGCTGTTCGGCCAGGATCTCCGGCTACGTGGATTTCCACTCGCTGCACACCCTCCATGGCCGGGCCCTGGCCTTTGCCACGGGCGTCAAGCTCTCCCGGCCGGAGCTGACCCTGCTGGTGCCCATGGGCGACGGCGACGCGCTGGCCATCGGCGGCAATCACTTCATCCATGCGGCCAGGCGCAATATCGACATCACCGCCATCGTGATGAACAACCGGATCTACGGGATGACCGGCGGCCAGTTTTCGCCCTTGTCGGGGCCCGGCAAAAAGGCTACCACCGCTCCGTACAGAACCATCGACAACGCCTTCGATGTGGTGGAACTCTCCAGGGCGGCAGGGGCCACCTTCGTGGCTCGGACCACCACCTATCATGTGCAGGAGGCCACCGAGATCTTCAAGAAGGCTATCAGGCACAAGGGGTTTTCGGTAGTGGAGATCCTGACCCAGTGCCCCACCCATTACGGCCGGAAGAACAAAGAGGGCGATGCTGCGGATATGCTTGATATCTATAAGAATAAAACAGCAAAGATCGGCTCCGGGGCGTTGGCTGACGATCCGTCCCTGCTGGGCCGGGGGATTTTCGTTGATCGCCAGGCACCGGAATACTGCGAGGAGTACGGAAAGATCCTTCAGGCGGCCATGGGGGAGGTGGGGCGATGAAACATACCAGTCTCGTTTTCACCGGCTCGGGCGGCCAGGGAGTCATCACCGCGGCCATCATCCTGGCGGAGGCGGCGGTGATCCACGAGGGGATGAACGCCACCCAGACCCAGTCCTACGGAGCGGCGGCCCGGGGCGGGTCCACCAGGGCGGACATCATCATTTCGGATTCGCCGATCTTTTTCCCCGAGGTCAGCCAGCCCAATATTCTGGTCTGCCTGACCCAGGAGGCCTATACGGAATTTTCGCCTATCATCAGGCCGGGCGGGATTCTGCTTACGGACAGCCGCTTCGTGACCATCACCAATGCGGTGGATGCCAATCAGATCCAGCTGCCCCTGTACGATACGGTCATGGAGAAGATCGGCAAGCCCATCGTCTTCAATATCTGCCTTCTGGGCGCGCTTCTGGGCGTCAATGCCGTCGTCAGGCCGGAATCGGTCATGGAGGTGATCAAGACCAGGGTTCCTGCCGATTTCGTGGCGATGAACAACCGGGCCCTGGATATCGGTCTGGTACTGGGGGCGAACTGGGAAAACAGCCGTTCCCGCCTGTCTGACGGCTGAGTGCCGCTCGGGACGGCTCCTGGCGGAAGGCCGCGCCGTTCCGTCAGCCCCTTGCCTTCGTTGCTGTTATTTTGATTGAGAAAGAGCCCCAGGCGGCAGCCTGACGGTGAAGATGGCGCCGGTGCGGCCGTCAGCCAGGCTGCCTGCGGTCACCGTGCCCCGGTGATGCTCGACGATGGTCCGGACGATAAAGAGGCCGAGACCCAGGTGGGGCTTGGAGTCCTTCTGCGTGCGGATGGAGACCATGGAGTTGAAGATCTGGCCCTGCCGTTCGACCGGGATCTCAGGTCCCTGGTTGGCAACCTGTATGAAAATGCTTTCCCGCTCCTTGCCCAGCCGCAGCTCGATGGGGGTGCCTTCGCTATGGAAGGCGATGCCGTTTTCGATAAGCTTGTCCAGCATCTGCCGGATCCTGTCGGGGTCGCCGTTGATCGGAACCGGGCTATCGGGACGCCGGTAGGCAAATTCCACCGCCGGGAAGGCCGGCTGCCAGCTGTGGGCAATCCAAAGAGAGAGGGCCTCGGCCAGATCGAAATTTTCCCGGAATCCCTGATTCAACGCCTCTCGCAGGCTGGCGGCATCGCGGATGGAGGTCAGCAGTTCCTCAAGCCGCAGCACGTCGCTGAGCGCCCAGTTCACATAGTTGTTCAGATGATCGGGCAGGTCTTTGGTCTCCTTGGCGAGGTTCTTCAGGGAGGCTGAGACGCTTGCCAGCGGCGTGCGCATCTCGTGCTCCAGATTATCGGCCATCTTCTCCCGGTATTCGCTCTGGTTCTTCAGCTGCGACAGCATGGAGGCCAGCGTCCGCGACAGATCGCCGATCTCATCTTTGGAGGAGACCGGCTGCAGGATGTCCAGGATCTGTCCGTTTTCGGTGATGGCCGCCGCAGCCTGGTTGCGCAGACGGCGAATCCGCGAGGAGATCCTGAAGGCGAAGAGAAATATGCCCATGCCCCCGAACAGAAAGAACAGGATGGTCATGCCGATGGATTCCTCGATCACCTTGTTTTTCAGGGCCAGGATGGCGTTGGTGGTCTGCTCGACCACAACGACGCCGATCACCTTCTCCTTTTCAAACAGCGGAGTGACCGCGGCCATGACCTCGACCTGGCCTTTTGCGATCCGGTAGTTGGTGATGCTGCTTCTGCCGTCCATTCCCTCCTCAACGCCTTTGATGTCGAGGGTCGCCGACTGCGGCGAGGAGTCGGTGAAGTCGGAGGCAAGCGGCTCGGTAAAGAGGCGGTAGAGCGGGGTGAGGATCCGGTTGACGAAGCCGATAACAGCGTCCAGCCCGTGCTCCGTGCCGGCCGGAACCTCGTCGTCGCCGGTTTTCAGGCTGCCGTAGCTGGCCCTGATATGCTGGTTGGAGTCGACGATCAGGATGCGGGAATGAGGCCGGTTCAGGGACTTCAGGATGTCGATGATGGAGGTCGAAGGCGGCAGCAGCCAGCCGATCTGATCGATCCGCCCCGGATCGGCGGTGCCGATAATGGTCTCAATATCCCTGGTTACCGGATCGTTGACGTCGGCCACCGCGAAGGCGAGTTTGTGTCCGACCATGGCCAGCGGCATGCGCAGTTCGATATCGTAGCCTTCAGGCGTCTCCACCCAGACACCCTGAATGTTGTCGTTTTCAACAGGCTGCGCCTCATCAAACCCTTCCGGGATCTCGTAGGCGTTGATCCAGCCGGGCTTTCTGGCGGTCATGATATAACGGTGCAGTTTTCCGTCCTTATCCTCGACGCCGATCTGGAGATGATCGGAGCGGTCCAGCCGGTCGGAACCGTTCTCCTGATAGACCACATGATGATCGGTGACCAGGAATATGGCCCAGAGATAGTCCCCGCGCTGCCCGACCAGGTATTTGAAATGCACGGAGTTTGCGTCATACGGTTTGGCGGAAAAGATGACGTGGTCCTTGCCGAATTCCTCCGCCTCCTGCAGATGCGATTCCCAGCCTTCGGTCTTGCCGTTCAGCCGCATGGGGCTTGACAATTTTATCAGATAGAGATCGCGGCTCTGGTCAAGGGCATGGAAGAGTTCCCGGTCGAAAAGGCCTGGCCTGCCGGTAAGGGCCGAGGCCACGGCACGGGCGGAAAACATCAGGGTCTCGCGCCGGCTTTCCAGCAGGTTGTCCTTCAGGATCCCGCTCAGCCTGAAGCCAGTGAAGGGAATGACCAGAAGCACCAGGGAGATCAGTGCCAGTTTCAGTTGCAGGGATATGCGCATCAGGTCCTATTCCAGCCAGCGATAGCCCATTCCGTATTCGGCCCGGATGGCGTCGAAGGTGGAGTCGATCTCCCGGAATTTTTCGCGTATGCGGCGGATGTGGGCGGCAATGGCGTTGTTGGTCACGACGACATTGGCCGATTCCATGAGCTGTTCATGGGATTTGACATGGCCTGGCCGCCGGACCAGGGAAAACAGCAGCCAGAATTCCGTCAGGGTCAGGTTGAGGAGCCTGTCGTCCCAGAATACCTGCTTGCGTTCCTCTTCGATGCGCAGACGTCCGGCGGAAATGATATGCTCGCTGCTGCCGGTGGCGCCCCGCAGGGCCTCAAGCATCTTGAAAAGGGCGGAGATCCGTACCGGCAGGAAATCCAGGGTCGTTGTATTTTTTGTCAGATAGTCCCAGGCCCCGAGCCTGAGCCCCGAGACCTTGTCCAGATCCGAGTCGCGGGCGGTGAGGAAGATGATGGGAATGGTGGGCGACAGCTGCCGCAGCTCGCGGCATATCTCGAATCCCCCCTCCATTTCGTCGTGCAGCATGATGTCCAGAATGGCAAGATCGGGCAACTGCAGCGTGAAGGCTTCCAGCGCCTCCTGCCTGTTCGCATAGCTGCTGACCATATAGCCTTCCCGTTTCAGGGCCTGGGAATAATTGGCCCGCAGCATTTCTTCATCTTCAACAAGTGCAATTCTATAGGTCATGAGCCGCAGGGATCTCAGGATTGTTGGATAAGGACGGTCCTCGCCACGGCGTGCCGTCACAAGGGTTTATATGAAAGTATCTGCATTACCAGGCCATGGCTGGACCGAAATGACGAGCTTTTATCTTTTGCCCAGGCTGGTCATTCCGGTCCAGTTATGCTGGTTAGACCCAGAGTAATACGGAGGATGCTCCCCCCGCAAGAGGAAAAGAGAAACAGGAGACTCAGTTTCCCCTGCCTGCATGTTGCCGTACTATTTGATACTCTTTAAATACGCATAGATATCCGCCGCATCCTGCTGGGAAATCGTCGATTCGGAAAATGTCGGCATGATAGGAGAATCCGTTGACCTGAGTTTTCTGACAAATTGCCCGAATCCCAGGTCGAGTCCGGCTATATGGGGCGCCTTTCCATCGTTTCCATGGGGACCATGGCAGGCAGAGCAGTTATGCATGGCAAACCACTTTTTCCCGTTTTCAGGGTTGCCCTGGGGGCCGGTGCAGGCGGCCAGAACGGTAAGAGAGCTGAGAACAACCACGGAGATGATCATTCGATTCATAGGTATCCTTTTGAAGGTAGAGTTGTTGCTGCAGGAGAATGGATCCGGCAGCGAAAAACATCCTTGCGATTTCTCTCACTCTTGCAATGGTTCCTTCGGGAGCCATGAAGGTATTTAAAAGCATATTGCCTCAATCGGCAACAATTTTGAAAAGCAGAAGCACAATCCGAAGGAATAGGGAGAAAAGTCGGGGAAAGGCAGTCTGTTGTCCGGTCCGCCGGAGGAGATGTCCTTATCTGAAGAACTCGCAGACATACTTCAGGGCTGTAGAGACGATGATGGCTGCCAGCATCCACTTGATCAGCCGGGCCGGAACATGCTTCTGGCAACGGGCGCCGAGATACATCCCCGCCATGCCTCCGAGGCCGAAGAGGATGCCCAGCAGCCAGTCCGGGGCAATGGACATATGCGCGTACAGCGGGGCCATCACCTGGTAGAAGGCTACGCCAGCCACGGAGGTGACGAATGTTCCCATCAGGGCCGCACCTGCAACGGTGTAGACCGGCAGGCCAAAAAAGGTGACGAAGAAGGGGGCAATGATGGAGCCGCCGCCGATCCCGTAAATTCCGCCGACGATCCCGACGGCAAGGCTCAAGGCAAAGACGCTCCAGATCGATATGTCGAACTCTTCTCCGTAAAAGGAGTAGCCCAGCCGTTTCCAGGTCAAACGGGTCAGGGCCGTGGCGGGAAGCTGGCCTGTGCCGTCTTTGGCCTGCCTGAAAGCGTGCATGAGCTCCTGAAACCGTCTTTCCCCTTCGGTCTTGCCTGTCCCGCCTTTTTTTGCTGTCAAATCGAAGATCATCCTGAGGCCGATATACAGGAGGACCGCGGCGGCGAAGAGCTTGAAGTTGGTTGGATCAGGCAGGTAGGCAATCCGCACGTAGGCGCCGATAAAGACTCCCGGCAGGGTTCCCGCCACCACGATCCAGGTCAGCGGCCAGACCATTCTCCCCTCGCGGCAGTACCGGTAGACGCCGCTGGGGATGGCGATGATGTTGTAGAGTTGGTTGGTTGCGCTCACCGATGGATTGGTATAGCCCAGGAAGGACATCTGGAAGGGCAGCAGCAGAAAGGCGCCGGAGACGCCGCCCATGGAGGTGAAGAAGGAGACGGAAAAGGCGACCAGCGGGGGGATCCATGGCGAAACGGTAATACCGGCGGTATGAAAATACATCAAGGCCCTCTCCTGGAAAGAACGGAACGATTGACACGATTGTATTTATAATCGTGTCAATACAAAATTGAAGCCGGGATGTCAAGAAGTTTTCGCCAAGCCTGGGGATGCTTAATTTCGGGTCGATTAAATGGCTGATTTCGAATATGCTGCGCATTATGCAAGAGTTGAGCAGAAAGACGGATCGGGATATGGGAAAGAAAAAAGGGGAAGACAGGAGCGCATCCGGTATTCAGGATGCCGCCGTTGACGGGAGAGTCGAGCGTGGAGGCATCCTGAATTTGTCTCAGGACGGCGGATACCTGGATACGGCCTGCCTGCAGAGCCTGGAGGACTCCTTCCGCGCCTGGGCCAAGGACAGCAGGCGGTTGGACATCTGCCTGTCAAGAAAACGCATATTGCTGATATTTCTTATTATTCGTACAACAGGCGCAAAGCTCAGCGAGGTCCTGGCCCTCGATCTTCTTCACGATATCGATTTTAACCGGCAGACCATTGCCGTGGGCGGACGCGGCGACTCGGGCCGGGACCCCAGGCAGGTGCAGATATCGGCGGCCTTTGCTGCCGAGGTGAAGGGGATGCTTGCCGATGAGGTCTTTATAGCCTCCATGGGAGAGACCTTGGGCGTTGATCCCGGGTTTGTCCGCCGTAAGTTCTATGAACGCGCCCAGGCCTGCGGACTTGACAAGCGTCTGGCCACCCCGGAACTGATCCGGCAGGCACGGGCGGTGGAACTGATCCGGGGCAATATGCCGCTGCCCGCGGTCCAGATGCTACTCGGTCATTCGACCCCCCATGCCGCCTCCTCCTATGTCTCGTTTTCAGAAGACGAGATCCGCCAGGCGATCCGCTTTTTCCTGGAGAAGGAGTCCTCGCGCAAGACCAGCGCCCGCAACTCGTTTTTCGGGAAGATCCGTACAATCAGACGCGGGATCATCCAGGCCAGGGTCGAACTGGTGACCCTCGGCGGTCATGTCGTGACCACTGTGATTACTGTGGACAGCCTTGACCGTCTCGGCCTGCAGACCGGCAGCCTGATCACTGCCGAGGTGAAGGCCCCGTGGGTCCAGCTGCAGAAGGGAGACGAACCCAGGGGCACCGCCGACAACCTGTTTGAAGGGGTGGTGGAGCGGATTCGGCGGGGAGACATCACCACGGAATACGTCGTGCGTCTGGCCGACGGCACAGAACTCTGCGCTCTTGCCGCCGTGGATTCCGGAAAAGATGCCGATTTTGCCGAAAACGACCCGGTCTGGGTGTTTTTCAACAGCTTCTCGGTGATTCTGCATATCGACCGGTGAGCGCCGATCCGTCCGGGCTCCCGCTTTTTCCACTGCTTCATTGTGTGGACGGCCTTTCTTCCCAGAACCGGAGGCCTTATAGTGCAATCGAGGACGGGATGGAATCGCAACCCTTCCCGCCAGGGGTTTTACCCCGCTTTACTGCGCCTGGAGGATGCAATGATACTCTATGACCCCCATATCCCCGTCAGTCTGATGGAATTCGGTATCCAGATCCCCATGCGGGACAGCCGGGCTACCAGGACTCTGGCGGCCCTGCAGGATGACCCGCTGCTGGGGCCTCTGCAGTCCCGCTGGCATCGCGACCGGATCGAGGAGAGGCTCAGCCGGGAGGATCTGTTGCGGGTCCATGCGGCGGACTACGTGGACCGCCTCTACTCTCCTGCGCTTCAGGATGAGATAATAGCCACCTACGAGCTGATCGATGCCTGCGGGCGCTATCACCGCTATACGCCCGAGACTGCCACGCGGCCGCTCAGCGATCTTTTCGACCGCATCCTGATCAAGGCCGCCGCCTCGGTCCAGTGTGCGCGGCTGGCCCTGGCCCATGGCTTCTGCTTTTCGTTCACCGGCGGCGCGCATCACGCCCAGCGCCATTTCGGCAAGGGTTTCTGTCTGCTCAACGATATCGTCATCGCGGTGCGCAAGCTGCAGTCCGAAAAGGCGATCGGCACGGTCTGGATCATCGATGTCGATGCCCACAAGGGAGACGGTACCGCCGCGCTGACAGCGGATGATCCGTCCATCCGCACCCTGAGCATCCATATGGCCCGCGGCTGGCCCCTGGACGGCCCGGAGGTCCTGGCAGACGGCAGCCCTAATCCGTCCTTCGTCCCCAGCGATATTGATATTCCCGTTGAAAGCGGCGAGGAGGCGCTGTATGTCGAGCGCCTCGGACTGGGCCTTCAGCAGCTGGAGGGGCTGGGGCCGGCCGATCTGGCCATGGTGGTCTGCGGCGTCGATCCCTATGAGAAGGACGAACTCCCCTCCACGGCCGGGCTTGCGCTGAACCTGGACCAGATGTTTGCGCGTGACCGGCTGGTCTATAATTTTCTCAAGGAGCGCCGGATGCCCGCGGCCTATCTGATGGCCGGAGGCTATGGCGATCAGGTCTGGCAGGTCTATGCGCGTTTTCTGGCCTGGGCATTGCGGGAAAGATTGATGGAATAGCAATGATAGGATTTTAGCGGGAAAATATGGCGATATTTCGGCGTAAAGCCCGGATTCTGTTTTTTTATTCCGCAATACCGGTATCTTGAAAAGATTCTGGCGGAGTCGTTTTTTTTCTTTCATTTTTTTCCGCAATCCTTATTGTCTCATGCTTATTCTGATCAAGGGAAGAGAGAAAATGAATGAACAGGTTGTAACAGAACTCAGGGGCATAGTCGGAAACGAAAACGTCTCGACGGCCTTGACTGACAGGATCACCCACTCCTATGATGCCACACAGGGGCGGCATCTGCCCGATGCGGTGGTTCATGCCGGGACGGCTGCCGAGGTCAGCAGGGTGATGCGGCTGGCCAACAGGCAGGGGATTCCGGTCTTGCCCCGAGGTGCGGGAAGCGGTTTCACCGGCGGGACCCTGCCGGTGCGGGGGGGTATCGTCCTGGTCCTGACACGCATGGACAGGATTCTTGAGATCGATTGCGAAAATCTCGTGGCCGAAGTCGAACCGGGGGTGGTGACAGCCGAGCTGCAGCGGCAGGTGGAGCGCCTGGGCCTCTTCTATCCGCCCGATCCGGCATCAAAGGAGTTCTGCACCCTTGGCGGCAATGTGGCGGAATGCGCAGGGGGGCCGCGCTGCGTAAAATACGGGGTGACCAGGGATTATATCCTGGGGCTTGAGGTGGTGACCCCCGAAGGCGATATCATCCGGACCGGCGGCAGGACCTTGAAAAATGTGGTGGGCTACGATCTCACCAGACTCTTTGTCGGCTCGGAAGGGACCCTGGGCATCGTCACCAGGATCATGCTGAGACTGCTGCCGAAACCCGAGGCCAAAAAAACCATGCTGGTCCAGTTCGAGACCATCGAGGGGGCGGCGCAATCGGTTGCGGCAATAATCGCCGCCAGGATCATCCCGACCACCCTGGAATTTCTCGATGCAGCGACCATCGACTGCATCCGGGGCGCCAGCGGCATCCCTCTTGCCACGGACTGCCGGGCCATCCTGATCATCGAGGTGGACGGCGATGCGGCTGTGCTGGACTCTCAGGTCGAGAGGATTCTTGCGGTGATCCGGCCGCATGGCATCCTGCAGACCCGGATTGCAGTCACCGCTCAGGAATCCGAGGCTATCTGGCAGGTGCGGCGCATCGTCAGTCCCAGCCTGCGCAAGGTGGCTCCCGACAAGTTCAACGAGGATATTGTCGTGCCCCGCTCCAGGGTCCCGGATATGATCCATGCCCTGGAGCGGATCTCGGTTCAGCACGGCGTGCCCATCGTCAACTTTGGCCATGCGGGGGACGGCAATATTCATGTCAACATCATGGTCGACCTCAAGATTGACGGCATGCCGGAAAAGGTAGAACGGATTCTGGATGAGGTCTTCAGCACTGTTATTGAGCTGAAGGGCTCGATCTCTGGCGAACACGGCATCGGCACCTCCAAGGCGCGTTTCCTGAGCCGGGAACTCGACCCCCTGACCATCTCCTGCATGCGGCGGATCAAGGCGGCCCTGGATCCCAATAATGTCCTCAACCCCGGCAAGATTTTCGGGGATCTCGTCCCTGCGCCGCAGGAAGAACCAATGGCGACAAAACCATGAGCTGGAATAAAAGTCTGAACGATTTCGAAACGGTGATCCGTGAATGCGTCAAATGCGGAGTCTGCCAGGCCCACTGCCCGGTCTACCGGGAAAAGCGGCGGGAGGGGACGGTGGCCAGAGGAAAAATCGCCCTGGCGGCAGCCCTGCTGGATGGCGGGGTCGGGCTTGAGGAGCAGCTGCAGCACGATATGAGCATGTGTCTGCTGTGCGGTTCCTGCGTTACATTCTGCCCCAACAAAGTGCCTACCCATGAGATTGTCGGTGCCGTCCGCCGCCGGATTACCGACAATCAGGGCCTGCCGCTCATCGGCAAGGGCGTTTCGGCCATTACCGGTTCCAGGCTTCTGATGAAGACACTGAGCAAGGGCGGAGCGCTGTTGTCCCCCCTGCTCTTTGAAAAGATTCCCGACAGCAGCGGTCTGCGGCTCCGATTTCCCGCACCTGCCATGAAGGGCCGCACCATCCCCAGGATAGCCTTTCGCAATCTCTTCGACAGGATACCTGAGTTTATTAAAGGCCGGGACGATAAACCGGTCATCGGCTTCTTTGCCGGCTGCTCCATCACCTATGCGTATCCGGAGATTGGCGAGGCGATGATCGATATCCTGAGGCTGAGAGGCTATTCCGTTTTTCTGCCGAGAAAACAGCAGTGCTGCGGTATCCCGGCCCTTTCCTCGGGGAACGGCGGACTGGTTGAGGAACTGGCCCGGACCAATACGGAGGCCTTTTCCAAACGGGATGTGCAGTACATTATCACGGCCTGCGCCTCCTGCAACAGCGGCGTTGGGGAGTATTACCGGACGCTGCAGGCCGACCTGAAGGATTTTACCGACAAGGTCCTGGATTTCAGCGTTTTTCTGCAGAAGGAGGGACTGCTTACGGAGCTTGCCGCCATGGAAAAATGGCCTGAGAGGCTGAAGGTCACCTATCATGATCCCTGCCATCTGAAGAATCAGGGGATAACCCGCGAGCCCAGGGACCTGCTGCGGGCCATGCCCAATGTGGAGTTTGTCGAGATGGAAAACGCCGGAGCCTGCTGCGGGCTGGGCGGCACCTTTTCCGTGCACCATTACGCGTGCAGCAAGGCCATCGGCGCCAGAAAGATGCCGGGGCTTGCAAAAAGCGGGGCAAGCCTGGTCGCCACTGCCTGTCCCGGCTGCATCATGCAGCTGCAGGACAGCATCAACCATGCTGGATTAAAAGTGAAGGCCGTCCATATTCTAGATCTGCTGGCCAGTGCCCTGCGTCAGGCTTCATCAAGCCCGATCATGGAGGGGACGGCAAAGAGAGAAGATTGAAAAGGAGACATTTCGGAGAGGTTTTAAGAAAGAGTGAATTATGAAAGAGTGAATTATCTCACGTGATTTTGCTCAAAACTATGGAAATTTCTCCTGTGAGAGTGGTAAGATGAAGAAAATATGTGTTTTATGGAGACTGAGAATTTCCCTCAATGGTGTGATATGCAAGAGATAATCGCAAAGACAAGAACATTTAGACGGTTTATTCAGAAGGAAGCAATTACTCCTGCTACCCTTCACGAATTGATCGATCTGGCGCGGCTGGGAGGATCGGCCCGAAACGGTCAGCCCTGGCAGTATATGGCAGTAAATACGCCGCAGCTCTGTGAGAAGATATTTCCGTATCTTGGCTGGGCGGGGTATCTGACGGACTGGAAGGGGCCTGTAGACGGTGAGCGTCCCAGCGCCTATATCCTCTGTCTGCTGAATACGAACCGTTTGAAAGGCCCGGAGACTGAAGCCCAGTTCGATCTGGGGGTCGCCACCCAGAACCTGCTTCTCGGGGCCATGGAAAAGAGGATCGGAGGCTGCCGGATAGGGGCCTTCGGCCCGCAGTTGGCATCCCTGTTCAAGATGCCGGAGCATTTACGGCTCTCTCTGGTCATTGCTCTGGGAAGGCCAAGGGAGACCGTGATCGTTGAAGAATGTAAGAATGAGGACGATATCCGCTACTGGCGGGATGAGCACGGTGTTCACCATGTGCCGAAAAGGCCGCTCAAGACCTGTCTGGTTACCCTCGAGATGTCCTGAGGGGCAAGAAGATCCATCGTCTCGGAGACGACGGATCTTCTCCGGTCTTTCCCTCCCGCTCCGATTGTCTCCCCGTTTGTTTCGCTGTCCTTCTCGCGTCCCGAAAATTGACAGGCTGACCGTGTCTTTGATCTTGTACCGGTGCAGGACCTCAAATCGTCCATCCCGATGAGATATTCTGAGGTGCACACGCTCGGGTGCGGCCGATATTTTCGTTTCTGTCATAATTCATCATAATTCCTTCGCGGAATGTCATTTTATTGTAAAGGCACTGTCATGTTGATCCGTTTTAGTAGCGAATGGAAAGGTATGGAGTTATTACAGATAAACAACCGACAGTACAGTGGGGACCATATGCCGGACAAGACAATGTACGAAGGATTGAAGCAGGAAAATCGCGGGTTGAAAGACCCTGGTAATATGTTGATTGCCGTTTATATATTTTTTATCCTTTTTTTGATACTTTTCGCCAACATGGCTTCAGCAAGTGTCAATGGTATCCGGGCGGTGGAAGGGACATTTTCGGCAGAATGCATGTCAGATTCTCCCTGCCTGAGTCCTGTCCTTTTCGATGAGGGGTCTTCGAAAAATTAACACCTGAGCGCAATTATTCTGAATTTTCCGGCACATGATGAATGTATTGTCTGCTGTCCGGCCTCACCGTTGAGTCATTGGGGGACAATAGGCATTCCAGCCTGGTTGTCCCCTTTTTTTATTGTATTACTGAATGGTTGATTGCTTTTACAAATAGCTTCACATTCAACGTAGCAGTTCCCGCTCCCTGCTTGTCCCTTCTTCTGATCATAATGTGTCATAATTCTGCTCGAAGAAGTCATTTTTCTTTCAGGGCATAGTCATCATCGTCGGTTCAAATGATTTCAAATGAGGTTGCCCGGAACGGGGTGACGGGGAATCCCGGAAAGAACGGAGGGAGCATGTTTACAAGAAGAAACAATCAGCCGTATGGTCTACATGAGAGGATAATGGCCCTCATTGTGGCCATTATCGCTGCTCTTTTTCTCGTCTTTACTGATAAGGCGCCTGTGCAGGCCGATATCAGAGCGGGCGGGGAGAAAGTCTGGACGGCGGCGAAGTCAGACGATGCTGTTTTTGGAGCCGCAGAAGAGCAGGCTGAACCATCGCCTGGAAAGAATCGGCAGGCCATGAATCTGAAAGGCCACCCGCTGTCGGCATGGCGGGAGCTCTCTGGCGGCGTCGAAAAATCTGCGCTATCCCCTGATGCTGTTATGATTCCAGGATGTATCCTGCTGCTTGTGGCCCTGATTCTGGCAAAGGACCGGAAAAAAGAGTAGATTTTGATCAGACAAGGGGGGCATTCTTGAAAATTGCGGATAAACATCGTTGATGTCTTCCCCCCAAGCATGCTATCTTCTCATCGTACGTTTCATGGTGGTTTATCTGAGAGTCTCGTTTTGATGCTGGCCAGGCCATACTGAAATGACGAGCTTTCATATTTTGCCCAGGCTGGTCATTCCGGTCCAGCCACGCTGGTTAGCCTGTATATATGTTTGCAGGGACCGGAAAACAGTCTGAACACGGAGGGGATATGCCAGACGGGGAAATAGCCAGGACATTGATATCCGAGCAGGAAATTCGAACTATGGTGCAGGACCTCGGCCTGCGGATCACCAGGCACTACCGGCAGACCGGCGGAGATCTCCTTGTGGTGGGGCTCTTGAAGGGAGCTTTCGTCTTTATGGCGGATCTGATCAGAACCATTGAATATCCTCTGTCTGTCGATTTCCTTGCCGTTTCCAGTTACAGTGACTCCACGTTGAGTTCGGGAGAGGTGAAGGTCAGGATGGATATCCAGGCGTCTCTTCAAGACAGACATATCCTTCTGGTGGAGGATATCGTCGATACCGGCATCACCTTCGAGAAGGTAATAGGAATGATACAGGGGCGTAATCCCCGTTCGTTGAAGACCTGCGCTCTGTTGAGCAAACCGTCCAGACGGGAGGTTTCCGTGCCCATCGATTTTTGCGGCCGGGATATTCCCGATGAATTCGTCTGCGGATATGGTCTGGACTATGCTGAAAAATTCAGGAATCTCCCCTATATCGGCGTCCTGGAGATGAGCGGCGTATAGTCTTCCTGGAATTCGAAAAGAGAAGAGCAAGTGGTACTATAATCAAAGGAAAGAGGATGCAGCATGATGATGTCATATGAAAATAATTCTCCGAAGATCGGAGAAAATGTCTTTATCGCCCCAGGTGTCTTTCTGATCGGCACGGTGGTGATCGGCGATGAGTCCTCCGTTTTTTTTAACTCGGTTTTGCGGGCCGATATCAACGATATACGCATTGGAACCAGGACCAATATTCAGGATAACTGTACGTTACATGTAGCCAGCGACAAACCGGTGATTGTCGGCAACGATGTAACCGTCGGCCATAATGTCGTGATCCATGCCTGTGAGATCGGCGACAATGTGACCATCGGGATGAGCACCACCATAATGAACGGCGCAGTAATCGGAAAAAATTCCATCGTCGCCGCAGGCAGCCTGGTCACCAGGAACAAGGTGTTTCCCGAGGGGTCGCTGATCCTCGGAAACCCGGCAAAACTTGTCAGGCCTCTGACTGCAGACGAGATTGAAGGCAATCGCAAAATGGCCATAAAATACAGCGGGGTCAAGGATACATATCTTACAGACGAACGGCAGAATGTCTCCTGACCCGCTACGGACGGGGATTTCAGGGGGCGAGGAGATCGTTTATTTCCTCCTGTGTCAGGATTGACCGGAGAGTTCGTTGACGGCGGTCGGGGATGACGCGCCGGTTTTCAGTTTTACGCCGGTCTACGCCCAGGCGTGCGTTGAAGAGTGCGCGCAGCCAGGCCCTGAACGTTTTTCGCGGTTGTGCTGTTGCCATCCGGCTGTCGAAGCGTCTTTCTTTCTGCGAACGTCTGTCCCGGCCGGTCCGCCGGTCGGAGGTATTGATGCGCCGTTCAATAAAGAGGTGATGATTGGCAGCCGGACTGTCTATTGAATGTTGGATGTTTCTTGTCATTATTTTCTTGCCGATCCTGGATGCTTCCAGGAAGAATAAACGGTTGAACTGTATACAATAACTATTGTATAATACATATTATTTCTAACTAAAATAGTTTTATTTAGAATCGACCTGTTTGATAGGTAAACGGGAGCGGGACAGAGGCTGCTGCCGGATTTTCCGCCGTGAGATTTTGGAAAAGATGCTGAACGATCACCTCAAGAGCAAACCGCAGCCGGTTCTCATTGTTGACGATGAACCGGACATGCAGACCCTTCTTGCAAAGATCCTGGTCAAGAAAGGCGGGTATCAGGTTTTTCAGGCCGATTCCGGAGAAAAGGGGCTGGAAATCGTCCGGTCCCGGCAACCGGCTGTGGTCCTTACCGATGTCAAGATGCCGGGCATGGACGGGGTGGAGTTTTTTAGACGATTGCAGGAAATCGATTCCACCATAACCACCATTATCATGACGGGATACGGCACCGTTGAGATGGCCGTTCAGACCCTGAAAAACGGCGTCTATGATTTTTTCCAGAAGCCGTTCGACAACGACCAGATTCTTCATGCGGTGGCCAGGGCCATGGAACGGACCGAACTCCTGCGGGAAAAACGGCGATTCGATGAATTGCGCCGGCAGCTCCCCGAGAACAGGGATTCCTTCGGCTTCATCGGCAATTCACCCCGGCTGCTGCAGGTCCAGGATCTCCTGCGGCGTCTTGCGCCAAGCACCATGACCGTGCTTATCCGCGGCGAATCCGGAACGGGCAAGGAGCTTGCGGCCAGGGCCCTGCATGCCATGTCCAACCGGGCCAAGAGGCGGATGGTAACGGTCAACTGTCCGGCGCTTCCAGAGCACATTCTTGAAAGTGAGCTTTTCGGCTATTGCAAAGGGGCCTTTACCGGCGCCGACAGGGATAAAGACGGTCTGTTCATTGAGGCCGATCATTCCACCATCCTGCTTGACGAAATCGCCGATATTCCGGTCTCAATCCAGACCAAACTCCTGCGGGTGCTGCAGGAAAAGGAGATTCAGCCCCTTGGCCAGACCAAGACCTATGCCGTTGATGTCCGGGTCGTGGCCTCCACCAATCAGGACATTGAGAGCAAAATTGCCCGGGGCGAATTCCGGGAGGATCTGTTTTATCGCCTGAATGTCATGACCGTCAATATGCCCAATCTGAAGGAAATGCAGTCTGATATTCCTCTGCTGATCCATCATTTTCTCAAAAAATACCGCCAGGAATACGACCTGCCCGAACTGGAATTTTCGGAAAAGGCCGTTCGGTTGCTGCTCCACCGTTCATGGCGCGGCAATGTCCGCGAATTGCAGAATACGATAAACCGCGCCGCCCTTCTCTGCAGCGGCAGCAGGATAGAGGTCAAGGATCTGATGCTTGAGGCGCAGTCGGAAAACCCGGTCGAAAACCTGGCTTCCGGTTCTTTCGATCACCTGCAGCATCTCGATTACGCAGCGGCCAAGGAGGCCGTCCTGACGGAATTCACCGAAACCTACCTGCGGTCGGCCATCGGCCGGGCGCAAGGGAATATCTCCATGGCGGCCAAGGCCTGCGGAATGGAACGCCAGGCCCTGCAGCGGCTTCTGCGCAGGTTCCATATCTCCGTTGAGGCCTTCCGTTCCGGCAGAGAATGACAGGGCGCGGATTCTCTCGCAGCAGAACTATCGCAGCAGCACGGTAAAGAGACAGATTTGCCATATACTCTCGATATCATATCTGAATTGTCATGCTCCGAGCCTTTCGGCATGTCTGTTTGCTCACTGCAGTAAAATTGTTGCACTGCCGTAAGTATGTTGCGCTTCGGCTAGGCTGCGCTCCTCTGAAATTTTCCATAATTCAGAATATAAATTCATGTATTTCAACATATAATAGGCAGAGACAGGTGCAAATTCCGCCTCTGCAATATCTGGTATCGATCCTGCAACAAGGAAACGCATGGGTGTTGAAAAACAAGGCATTGGGATGTGCGGCCCCTCTGCAGAGTATGGCGCTGAAGAGGGATGGCTTTGTTGGAAAGGGGGACAATGAATAAATACGCGATATACAGGATGCTTGGATTTACTCCGCTGATCCTGGCCGTTCTGCCGTGCCGGGAGGCCTTCGCCCTTCAGATTCATGGAGGCGGGGAAGGGCTTGTGGTGCATCAGCTCGCGCATATCCAGTATTTTGGCGCTCTGGGATATCTCCTCTGGGATATACGCAGGAGTTCGTTTGCCGGTGTGGGCTGGCGGCACCTGCAAAGATTCTGCCTGCTGCTGATGATCTGGAACGTTGTCGCCTTCATCGGTCATTTTTCGCAGATGTTCACCCCGGAAGGGGCCATCGATACCAGCGACGGCTATCTGTTTGCACTGCTGCAGGCCCCCATGACGTTTGGGCGAATGATCTTTTATGTCACGGCGCTTGATCATCTGATCTGCGCCCCGGCCCTGTTTTTTCTTTTTCTCGCCATGCGTTCGTTTTATCATTCCACGGACGAAAAGGGGGATGGCTGATGGACGGCTTTTCACTGCTCCCGGCCGTTATCCTGGATATCGTCGGCTCTTCCGCCAATATTGTCTTTTCATTTCTTGCCTGGCGTTATGCCCGCCTGCTTTCGCGCAGGCAACCCGACAACTTTGTCTGGGGATATCTGTATTATGTCACTTTTGCCATAGCCGCCTTCGCGATCTCCAGGGCAGTCGGTCACCTGGTGAAGCAATTTCTGCTGATCGCAAACCTTCCGGATGTGTGGGGGGAGATTTCCGCTTACTCGGGAGGGTTCAATACCCTGTTTATGGTTTCAGTCGCCGCGGTGATGATTTTCTATCACAAAGGTGTCCAGGCCTATGAGGTCCTCGAACATGAGGCGGGAAAATTAAAGATCGCCAACCGGAATCTGGGCATGGCCGCCAGAGAGTTGCGGGATCTCAATCAGACCCTGGAGCAGAAGGTCGAGGCCCGCACCGACGAATTGTCCCGGTCGGAACGGAAATTCCGCCATCTGTTTTCCGCCTCGAAGGACATGGTCTTTTTCAACGACGCCAAGTACCGGCTCGTGGAAATGAACGCTTCCGGCGCCGAGATGCTGGGCTATTCTCCGGAGGAAGCCATGAATCTGCAGCTTGAGCATCTTTTTGCTCAGGATGAAGATGCCGGACTTTACTGTCAGATGCTTGCAAAAAACGGGTATATTAAGGATCTTAACCTTGAATTTTCCAGAAAGGACAGCACTGTCATTACTGTGTTGCTTTCGGCCACGGCCATCTTCGGGGAGGGCGGTGAGATGCTGGGTTCCGAGGTCATCGCCAAGGATCTGACCCGGGTGAAGATCATGATGGAACAGCTGGCCGCAAGCGAGAAAATGGCCTCGGTGGGGCAGATGGCGGCAGGCGTCGCCCATGAGATAAACACCCCGCTGGGAATCATCCTCGGCTACTCGCAGCTGATGATGGATGAGTTTACAGAGGGCAGCGAGTCCTATCAGAATCTGCAGGTCATTGAACGGCAGACCAAGGCCAGCCGGAAGATCGTGGCCGATCTGTTGAAATTCTCCCGGCTTTCGGGCGGCAGCCGGGAAGAGGTAAATCTCAATGAAATCCTGGCTGACGTGATCGCCGTGACCGAACACACCCTCTCGCTCAGCCATATATCACTCTGCTTTGACCCTGAAAAAGGCCTGCCTGCCATCACGGGAGATCCGGAAAAGCTGAGACAGGTCTTCGTCAATCTGATCAACAACGCCCATTACGCGATGCAGGATATGGGCGGCGGCGAGCTCCTGCTGCGGACCCGGTTGCAGGACGGAGGCAGGCCGGTGGTGATCGAGGTCCGGGATACCGGGCACGGCATACAGGAAAAGGACCATGCCCGGATCTTCGATCCCTTCTTTACCACCAAACCCGTCGGCAAGGGTACAGGACTCGGGCTGTCCGTGTCCTACGGCATCGTCCATGAGCATGGCGGCCTGATCGAGGTGGAAAGCCCGGTAGCGGATTTGGGGCAGGAAACGCTGGAAGGGACGCTGTTTCGGATACGGTTCCCGCTGAGCGGCCATGGACGACAAGAAGAACAGGCTGAGTTTACACTGTGACTGCTTGAACAATAAGGGGAATACATGGCGGAGATACTTGTTCTTGATGATGTTCTGGATGCGGCGGTTCTGATTGAAAAGATCTTGAAAAAGAAGGGGCATACGGTGCATCCCTTCATCGAAGAGGATGAGGCTTTAGCCTTTGCCGAAAAGATGCCGGTGGATCTCGCCATTCTGGATATCAGCCTGCGGAGAATCAGCGGTATTGAGGTGCTGGCCCGGTTGAAGCACATCCGTCCGCGGATGCGCGCCATCATGCTTACCGGTTACCCCTCGGCGGAGACGGCCCGGGAGGCGGCAAGCCTGGGGGCCGATCATTACTGCGCCAAGCCCATAGACCGCCATGAGCTTGAAGAAAAGGTGGAAGAAGTCCTGAATCGTTGATAATTGGAGGGGAATCCTGTGGTGAGATCTGTATTCAGCATGTGCGGAATGTGCGCTGTCCGCTGTCCGATCCGGGTTGAGGTGGAAGACGGTGTGGTGACATGGATTGAGGGCAACCCTCATGTTCCCGGTATCGAAGGGAGCTTGTGCGCCAAAGGTTCCGCCGGTATTTCTTTCGAATATGATTCCGAACGCCCTCAATACCCGATGATCCGGGTCGGGAAGAGAGGCTCCGGGCAGTGGCGGCGGGCAAGCTGGGATGAGGCCGTTGACTATATCGGCAATGCGGTGGAGAAAATTACGGAACGTCATGGCGCAAAGGCCGTCGCCCTGGCCGACAGGGGAGGCCTGTTCTGCGATCTGACGAAGAGCTTCCTGAAGGCCATCGGATCGCCGAATTATTTCGATCACGACGATACCTGCGCCCAGAACGTGAATATGGCCTGCAAGTCGCTGTTTGGCTACGGACGCGGCGAGATGGGCTATGACTTTGCCAATACGAAGCATATCGTGCTGTACGGCAGGAATGTCTTTGAGGCGCTGCAGGTCAAAGAGGTGAACTCCATCCTGGACGCCCTGGAAAAAGGAGCCAGGCTGACCTATATCGACATCAAAAGCAATGTCACCGCCTCAAAGGCCGACAGGTTCCTGCGGATACGTCCCGGCACCGACTATGCCTTCAACCTCGCCCTCATTCACACCATCCTCAAGGAAAAACTCTACGATGCCGAGTTTGTCGAAAAATGGGTGATGGGCCTGGACGAGCTTGCGGCCTTTGTCGCGCCCTGCACCCCGCAGTGGGCGGAGGAGGAGACGGAGATCGCAGCCGGCGATATCATCGGCCTGGCCCGGGAGATAAGCGCGGTGAAGTCGAAGGTGATCTTCCACGGCGGCTGGATGCTGTCCCGCTATGTGGATTCGTTCTACGGCAGCCGCACAGCCTATCTCCTGAATGTCCTGATGGGCAGCATTGAGACCAAAGGCGGGCTCATCATCGCCAAGGGGCCGGGGAACGCCGGAAGAAAACCCCTCAATTCCCTGGGGAGTCTGGTCCCGGAAGTGGCAGACACCGTTGTGGATGCGTCCATGCCCGGAAAATCCATGGGGACCGGCCATATCGTCAACTGCTATAAGGCCATCAGAACCGGCGAGCCCTATCCGGTCAAGGCGCTGATCGCCTATCGGTATGATCCCATGGCCTCGCTTCCCGACCCGGAGACCCAGAAGAAAACCCTGGACAATCTCGATCTGCTCGTCTCCATCGATGTCAACTACAGCGAGACCGGCTGGTATTCGGACATCATCCTGCCCGAATCCACCTATCTCGAACGATCAAATATCATCGCGACCCAGAAAGGGTTGAAACCGGGGTTCATGATGCGGCGCCAGGCGATCGATCCTCGCTTCGACAGCAAACCCGGATGGGAGATATTCACCCTCCTGGCCCAGAGACTGGGGGCCGGGAGGTATTTTCCCTACCGGTGCATCGAGGATATCTGGGAGCATCAGCTTAAGGGGACCGGTGTTGCGGTGGAGGATTTTGAGGCCAAAGGCGTGGTCGGCCTCTCCAAGGACCCGATTTTCATGGACAGGGATGCGCTGAAATTCAAGACGCCCTCCGGAAAGATCGAGCTGATCTCCCAGTCTCTCAGGCAGAATAATTTCCCGTCCTTTGCTCCCTATGTGAGCCCGAAAAGGCCGGAAGGCGGGACCTTTCGGCTGGTGTTCGGCAGATCGCCCGTCCATACCCACGCGCAATCGCAAAATAACATGTATCTCAATGAGATTGTTCCTGAAAACACCATATTGATCAATACGGAAATGGCCCAGTCCCTGGGGATAGGAGACGGCGATACCGTCGAGGTCAGCACCAAGGGCTACCGCGGCCGGATCAGGGCGCAGCTCTCGCCGTCCATCCATCCTGACGCGGTCTTCATGCTGCACGGCTTCGGCAATGAGATACCGCTGAAGACCAGGTCTTTCGGAAAGGGCCTCCGGGACACTAAACTGGAGACGGGGCTGCTTGAAACAACAGACCCTGTCGGCGGCGGAGTGGCCTATCTCGAATGTATGGTGCGGGTCAGGAAGGCCTGAAAAACGGAGAAACGATGAGCGACTATCAAATATACCAGAACCAGAAACGGTGCATAGGCTGTTACGCCTGCGAGGTCCACTGTAAGAGCAAGAATAATCTCCCGGCCGGACCTCGTTTTTTACGGATCATTCCGGTGGATGAGCAGATGGACGGGGAGATTCCCCAAATGTTCTTTGCTTTTATGCCCTGTTTCCACTGTGATACGCCATGGTGCGTGTCCGCCTGCCCGACCGGCGCCATGCAGCGGAGAAAGAAGGATGGGATTGTCTTTGTCGATCAGCAGATCTGCATCGGATGCAGGCTGTGCATAACCGCCTGCCCCTGGGGCGTTCCCCAGTGGAACGGAGACAGCCGCACCGTGATGAAGTGCGACTATTGCAAGGACAGGATCGACAGGGGGCTGCGCCCGGCCTGCGTGACCAAATGCACCGCCCACGCGCTGCAATGGGTCCCGGCGGTGCTTCCGTGAGCAAGCGCCGCTGTTGTGCCTGGATATTCTCTGGCCATGGCCGGTTGCGCCATTGCCTTCATACCTGACAGGTGGATGTGATGTTTGAATGTATCATTGATGATCGTGTCGTCGAAACCGAGGAGGGGACGACGGTGCTTGAGGCCGCCCGGAGGCACGGAATCCCGATCCCGACCCTGTGCACGCTCAAGGCGCTTGGCTCAAATCGTTCGTGCAGACTCTGCGTGGTTGAGGCGGAGGGTCCGTCGCTTGCGCCTGCCGTTCTGGCCTCCTGCGACCTCAAGGCCTCTGCGGGTCTTGTGATCAGGACCGCGACTCCGCAGTTGCAAAAGATACGCCGGACCATCCTGGAACTCCTTCTTGCCGGGCTGCCGGAAAACCGGGAGGTTCAAGAGATTGCCAGAAAATACAATGTGGAATCAACGCCTTTTGAGCATGCAGGACATGATGAATGCGTCCTCTGCGGCATTTGCATTACGGCCTGCCGTGCAAAGCTCGGGGTATCGGCCCTGAGCTTTGCGGCGCAGGGGGATAATGAGCGGAAGGTGGCCGGATTCGTGCAGCTGGACGGCAGCGCCTGCATCGGTTGCGGCGCCTGCGCCAACCTCTGTCCCATCGGGGCCATCGGGTTTTCGGATGCAGGAGACAAAAGAGAGATGTCGATCTACGGGAGAATCGTCAACACCCTGGATCTTGTTCCCTGCGCCTCCTGCGGCAGGCCCTTCACGACCGGCAAAGTCGTCGATTATCTGGAGACCTGTCTCGAAGGGAAGGTGCCGGAGGTGCGGAGGGTGTACTGTCCCGAGTGCGCCAGGGTCAATTATGCGCCGGCGCTCATTGCGGAACAACAGTCAAGGCAGACAGGAGAAAAGGCATGACAGTCTTTTGCAGCTGGGAAAATACAAGCGGCGGCAAGCCGGAGCCGCTTATCCATGGGCAGGAAAATGTCGCGGCCGTTATCGCCTGGGGCGACTCCGCGATAGTTGATCCCGAGGTCGATGTTGTCGCCCTCTGTCATGCATACTCCCTGGCCGTTCGCGATAACTCCTGTGGGCAGTGCATCCCCTGCAGGCTTGGAACCAGGGTCATAGCGGATCTCTTCGGCAAGATAGCGGACGGCCGCGGGAGGCCGGAGGATCTGGAGCGGATCAGAGAGCTTTCGCAGGTGGTGTCCAAGGCCTCGTTCTGTGAGGTGGGACAGGACTCGCCCAAGGCCTTCATCGAGTTGCTTGACCGGTTTAAAAAAGAATTCGAAGATGCCTTGGGGGGAGCGCCTCGAGACAGGAACGCCTATACCTATACCTCCATGGTCACGGCGCCCTGTATAGAGGCCTGTCCTATGCATCTGGATATCCCTCGATATATCGAGAAGATACGCCTCGGGAAATTTTCAGAATCCCTGGATGTGATCAAGGAAAAACTCCCCTTGCCGGGCTCGGTGGGCAGGGTGTGCGTCCGGCCCTGCGAATCACGCTGCAGGAGAGGGAAGGTCGATGAGCCTCTGCAGATAAAGCATCTCAAGCGGTTTGTCGCCGACTGCGCGGCGGAAAGCCTTCCGCACCTTGAGGGGCGGGTGGCAGAAGCGGGGCTTCCTGCCCGCCCTCGGGAGGCAGCTTTGAAGCCAAAGGTAGCCATTGTCGGGGCGGGACCGGCCGGGCTCACCTGCGCCTACTTCCTGGCCCGGAAGGGATATCGCGTCACCATCTACGAGATCCTGCCCGAGCCCGGCGGGATGGCCGCCGTGGGCATTCCTGATTATCGGCTGCCGCGCAATATTCTTGCAGGCGAGGTCGACGCGATCAAAACGCTGGGTGTGGAGATCTGCTACGGGAAATGCCTTGGTGTGGACTTCACGCTGGATCAACTCGAATCCGAGGGCTTTAAGGGCATCTTCATCGGCATGGGATGCCATTGCCATAAGCGGATGAATATAGACGGGGAAGATAAAGGATATTACGGATATATCCCCGGTGTTTTATTCCTCAGGAATGTCAATCTCGGTCTCCTCTCCGAGGTGCCAAGGGGAAGGAAGATCGTGGTGGTCGGCGGCGGCAATGTGGCCATTGACTGTGTCAGAACTGCGTTCCGGCTCGGATTCGAGGAGGCCTGCATCGTCTATAGGCGATCCAAAGCGGAGATGCCTGCGGACCCGGTGGAGATCAAAGATGCCGAAGAGGAGGGCGTCACATTTCATTTTCTGATTGCCCCCAAGAGGGTTGTCGGTGCAAACGGCAGGGTGACAGGTCTGGAATGCATCCGCATGGAGTTGAGCGAACCCGACGAGTCCGGCAGGAAAAGGCCGATGGCTATTCCCGGCTCCGAATTCATCATCGATGCCGATGTGATCGTTCCCGCCATCGGTCAGGACGGGGATTATTCCTGTCTGTGCAACCTTCCGGGCGTGGATATCAGCGCAAAGGGAACGATTATCGTCGATCAGAACCTGCAGACCGTCCGCGGCGGGGTCTTTGCAGGCGGGGACTGCATCACCGGTCCGGCCACACTGATTCAGGCCTGCGCCCATGGCAGACTGGCCGGACTCAAGATAGACGGGCTTCTCTCAGAGGGCAAGGTTGAACAATTTGAAGAGGAGGCGCATCAGGTGTTTTTAAAACAACTCCAGAGCTATAAACCCTCCGAATCCGTTTCGCTTCCCGGCGGAACCCGAAGAATGCCGATACGGCATGAGCCGCCGGCGGCAAGAAAGCTGGATTTTCGTGAGGCAGACAAAGGCTATACCGCCGAAGAGGCGGTGGCTGAGGCGGGCAGATGCCTGAGATGCTATCGGGTGGTTACCTGCGCATTCAAGAAAAAATAAGGAGTGAACAAGGAGATGAGGGAATGAAAATCAGGAATAAAATTCTGCTATGGATTGTTCTGGGGGTTGCGATTCTCTGCCCGTGGCAGATAACGCAGGCAGTGGCGGCGGCGGATCCGGCAGCGGTTCCGGCAGCGGTTCCGACCATCAGCATCGACAAAACGACGCTTGACAACGGCGGGGTCATTACGGTCACCGGAACGGCCCCGGCCGGAAAATCCGTGTACCTTGAGGTCTGGGCCTCGGATCATTCGGTACGGTCAAGCCGTTTTGACAGCGATAAGGATAAACAGACGGGAAAGATCCCGTATATTTTTTATATAACAAAGGATATGCCTGCATATTATACCATTTGCGTCCCAAAGGATATGCAGCTGAAGATCGATGCGATCAAAAAAGAAGGGAAGAAATGGAGCTATGCGTCTCTGCTCAGAGATCTTGGCGCGGAGGCGGCCTATTCGGTTCCCGCCGCGGCCAAAATCGATCGCTACCAGGCCAGTCTGATGGCAAGCGTTGTCGGCAGCCGCGGGGAAATCCTGCCGGCCATGGACGACAAGGAGAACAGGCAACGGTCGATGCAATTGGTCAAGGCCCGGTTTCAGAGTATTGATAAGCTTGTCAATGCGGCCGTTGATGTCCGGCCTGACGGCAGCTTCACCGCCGATATTAAGATCCGCCACGGCCTGGCCCCCGGCAAGTATACTATCGTCGCGGTGGTCGATAAAGACTCAAGAAGCATGCCCGCCGTCTTTGAAAACACCATCAGCTTTCCCACTGTCTACATGGAGAATGCCGGGACCAGCATGAATCTTATCTATCCCTTTGTGCTCAGTCTTGTCGTCGCAATCTTCGGTGTCCTGATGGGCGCGGGGGGCGGGTTTATAATGAATCCTCTGCTTTTGACTTTGTTCCCGGTTCTCCCCCATACCATTGTGGCGGGTACCGTCACCCCTACCGTGCTCTTTTCCCAGGGAAGCGGCATTTATAATTATTCAAAGATACAGTTCATAAGCTGGAAGCTGGGCGCTGGCATCGGTTGCGCCATGCTTCTGGGCGCCTTTATCGGTCCCAAATTAACCGAGTTGATCACCCTGGATCAGTTCAAGTTCGCCTTTGGCTGGATTCTGCTGATCCTGGCTGGCCTGATGTTCTGGCAGACCACCCCCGGCTATATGGAGAAAAATAAGAAGGAACAGGCAATTCTGAAGGAATTCAAAAAACGTGCCGAGGCCTCGGCCGCAGGGAAATAAGGAACAAGAGGAGAATATGCTATGAAAGTTGAATTTTGGGGGCAGGAGTTTCAGGTCAATATGGTGGTCGGCTGTATCGGCGGGTTTCTCATCGCCATTATGTCGTCGATGTTCGGGTTCGGCGGCGGGCCCTTCATGGTGCCGCTGATGACGGTTTTTCTGCGGCTGCCTATGTATCTTGTGGTCGGCAGTTCCCTGCTGGCCATTTTTTTCAGCACCACCGTCAGTTCTCTGCGTCATTACCAGTTCGGCAACTTCGATCTGGTGTTCTTTCTGGCCATGTTTCCGGCGGCCCTGATCGGCGGCTACATCGGTCCGCAGATCGCCAAACGGGTGAGCCCGCTTGCGGTCAAGCGGATCGCCTGTGTCGGTCTTGGCTTGCTGGCCCTGAATCTGCTGGGTGTCTATTGATGGGACAGCCATGAGAGCCGGAGGGGATGGGAAGAAGACGGCGCTATCCCCAGAGTTGAATAAAAATCTGACTCAGCCACGGCAGGTAGGTGATGACCATCAGACTCAGCAGCATCAATGCCAGAAAGGGTAATGATGCCCGGTACAGCTCGACAATCGGCCGTTCGAAACGGTAGGAGGCCATGAAGAGGTCGAGGCCCAGCGGAGGAGAGTTGTAGCCTATCTGCAGGTTGGTCAGAAAAATAATGCCCAGATGGATCGGATCTATCCCGTACCCCTTGGCAATCGGAAGAATAAGGGGGAGGACCAGCACCAGAGCCGAGAAGATATCGAGCATGCAGCCGACAAGGAGCAGAAAGACATTCAGCAGCAGCAGGAAGGTATACTTGTCGCTGATATGATTCCGGATAAAGTGGAAAAGGTGGAGGGGGATCTCCTGATCCACCAGGTAATTGGTGGTGGCCCTCGATGCTGCCAGAACCACCAGGATACCTCCGAAGAACATCATGGATTTCCCCATTATCCGGGGAAGTTCACGGATGGAAATATCCTTGTAGATAAAGGTCTCCACCACAAGAACATAGAGCGCCGTTACAGCTGCAGCCTCACTTGGCAGCAGAATACCCCCGTAGATGCCGCCCAGAATGATGAGCGGCAGCGGGATTTCCCATCCGGCCTCTCCTATCCCCCTGAAGATTTCCCTGGCGGAATAACGTTGCGGTCCTGCAGATTTTGCCGGACTCTTGAACATGGAATAGGCGATGAGCAGCGTCATCATCAACAGGCCGGGGAGGATGCCGGCGAGAAAGAGATGGTCTATGCGCGACTCGGACAGTACCCCGTAGAGGATCAGCGGCAGGCTGGGCGGAAAGAGCAGCCCCAGACTTCCCGACGAGGTCAGCAGCCCCAGAGAAAATCGGTCGGGATAGCCGTCCTTGAGCATGGCCGGCAGCAGCAGGCCGCCCATGGCGACTATAGTGACCCCCGAGGCTCCGGTAAAGGCGGTGAAGACTGCGCAGACAATAAGAGAAATGACGGCCAACCCTCCCGGAAGCCAGCCGAACAGCAGGCGGGAAAGGTTGAGCATCCTCCCCGGCGTGCCGCTTTCCGAAAGCAGGGTGCCCGCAAAGATGAAGAGGGGCAGCGACACCAGCAGAGGGGTGTCCGCCAGGCGCGACATTTCGATGATGATCACCGAAAGATCAATCCCTACGGCGTGGAAAGAGAGCAGTGCCAATGCGGAGATAACGATGAAAAGAGGAGATCCCAGCAGCGCCAGAAGGATCGCTATCAGCTTGAGGATGCTCATGATCGACCGTTCTCCGGGCTTTTTTTCAAGGAGAGGATGGTTGTCAATGCAGTCCGGGTAGCGAGAAGAAAGCGAAAGGTTATGAGGGCAAAGGCGATAGGGAAAATTATATTCCAGATCCAGGAAGGAAGAGAAAGAAGCCTGGTTGTGCCGAACTGTATTTCGCTGCGGATAAAGAGCCAGGCCGCCCAGGTCAGGAATCCGGCCACAATGGCGGAAAAAAAGTTGGTTGCTGCATGAAGCCAGGGGTGCAGCGCTTCAGGGACCAGAAAGCCGATGATGTCCATGGAGATGTGCTTTCCCTGGGAGGTGGCCCGGGCGGCGCCTAAAAGACCGCTCCACAGCACCAGATAACGCAAGAGCGGATCCGCCCATGTGAGACCGCCGGAAAAGACGCTCCGGAGCAGGATCTGCACACAGGCCAGCAGTATCATAACCAGCAGAAAGGCTCCGAGAATGGACTCCTCCACTCGGGCAAGCAGTGAGAAAAGGCCGTTGTCCGGCTTGCCGGCAGGTGTCATTGCCTGCCTGCGGGTTTTGTTTTTCGATACTCCTCCAGTGCCTTCGACGCAATATCGTAGACCTCGGGAGAAAACGCGGTTCCCCGGAGCTGCTGGACGGTTTTATCCCGCTCTTCCTGGAGTTCGTCGACTATTCCCGGATCGGCCGCAACAAAGGTGACGCCGTTCTGTTCCAGAACCTGCCTCGACTCCTCGTTGCTTTTCCGGGTCACTTCCAGGAGGGTGGAAAAATGCCTGTCGGCTGCCGAATGGATGAGCGCAGCGTAATTCTCAGGCAGGTTTGCAAAGGTCTTCCGGTCCAGCAGGAAGGCGCCATAGGCGTATCCGAATGGGATATCGGTGATAAATCGTGCTTTTGTATACCACTGCAGGACAATGGAGCCGTAGAGAGAGTTGAAGACCGTATCCACAAGCCCTGTCTGCAGCGAGGAGAGGACGTCGGGGATGGAGAGCGGGATGGGAGTAATGCCAAGATTGGCTAAAAAAGTGCCTGTTATCGGATCTCCCGTTGGTGCCCAGCTTTTGCCCTTTTTCAGGTCTGCCAGGGTGGTAACGGGCTGGGTGGACATGGTATAGATGAAGCCGACCTCAGTCATGGCGATGAACTCAAGGCCTTGTTCCTGGAATTTATTTTTGAAATAGGGGACGAGAGCCTTGCAGACTGTATCGACCTCATCATAGGAGAGAAAGAGGAATGGAAGGGCCAGAATCCGGAAATCCGGGACTACATCAGCAATTCCCGTCATGGTGAAGCCGCCTCCGTTCAGTTGGCCGACGCGCAGCTTTCTGTACATGGCCTGGTCGTCTCCCATGATCCCGCCGGTATAAAGTTTAAACTGGATCTCGCCGTCGCTCTTATCGGTGACCTCTTTGGCGAATTCCTGAAACTGGTTCGCCCAAACAGAACCCTCGGGGGCCAGTGTGGCCACCTTGAAGAGGTACTTGGCCGCAGACCCTGCGGCTGAGGAAGAGCAGGGAACCATAAGCAGGAAGAGCAGGACGTACAGGGATAATGTCCGGATTCCGGGCCAGTGCATATTTTTTAAGAGCATCGGTACATCCTATTCCGCAAAAGAGTCGTTGGCCAGCATCCTTTTGGCCTTTCTTTTTGCGATCTGATTGGTTAACGCATTGTCCGGTGATTTATCTATGTGAAAATCAAGGACTTCCTTGAGAAGTCTGTCGTAGAGTGCCTTATCCATGGTCTGTCTGGCATAGGTCTCTGCGTAGGTCGTCTGGACAATCAGGAAGGAGCCCCCGGAGGTGTCCAGCGCCTTTTCGAACTCCATCTTGCTCAGATCCGGCCTGCCTCCGAACAGTGCGGGCTTGGCGGCATAATAGGCCCCCAGGAAAAGGTGCACACTGCCTTGCTGGTAGCTCTCGTCGAGTTGTTCAAGCCTGAGCATGATCCTTTCAACCTTGACCGAGTCGGCAATGGAGGCTGGCGATCCGTGCTGCGTCCGGATCCAGGTCGTCCAGGCCATCGCCCCCCAGAAGACCTCCGGGACATCGGAGCTGCCCAGGCCTGAAAGGGCCTTGTCCAGATCGTCCAGCGAATCCTTCGGGGCGACCGGCAACTTGCCGGCCAGCAGCGCCGTGCCGTAAAGCTTTGACTTTTCGGCAAGCGTCTGAATTCTTTCCTCGCTGGCCCCGCATTCCGTCATGGCCGCCACATAGCCGGTGTAGGATTTGGCCCCCATGAGAAGGAGGGCGGGATTGTCCCTGTCGCCTGCGATCATGCCGTCGATCATCAGCAGGTAGGATGGCGCGCCCTGACAGACCAGATCCACGTCTGTCTGTTTCTGCAGATTATCGACGGTCGGAGCCATCATGCCGGTCATGATGGAAGAACAGGAAGAAAGGGAAAGCAATGATGCAAGAGACAGGACTGCGGCCCGTATGAACCGCGCCATGGTCTTTTTCAGATGCATGACAAATCCTTGCACGAATAAAGTAATGAATAATGTCCAGTGATCAAAAGAGGCCCGGTCAACTCCGGGCCATTATACTAACGGGATGTTGTTGAAGTCAACAGAACCTTCGTCCTGAAGGCCTGGCTGATCCGGAAAAAGAAGGGGAAAAGAGCTGACGGCCTATTTCTGTTGCCTCCGGTGTTTGACAGGTAATATCTTCAGCTGCTCCCGGTATTTGGCTACCGTCCGGCGGGCGATATCAATATTATTTTCCGCTAGTTTCATGGAAATTGCATGATCGCTCAAGGGTTTGTTTTTGTCTTCTTCCATAATCATCTTTTTGATTCTGGTCCTGATGGATTCGGAGGCCAGTGCCTCGCCGCCCTGCCTGGGGATAGCCGTGGAGAAAAAGTATTTCAGTTCAAAGATCCCTTGCGGCGTATGGGCGTATTTGTTTGAAGTGACCCGGCTGATGGTGGATTCATGCATTTCAATGTCTTCAGCTACATCCCTGAGGATTAAGGGTTTCAGATATTTGGCCCCGTATTCAAAAAAATCGTGCTGGAAGCGCAGCAGGCTTTCCATGACCTTGTAGATGGTGCGTTGCCGTTGATGAACTGATTTGATGAACCATTCCGCATTCTTGAGCTTATCTACTACATAATTCCGCGATTCCTTGGAGATGGGTTCCGTGCTTTTCAGGAGATCCTGATAATAGGAGGAGAGTTTCAGGCGCGGCAGATCGTCGTCATTGAGGCGGATTATATACTCATTGTCGATTTTCAGGACGTAGACATCGGGGACGATGTAGTTTGTGTCGCCAGTCGAGTAGGGCAGGCCGGGATAGGGAGTCAGTTCCGAGACAATGAAATCGATGGCGCTCTGAATCTCTGATTTTTTCCGGCCGGTGGCCCTGATCAGGGCCTTGTAATTTTTGGTTTCCAGAAGAGGGAGATGGTTTTTGACGATCTCGGCGGCAAGCGACTTCCCCTGGCCCAGCCGTTCAAGCTGCAGATAGAGGGATTCGCTGACGTCCCTGGCGGCTATTCCCGACGGATCCAGATCCTGCATGACCTCGAGGATGTATTCGGCCGTATCCCGGTCACAGCCGGTCTTTTCCATGATTTCATCGATGTCCGTTTCGAGAAAACCGTATCTGTTCAGGTTGCCGGCAATGAAGTAGGCGATCTCCTTTTCGGCGTCATCCAGGTCGGAGTGGGCAAGCTGCCATTTAAGATAGGCCGTAAGGCCGGGTTTTTCCGAAATGAAGTCGAATTGCGACGGGGCATCCGCGGGGGGGATTTCGTGAGCAAACGAGAAATTGCTGTCGAAGTTGTTGGCGTAGTCAGCCCAGTTGATTTCAGCGATGTTCTCCTGCGTGGTAACACGCTCAGTGAAGTCCTTTTCACCCTCATCCCATGTGCTGCTCTCCACCGTGGACGACAGGCTTTGGGGATGCTCGGGGCTTTCAAGAGGGGACATGTCCTCTTCAAGGGCAGGATTTTGCTCAATTTCTGCCTGTAGAGCATCCGTAAGCTCAAGTCTGTTCAGCTGGAGCAGTTTGATGGCCTGCCGCAGTTGCGGGGTCATCACCAGTTTCTGAACAAGCTTAAGCTGCTGTCGTAATTCAAGAGTCATAGACGTTACATGCTGAAATTTTCACCAAGATAAAGCTTTCTTGCTACCTCGCTTTCAATTATATCCTCGGCAATGCCGCTTGTTAATATCTGCCCCGCATTCATTATATAGGCAAAGTCGCAGACCTGCAGGGTCTCACGTACGTTGTGATCGGAAATCAGCACGCCCAGCCCTCTGTTTTTCAGGTTCAGGATAATTTTTTGCAGTTCGATCACTGCCAGAGGATCAATGCCTGCAAAGGGCTCATCCAGCAGGATGAACCGCGGCCTGGTGGCAAGAGCCCGCATGATCTCCACCCTTCTGCGCTCCCCGCCGGAGAGGGCGTGTCCTCTGTTGTTCCTGAGATATTCGATCTTCAGGTCCGCCATGAGCTCATTGATCCGGTTGGTTATCTCATGGTTGGGAAGGCCCAGCGGTTCGAGAACGATCCGGATATTCTCTTCGACCGTCAGTTTTTTAAATACCGACGGCTCCTGAGCCAGATAGGAGATTCCCTTCAAGGCCCTTTTGTGAATCGGGAGTCCGGTAATATCCTCTCCGTCCAAAAGGATTGCCCCGGAGCTTGGCCGGATAAAGCCGGCGATGGAGTAAAAGGACGTCGTCTTTCCGGCGCCGTTGGGTCCCAGGAGACCGACGACAAGTCCGGTGTCTACCCGGAGGCTGATCCCGTCCATTACCGTCCTGCTGCCGTACCGTTTAACGATATCCCGCGTTTCAAGAAGTGACATTTACAATGAATGTATCCGTAGTTGTTTGATCCGCAAACCGCAAACCCTATTGCTGTATGGTCATATTGACCCTGTTCGATTTTGCTTTATTTTCTGAGGGATTACGGAGGTTTGCCTCGGGGCGTCCGCCTTCGACCTCCGATCGTCCCTGATCAATAAAATAAATAATTTTATCGCCGCTGACCATGTTCTGGCCCTGCCAGGCCTTGGCCTTGCCGGTGAGGATAACCTGCCGGACTTTTTTCAGGTAGACCATGTTTTGCGATGAACCGAGCCAGTCGTCCTTGGTCACCTCGACATTCCCGTCGCAGGTGAGTTTTTCCACCTGTTGGCTTTTATTTTCGGCAGGACCGGCTATTTTTTCAGCCTGCGAATAATACACTGTCATCAAGTCGCAACGGATGCGCACATTTCCCTGCTTGGCGTCGACATCGCCAGAAAACTGGACGCTATTGGTTTTTTCCACTGACAACATGTGGTTGGCCTCGACCTGTATGGGAGGGTCTTCAGCTGCCAGCCCCGAATGAATTACCAGAAGGAGGGACGCTATAACGGAAAATGAAATATTTAAAGCTCTGAACGCCCGGCGATTCATGCAGGATCTCCACTAAAAGACGCAAAAAACAACTATTGCAATTACCGAGCCTGTTATACATCAATGACTGGCGGATGTAAAGGAACGGTATGTTCATGTTTCTGTAACAATTGCTTTACTTACAGGAAATGAATAAGTACAATAAGAAAGAATATCACGATTTTTTTCCTGTTGTACTCTGTTGATAAAATAAAATACACTAAAATAAATAATTGTGGTGTTGGGCGATATCTCCTGCCGGACTCGTTCCGTTTGTATTCATGGAATGAGTCCGAATGCATGGCGGGCCGGGCTGGTTTCAATCGCCGGCAGGCTGTTTTTTGTCCGCGGCCGAGTGGTCAGAGCGATCGTATCGTCCGGAGATGAGAATTTTTTTGAAGGAATCAAATGATGAAAGAGGGTATTGAAAAGGCAAAGATTCTTGTCGAATCCTTGCCCTATATGCAGCAATTCAGAAATAAAATCGTGGTGATCAAATATGGCGGTCACGCGATGGTCGATGAAAACCTCAAACGCGAGTTTGCCCTGGATGTGGTCTTGATGAAGCAGATCGGGATCATCCCCGTCATCGTCCATGGCGGCGGACCCCAGATCAACCGTCTGCTTGACCGGCTGGATATCAAGCCTAACTACATACAGGGGATGCGGGTCACCGACGGCGAGACCATGGATGTGGTGGAGATGGTGCTGGTTGGCAAGGTCAATAAGGAGATCGTCGGTCTGATCAATCATTGCGGCGGCAAGGCGGTGGGGCTTTCCGGCCGTGACGGCGATCTGGTCTGTGCAAACAAAATGACGATGCGGGCCAATGAAAAAATGGCCTCTGACGAAAATGCGCCGCCTGAACTCATCGATCTGGGCAGGGTCGGGCAGGTCACTCAAATCAATGCCGATGTCCTCAAGACCCTGGAGAGCGGCAATTTTATACCGGTGATCGCGCCGGTGGGCGTCGGAGAGGACGGACAGGCCTTCAATATCAACGCCGATCTGGTGGCCGGGGCCATCGCAGGCGAACTGAAGGCCGCCAAACTCATCCTGCTTACCGATGTGGAGGGCGTAAAGGATAGGGACGGGAAGCTGCTCACCTCCCTGCAGCGCAAGGACCTGGAGGCGCTCATTGCCGATGAGACCATCGTCGGAGGCATGATCCCCAAGGTGCGCTGCTGCGGGCAGGCGCTGGATAGGGGCGTCGTCAAGACCCATATCGTAGACGGACGGGTTGAGCATGCGATTCTTTTGGAAATATTTACCCAGCAGGGCGTGGGAACGGAGATAGTGTGATATGAGCACGAAAAACGAGAAGATAAAACAAGAGGCCGATACAGTGTTTGTGGGCAATTACAACCGGAGTCCCGTGGCCTTGGTGAAGGGCGAGGGATGCAGGCTGTGGGATGCCGACGGGCGGGAGTATCTGGATTTTCTGGCAGGGATCGCGGTCTGCGGCCTCGGGCACTGTCATCCTGCGGTGACAGAGGCCGTCTGCAGGCAGGCGGGGCAGCTGGTGCATGTCTCCAATCTCTTTTATACCGGACCGCAGACGGAACTCGCCGAGCTTCTGATCGCCAACACCTTTGCCGACAAGGTCTTTTTCGCCAACAGCGGCGCCGAGGCCAACGAGGCGGCCATAAAGCTTGCCCGGATCGCCTCTGGCCCTGGCCGGTATGAGGTCATCTCGCTGCAAGGTTCCTTTCATGGCCGGACTTTAGCCACCGTTGCGGCCACCGGTCAGGCCAAATTCCATCAGGGTTTCGAGCCCATGCCCGACGGTTTTTCCCATGCCCCCTTCGGGAATCTGGTGGCCCTGGACAATATGATCACCGACAGCACGTGCGCCATTCTCTGTGAGCCGATCCAGGGAGAGAGCGGGGTTAGGCCTCTGGCCCAGGAATATCTGCAGGGAATAAAAAAGCTCTGCAGCAAACATGACCTGTTGCTGATCTTCGATGAGGTTCAGACAGGCGTCGGGAGGACGGGAACCTTTTTCGCCTATGAGCAATTAGGCGTGACTCCCGATATCATGACCGTTGCCAAGGGACTGGGAAACGGCCTGCCCATAGGCGCCATGCTGACCACCAAGGATCTTGCGAGGGCTCTGGTTCCCGGTACCCATGCCTCGACCTTCGGCGGCAATCCGGTTACCACGGCAGCGGCGGTCGCGACATTGAAGGTGATGCTGGCCGACGGATTCCTGGCTGGCGTGCGGAGGCGGGGACAGTATTTCAACGAGCAGCTGCAGGCGCTTGTTCCCCGTTTCCCGAACCTGCTTTCTGAAGTAAGAGGGCTGGGCATGATATGGGGCCTGGTGCTGACCGAGGCGGGAGCGGCCAAGGGAGGGGATCTGGTGAAAAAGATGCTTGATCGCGGCTACCTTATCAATTTTGCAGGCAATGTTGCCCTGCGCTTCGTGCCGCCGCTTATCGTGACGGAAGGGGAGATTGACCAGCTGGTCTCGGCTTTGGCCGAGGTCCTGGCCGAGGTCTAGGGAAATTCTTTGCAAATCGCTTCTTTTTCTGTAATTATTGGCATTTTCCCCGATGCTCCGGGGAGGTGTGATTTCAGCGAAGAGGTAACTATCTGAAAATAACGCCTTTCAGGTTTGAAAAAAGGTGAAGAGTATGCCAAATCATTTATTGTCATTACAAGAATTCAGCAAGGAAGAGCTGGTCTGGTTCCTGGATCGCGCCCTGGTTTTGAAGAAGGAAAAAAAGGCAGGCGCCATCCACTGTCAGCTGGCGGGCAAGACCATCGGTCTCGTCTTTGAAAAACCGTCCACCAGGACGCGGGTCTCCTTCGAGGCGGCCATGTATGGACTGGGCGGTCAAGTCATCTTCCTGTCGGCCAGGGACACGCAGCTGGCCCGGTCGGAGCCCTTGAAGGATATGGCCAGGGTCATGTCCCGCTATGTGGACGGGATGGTGGTGCGGACCTTCGGGCAGGAGGTGGTGAACGAACTGGCGCGCTATTCGACGGTTCCGGTGATCAATGCACTGACCGATCTGCATCATCCCTGTCAGGTCTTAAGCGATGTAATGACCGTCATCGAAAAGAAGGGACCGGTCGAAAAGCTGAAGATAGCCTGGGTCGGAGACGGCAATAACATGGCCAATTCCTGGATTCAGGCGGCCAGTTGTCTGGGCTTCGAGCTGACCCTGGCCTGTCCGAAGGGCTATGAGCCCGACGGCATCATCCTGAAGGAGGCCTTGGCCCGCGCCGTGCGGCCGATCACCCTGCTGCGCGATCCTCAAGAGGCGGTGGCGGCAGCCGATGTGATCAACGTCGATGTCTGGGCCTCCATGGGCCAGGAGCAGGAGACGGATGCCCGCGTCAAGGCCTTCTCGGGCTATCAGGTCAATGAGGCCCTGCTTGCCAAGGCGCCGGACGACGCGATAATCATGCATTGCCTGCCCGCCCACAGGGGTGAGGAGATCAGTGATGAGGCCCTGGAATCCCAGCAGTGCGTGGCCTTCGATCAGGCCGAAAACAAGATGCATATGCACAAGGCGATTCTGGAAAAATTGATCGGAAAAAAATAGGCATTATTGTATTGCAGACCCGGCGTGCCGGAACAATGAAAATACGACGAGCCGGACAGGATTGCGCATGCCTGTCCAGGCCGCTGCGAGGGTAAAAATGGATGTGAAGAAGATTGTGCTGGCATATTCCGGCGGGCTGGATACATCGGTGATTCTGAAATGGCTGTCCAGGGAATATTCCTGTCCGGTTATAGCCTATGCTGCCGATATCGGCCAGGAAGAGGACTGGGATGCGGTCCGCAGGAAGGGCATGGCGACCGGCGCGGAAAAGGTCATTGTCTCCGACATGAAGAAGGAATTTGTCACGGACTACATCTTTCCGGCCTTTCGCTCCAATGCGATCTACGAAGGGTCGTACCTCCTGGGCACCTCGCTGGCCCGTCCGCTGATCGCCCGGGAGCAGATCCGCATCGCCCATCAGGAGGGCGCCGATGCCGTCAGCCATGGCGCCACCGGCAAGGGCAACGACCAGGTCCGTTTCGAGCTGGCCTATCTGGGCATTGACCCCAAGCTGAAGATCATCGCGCCCTGGAGGATCTGGGATCTCAACTCGCGGCAGAAACTGGTGGAGTTTGCTCAGGTGCACAATATTCCGGTGCCGGTGACCAAGGAGAAGCCCTACAGTTCCGATGAAAATCTCCTGCACATCAGCTTCGAGGGCGGCATCCTGGAGGACCCCTGGAACGAGCCCGACGAGGCCATGTTCAAGCTCACGGTCTCTCCTGAGAAGGCTCCCGAGAAGCCGACCTACCTGGAGATTGAATTCGAGAACGGCGATCCGGTGGCCCTCGACGGCGTCAGGATGGAACCGCTGGCCCTGTTTGTACGGCTCAATGAGCTGGGCGGCGCCAATGGGATCGGCCGCCTGGATCTGGTCGAAAACCGCTTTGTCGGCATGAAATCGCGCGGCGTCTACGAGACTCCCGGCGGGACGGTCCTGCGCGCGGCGCACCGGGCCTTGGAGACCATCACGCTGGACCGGGAGGTCATGAAGATCAGGGATTCGCTGATCCCGCGCTATTCCGAGCTGATCTATAACGGCTTCTGGTTTGCGCCGGAGCGGGAACTCCTGCAGATGACCATGGATGCCGCGCAGAAAACGGTCTGCGGCACGGTCCGCCTCAAGCTCTATAAGGGCAACTGCATTCCGGTGGGCCGGAAGTCGGCGCAGTCGCTTTATCAGGAGAGCTTTGCCACCTTTGAGGAGGATACCGTCTACAATCAGGCGGACGCCACCGGCTTTATCCGGCTCAACGGCCTGCGCCTGCAGATTCAGGCCTTACAGAAGAAGTGACAGACGATGCAGAAGAAATCCGGTTCCGAAAAGCTCTGGGGCGGGCGGTTTGCCGAGGCGACCGCCGGTTCGGTGGAGGCCTTCACCGCCTCCATCCACTACGACTCCAGGCTCTATAAATACGATATTGCAGGGAGTAAGGCCCATGCGGCCATGCTGGCGGCCCAGGGTCTGCTGACTGAAGATGAGCTTTTCGCCATCACTGGTGGACTTGCGGCCATCGAGAGCGAGATCGATCGGGGGGGCTTTGAGTTCAAGCGCGAACTGGAAGATATTCATATGAATATCGAGAAGGCCCTGGTGGAGCGGATAGGCCCTGCGGGTGCCAGGCTCCACAGCGCCCGGAGCCGCAATGACCAGATCGCTCTTGATCTGCGGCTCTACCTGCGCGATCAGTGCGACGCCATGGTCCGGCTGCTGGATCAGGTCCGTCGGGCCTTCGTGGTCCTGGCCAGGAAATATCTGGGACAGATCATGCCGGGATATACCCATATGCAGCGGGCACAGCCGGTTCTGATCTCCCATCATATGCTGGCCTACTTCGAGATGTTCGGCCGTGATCGCGAACGTCTGCTGGACTGCCGGAAACGGATGAACCTCTCGCCTCTGGGAGCCGCCGCCATGGCAGGAACAGGCCTGCCCATCGACCGGGCGCACGTCGCCTCCAGCCTGGGCTTTGCCGGAGTTACCGCCAACTCCATGGACACCTGCGGGGACAGGGATTTCGCAATCGAATTCGTCAGCTGCTGCACCATGACCCACCTGCATCTCTCCAGGCTCTCCGAAGAGCTGGTGCTCTGGTCCAGCCAGGAGTTCTCCTTCGTTGATATCGCAGACAAATTCTGCACCGGTTCGTCCATCATGCCGCAGAAAAAAAATCCTGATATCCCCGAGCTGATCCGGGGCAAGAGCGGCAGGGTGGTCGGCAGCCTGATGGCGCTCATCACCATGATGAAAGGCCTGCCGCTGACCTATAACCGCGACCTTCAGGAAGACAAGGAGCCGGTCTTCGATGCTACCGACACGGTGTCGGCATCCCTGGCCATCATGGCGGAACTCCTAGGCAATCTCTCATTCAACACCGAACGGATGCAGGAGGCGACCAGGACCGGCTATATCACCGCAACCGATCTGGCCGATTATCTGGTCTTAAAGAATGTGCCCTTCCGCGAGGCCCACGGGATCGTAGGCCGGGCGGTTGCCTTCGGCATTGCCCAGGGGCGTGAGCTGGATCAGCTGAGCCTGGCCGAACTCCGTGAGTTTTCGCCCGTCATTGAGGAAGATGTGTATGCGGTCTTAAGTGTGGAAGGCTCTGTCAACAGCCGCGTATCTGAAGGCGGCACCGGCATTGTGCGCGTCCGCGAGGCCGTTGCGCAGGCCGAACAACTGATGGGAATCGGGAAATGAAAGGACTTGACGGCAGACATAGAGCGGGCCTTCTGCTGCTTGCACTGACAATGTTGTTTGCTGCCGGGTGTGGATTCAAGAATTATCCGGTGCCGCCCGAGAGCATTGTGCCCAAGGCCATTGACGATCTGCGGTACACGGTTGACGAAAAGGGAGTCAACCTGACCTGGTCCTATCCGGTCCAGACGGTCAAGGGGACGGACCTTGCCGAGGTCTCGGCCTTTGAGCTGTACAGGGCGGTGGTCCCGGTTGAGGAGTACTGCAGCGGATGCCCCATTCCTTTCGGGGAGCCGCAGATCCTGGCAGGAGGCGTCACAACCAAGGAAATCCGGCGTCAGGACAGTTTCCAGACTTCTCTTTTGCGGTCGGGACAAAAATATTTTTTCAAGGTGCGTTCCCGTACCAGCTGGTGGGCCTCAAGTGATGATTCCAACATCGTTACCTTCATCTGGCATACACCGGCCAAGGCGCCTGAAAGCGTGAAGGCCGAGGCCGGAGACCACATGGTGCGGTTGAACTGGGTGCCGGTCAACACCTATATGGATGGCCGGACGGTTGATCTGCCGGTCCGCTACCAGGTCCTCCGCAGTCAGGACGGGCAGGGCTTTGAGCCCGTGGGCGACCCCATGGCTGACACCGGATATGTCGACAGCAAGGTGGTCGTAGGTCGGAAGTACGCCTATAAGATCCAGAGTATCCTGCTGCTTCAGGGAAATGTAGTCGGAGGCGGAACCAGCGAGGAGGTAAGCTCCGTGCCCCTGGATCTGACACCGCCGCCGCCGCCGTTGGGCATTGCCATAATCGGTATGGAGAAGGGCGCCAAAATCTATTGGGAACGGTCAACCGACTCCAAGGTGGCCGGCTATCGCATCTACCGGAGGGCGGCAAATCAGGATACGCCTGTACGTATCGGCGAAACCGCAGCAGCCGTGGTCTCTTTTACCGATGACCATATGCCGGGGGACGTCCGGGTCTATTATTCGGTGACCGCCATCGATGCAGCCACGCCGCCGAACGAGAGCCGGCATTCCATGGAGGTCACTCTCAGGAATTAACCGGGGCGGATCGTCCCGGTTCGAGAGGTATGCGGCATGAATCACATTGTCTGTACTTACGCAGTCCTTGGCCTCCGGTTCGTTTTTCGGGGAAGGACCGCCCGGAAATGCGAGGAGAAGCGATATGATCGGTGATTTCCCCGTATCATTTATAAAGATGAGCGGAACCGGCAACGACTTCATTGTCATGGATCATCGCAGGCCTTTTATTCCCGTTGCCGATCAGCCCGAGTTTGCCCGAAAGATCTGCAGGCGGCGGTTTTCCGTGGGGGCCGACGGCCTCATCCTGATAGAGGGATCGTCCAGGGCCGATTTCAGCTGGCGTTTCTATAATGCCGATGGCTCCGTGGCCGAGATGTGCGGCAATGGCGCCCGCTGTGCCGCCCGCTATGCCTTCCTGCACGGCTTGGCCGGTTTCCGGATGCGCTTTGAAACCCTTGCCGGAATTATTGAGGCGGAAGTCCTTGAAGAGGGCGGGGATGTCCGTGTTTGCCTGACGGCTCCCTTCGATTTCAGGCTGAATCTGCTTCTTGCATTTGCGGGCAGGGAACGGACCGTGCATTATGTCAACACAGGTGTCCCTCATGCCGTTGTTTTTGTTGATGATGAGGAGACTCCGGTCAGGGAATGGGGACGGGAGATCCGATTTCATCCCCGGTTTCAGCCTGCCGGGACCAATGTGAATTTCATCAGGTTTCTGGATGGGGGAGTCCTTAAGGTCCGGACCTATGAACGGGGGGTTGAGGATGAAACCATGGCCTGCGGCACCGGCGCCGTGGCCTCGGCGCTGATAGCGGTGGCCCTTGGAAAGGCCTCCTCTCCGGTCCAGTGCATAACCTCGGGCGGCGAGGGACTGACCATTACATTTGATCTGCAAGGGGGGCCTGCGGCGGAGAATGTCTTTCTGCAGGGCCCGGCCCGGATTATTTATGAAGGAAAATTGACTGCCGAATCTCTGCTCTAGAGAGGGTTGCGGCCGAAAGAAATTATTGAGAGAGGTGGGGTATGGAGAAATTTCATGGTGCGATGGTGGCGTTGATCACGCCCTTCGTCAATGGCCGGCTTGATGAGCAGGGATTGATCAGGCTGCTCGAATTCCAGATAGAAAACGGCACGCATGCCATAGTCCCCTGCGGGACCACGGGAGAGTCCGCCACCCTGTCCTTTGAGGAGCATAAAAAGGTCATCGAGCTGACCGTGAAGACCGTAGCCGGCCGGGTGCCGGTCATCGCCGGAACCGGAGCCAACAGCACCGCCGAGGCCATCGAACTGACGGAGAGCGCCAGGCAGAGCGGCGCCGATGCGGTGCTGTCCGTGACGCCCTATTATAATAAGCCGGGCCAGGAAGGGCTGTACCAACACTTCAAGGCCATTGCCGAGGCTGTGGATATCCCCATGTTCCTGTACAACGTACCGGGGCGGACATCCATCAACATGCTGCCGGCTACCACCGCCAGGCTTGCGGAGATTGATACTATCATCGGCATCAAGGAGGCCTGCGGCAGCCTGGAGCAGGTGAGCGACGTGATTCGTCTGTGTCCGGACGGCTTCATTGTCCTTTCAGGCGACGATTTCACCGCCGTGCCGACGGTCTTTGTCGGGGGGAAAGGCGTGATCTCGGTTGTCTCCAATGTCTGCCCCAGGGCGACTGCGGATATGATGGAGGCGGCCCTGGCTGGTGATATAGCAAAGGCCAATGCCTTGCATTACCGGCTCTATCCGATGATGAAGGCCCTCTTTGCCGCTCCGAGTCCCGTACCCTCCAAGAAGGCCATGGAGCTTCTGGGCGTGATCGCAAACGGCCGGCCGAGGCTGCCGCTGACGGATATCGACGAGGCCGGTCTTGCCACCTTGAAGGCGGCCATGAACGGCCTGGATATGCTGTGAGCAGGAAAAAGAACGGGAAAGAATCCGAAAGGGGAAAAGAGATGAAAAAGGTCATCATAGCCGGAGCGGCAGGACGGATGGGACAGCGGGTCGCAGCCATGGTGCATGCCCATTCCGGATTGGTCTGCAGCGCGGCCTTCGAGGCCTCCGGCAGTTCGGCCATAGGGAAGGATGCGGGCGAGGTTGCGGGGCTTGGATTCCTTGGGGTGCCCATTGCCGAAGGGCTTGAAGCGGTCATCGATCAAGGCGACGTGATCATTGATTTCACCTTCCATAAGGCGACAATGGAATTCGCCCGGCTGGCGGCTGAACGCGGCACGGCCATGGTCATCGGCACCACCGGACTGACTGCCGATGAACTGGCGGAGCTGAAGGAACTGGCCAAACGTTTTCCCTGCGTCCAGACGCCGAATATGTCGGTCTGCGTCAATGTCCTTTTCAAACTGGTGAAGAAGACGGCGGCCATCCTAGGCGAGGACTTTGACATCGAGATCATCGAGGCGCATCACAACAAGAAAAAGGATGCCCCAAGCGGTACGGCGATAAAGTTGGGCGAGATGGCGGCCGAGGGGGTCGGCAGCAATCTCGCCGCCGCCGGAGTCTTTGCCCGGCACGGGATTATCGGCGAGCGAAAAAAAGGGGAGATCGGCATCCAGACCATCAGGGCCGCGGATATCGTTGGCGAACACACGGTTTATTTCGCGGGTCCCGGCGAACGGATCGAACTGACTCATCGCGCCCACAGCCGCGATCATTTTGCCAAGGGCGCCGCCACTGCCGCGGCCTGGGTGGTTGGCAAAGAATGTGGAATCTATTCCATGTTCGATGTGCTGGGGCTGCAGGATCTCTAGGCCGGGATCAGCAGAGGTGGCGGATACCGCTTTCATCGGACTCGGCTCCAATCTGGGTGACGGCAACAGAATCCTGCGGGATGCCTGGAAACGCATCGGCGAGACGGAAGGGATTGAAACAGCAGCACTGTCGCATCCGTATCGCACCGCGCCGGTCGGCATGGAGAGCAGCAATCAGTTCACCAATGCGGTGGGGATGGTGCTGACGACCCTGTCGCCCTGCGAGTTGCTGAGGGTTCTGCTGGATGTGGAATCGGTCTTCGGGCGCAGGCGAGATCCTTCGGCCGCAGGATATCAGGACCGGCCTCTTGATCTGGATATCCTGTGCTTTGGAGATTGTGCGCTATCTACGCCTGTGCTTGTCCTGCCGCATCCCAGACTTGATGACCGTCTTTTCGTCCTTGCTCCCTTCGCCGAGATTTCCCCGGACTTTCGCATGCAGCCGCAGACTCCCACCATTGCTCAACGATATGCGCACCTGTGCGAGCGCCTGCTCAAGGGGGAAATTTCCCGGCAGGAGATTAAAATGCGGGAATGGGAAGAATAATTAGACATTTACTGTCAGTTGAATATAATAAGTTCCATGGGGTCCAGGGGCTTCTGTGCCGACGGGCATCCGGCGGCAGGGGGAAAAGAGGAGATTTACGATGAGTCCGCTCCGGCTGATTATCCTCGCTATCCTTGTGTATATGGGATATCGGTTGCTTCTTGGTGGCCGGAAAAAGGAAAAGCGGGTAAGAAAGGAACGATCGACTGCGGCAGGATCTGCCACGGTTTCCGATGTGCTGGTTGAAGATCCGGTCTGCCATGTTCTGGTCCCCAGGGGACAGGCTGTCCGTCTTCAGCATCAGGGTTCAATGGTCTATTTCTGCAGCGAGGAATGCTGCAACGCGTTTATTGAAAATAAAGGAAAAGAAGCATGAAATTTTTTATAGATACCGCCAACATCGATGAGATAAAAAAAGGCCTGGAAATGGGTATGGTGGATGGCGTCACCACCAACCCCTCGCTGGTCGCCAAAGAAGACAAACCGTTTACGGAGATACTGCGGGAGATCTGCGGGATTGTCGACGGTCCTGTCAGTGCCGAGGTGGTCAGCCTTGAGGCCGACGGCATGTGCAAAGAGGCAAAGGTGCTGGCGGCGATGAGTGAAAATATCGTCATCAAGATCCCGATGATTGTCGAAGGCCTCAAGGCGGTAAAACGGTTGACAGCCGAAGGCATCAAGACCAACGTCACGCTTGTTTTTTCCTCGGCCCAGGCCCTGCTTGCCGCCAAGGCCGGCGCTACCTATGTCAGCCCCTTTGTCGGTCGGCTTGACGATATCGGCGCACAGGGAATGGATCTCATAAGCGATATCATGACGATCTACCGGAACTACGGCTATGAGAGCGAAGTGATTGTCGCAAGCGTCAGGAATCCTCTGCATGTGCTGGATGCGGCAATGATCGGTGCCGATATCGCAACCATTCCGCTGAAGGTGATTGAGCAGTTGGCCAAACATCCTCTGACCACAAGCGGAGTAGCCCAGTTTCTGGCCGATTGGGAAAAACGGAAGAAGGAATAGGCATACTGAGAATCCCGGGAAGTCCCTTAGTGTTGGAGAATTCTACTCAAGACGGAAATCCATGAGACAAACATCTGCCATCTTCGTACAAATAACGGTTGCGGTTCTGTGCCTCTGGCATGCTGGAGCTCATGCTGCTATTTACCAATGCACGAACAGTCTGGGAACCGTGAGCTTTACAAATGCTCCTACCTCACAGAACTGCCGTGTCCTGCAAGAGGATGCCGGTCCGTCGCTTTCTGCGCCAAGCAGGGGATTTCACTTCTATGATCGTTTCGAGGATGCAGGGCTTTACGATCAGCATATCAGGATCGTCAGCCTCCGTTACGGGGTAGATCCCAACCTGATCAAGGCCATGATACGAACGGAATCGGATTTTGATCGCAATGCTATCTCCAAGCATGGCGCTCAGGGCTTGATGCAGCTGATGCCGGGGACCGCCAGGGATTTGAATGTGATGAATCCCTTTGATCCACGAGAGAACATTGATGGTGGTGTCCGGTATTTTCGCACCATTCTGGACTCGTTTGACGGAAATCTTCCCTTGAGCCTTGCGGCGTATAACGCGGGGCCGAACCTGGTGAGACGCTGTCAGAGGATTCCCGAAATTCCTGAGACCATTGATTATGTTAAGAGAGTTCTCACATATTACAAGGGATATAGGGTAGGTGGAGTCGACAGATTTTCCATGCCATCGGTCATCAGGGTCCGTGAGTTGGTAACTGAGAATTGACACTGGATCCCAATGCTTCCGCAATGCAGGTGGATGGATGAAACAATTGTTAACCGTTCCGAATATGCTTACGGGGGTCAGGCTGGTTTTGATTCCGGTTCTGATCGTTCTTTTTTCGGTTTCCCAGACAACCGGAATAGAGTTTGTGACTTTCTGTGTCTTCACCGTGGCTGCCTGCACTGATTTTGTGGACGGGTATTTGGCCAGGAAATATGATATTGAGACTGTTTTGGGTAAATTGATGGATCCTATTGCCGATAAGGCACTGGTCACAACCGCCCTGATCATGCTCATTCCGCTGCACAAAATTCCTGCCTGGGTCTGCCTGCTGATCATCTGCCGGGAGATTATCGTCACTGGTTTCAGAGGGCTTGCCGCAACTACCGGAAAGGTGGTCGCAGCAGGAATGGTCGGAAAAATAAAGAGTAATTTCCAGTACTTCGGCCTAGGATTTCTGATTTTCCCCCTTGGAGTGCTTCCGGTTCCGCATCAATACGGGATAGGCCGGATGCTGATATATGCGTCACTGGTCCTGGCAATCTGGTCGGGGATGGCCTATTTTTACAAATTACGACGCATATTTCTTGAGACGGCTCAATAGGTGGTAACCGTCTTTCTTCTTGACTGATACGGAAGATTTGAGTTATAAACCACTTTCACCGCCGGAGTGGTGAAACTGGTAGACGCACGGGACTCAAAATCCCGCGACCGCAAGGTCATGTCGGTTCGATTCCGACCTCCGGCACCAATTGAACATCCAGAAAAGTCCAAATATGTCCAAAAACCCGCATCCCATAAAGGATTGCGGGTTTTTTGTTGTCCAAGGGCATCCATTGTGATACGCTGGTATCCGATACTTTTAGGGGCTTTTTTGGGGCCTTTGTTTTGATGTATAGACAAAAAGGCCCCAAAAATAACTTTGCATCGGAGAACACACATGCCAAAACGAATCCAGCCGCTCACGGCTGTTCAAATCCGTAACGTCAAAGTTCAAGAAAAAGAAGTGAAAATGTTTGATGGTGGCGGTCTTTATCTTCTTGTTACACCTTCAGGAGGCAAACTCTGGCGATTGAAATATACTTTTGCCTGCAAAGAGAAAAAGCTAGCTTTTGGGGCGTATCCTGAAGTGTCACTCGCTCAAGCACGGGAAGAACGACAAAAGGCTCGTGAACTGATAGCGCAAGGAGTCGATCCATCAGAAATTCGAAAAATGGAGCTGAAGTCAGACCAGGCAACTTTTGAAGCCGTGGCTTGTGAGTGGCATAAGGAATATTCTCAGAATTGGGAAACTGGAAATACAGAGAAGATTAAAAAATGGTTAGAAAATGATGTCTTCCCCATAATAGGGAGTAGGCCGATAGCTGCGATTTCGCCGCCTGAATTGCTGGCAGTTCTAAAAAGTATTGTGAACCGAGGAGCTGCTTATACTGCCTCCAGAGTAAAGATAGTATGCGGACAAGTGTTCCGGTATGCGGTAGCCACTGGCAAGGCTGAGCGAGATCCAACCGCTGACCTAAAAGGGGCTCTAGCTCCTGTAAAGTCCACACATCGACCCGCATTGACAGAACCAAGAAAAGTTGCGCCAATGCTCAGGATGATTGATGGGTATGACGGCAGCCTTATGGTTAAATCAGCACTCCGTCTGCTTCCGCTATTGTTTGTTCGTCCTGGGGAGTTACGTAAAATGCTCTGGGAAAATATCGATATGGAAAAGGGCGAATGGTCCTATCTTATTAATAAGACCAAGACACAACACATCGTTCCACTTGCAGAACAAGCCCTCGATATACTAAGGCATATGCATCAATTTACTGGCCCTTCTGGATATGTATTTCCATCAGCCAGGACTGATACAAGACCAATGTCAGATATGGCTATGAATGCCGCATTGAGACGTATGGGAATAGACACCAAAACAGAGATTACAGGGCATGGTTTCAGAGCCATGGCACGAACCATTCTAGATGAAGAGCTTGCCTTCCGACCAGAATTAATAGAGCATCAACTTGCTCATTGTGTAAGGGATCCTTTGGGAAGGGCATACAATAGAACGACCCATCTTCCGGAACGTAAACAGATGATGCAGCGATGGGCTGATTACTTGGATGAGTTGAAGGGGAATGATGAAATGCGAGAATGAAATATCCACGTGTATATCATTAAAACAACGATATCTTTTCTGAAAACGATGATGGCAGTTGCCATTTACAGAAGAACAAATGACCGGCCATGGTTTTAGAGCAATGGCATCGACTATTTTACATGAACAAGGGTGGCCGTCAGATATTATAGAGCGACAACTTGCTCATTCTGAACAAAACAGCATAAAAGCAGCTTATAATTATGCACAACACATTCCAGAGCGCCACAAGATGATGCAGGCTTGGGCAGACTTTCTGGACCGACTCAAAGCAGGTGAACAGAATAATATTGCGCCGAACCTGAGCTATTAAAAAATACACAAGCTAAGTGCTTACTGAGATCACCTTATCAAACTGGGAATTAGAGATAACTTATGCAGAAAAGTTTTGGAATATCAGCGCTTGTTATAGCTATCGTTTGTATTTTTATTCCGATAGTCGGACCGTGGTTAACCATCCTTGCCGCCGCCTTAGCGGCTTTCGCATGCGGCCCAGGGTTTAGTCTGGGTTTGGCTGCAATCATCATCAATCTGTTTAATATCTTCGTGATATCGCCAAGTGTATGGATCACTATAGCTGCCAATGAGGCTGCTAAAGCTCAAGGCCGTTCATTTGCTTCAATTGGAACGATTCTCTTTGCAGCTCAGGCAATTGCCGCCATTTTATTAATTGCAGGCTCATCAAGAAAACGAAAAAACAGATTGCGACCAGATGAAGCTCTTAGGCGCAGGAATATTAAAGGTTTCTGAAATAACTCGATAAATTAAATTTCCTTAATCCTCTGGATAGCCACATATTTAGGGTAGTTGTATTGGCATGGATGGCCTTTAAATCCTATGGATGTAATTGCACTATGCGGACAAAGAGTATTCATACTCGCACCTCCAATACTCAAGCAACACTCTTGCCTCAGGTGTGCAGGCCTGGACTGATTATTTAGAACGTCTTAAAGTAAGTGAAAAAAATAATATTGTGCCATTTCGGGTTGTAGCGCGATAACCATTCACGCTTGATTACAGATTCGTCCATGCAATTTACATGAAGAGTAATAGAAAAATCGTGCATATCGACATAGTCGCGTTCTTTGCTTCTGTTGAACAGGAGCGCGTCAATCCGATAGTAAAAAGTTTTCGAGTGCAACGGGAGGTGCCTTGATCCATTTTTTACTGAAACGCAGCAGTCAGCCAAAAGGAAAATTCGTGCCTTTAAGCGAACTTGCCGGGCCCCTGTTTAAAGGAAGCAGTTTTTCCCAAAGTGCTTTGGAGAAGCCTATAATTAAACGATTCCAGGGGCGTATCTCTGAATTATTATCGGTACACCTGATTTGCCGAACTGCAAGCTTGTGGTCAATCGCCCAGTCTTTGTATGACACGCATGGCTGATCACGGTGAAGAGCCTGTTGGGATTGGTGTCTATTGAATTTCTAAAGTTTAACATTTTCCTATCATCGCAAGGGTGGCTTATATTATTCGCTATCTGACTGGATCGTTCGTCTTGGTAGGTGTCCAACCGCCACCTAATGCCCGGAATACAGCTACTGTTGCACGGGCCTCATCAGCCTGTACACGAGCCAAAGCTTCGTGCACTTCCTGCAACTGGCGATTTTCGACTAGAACGTCAATAAGATCAACCGTGCCTTCCTTGTGTTCTTCTCGCACCGTCTCATGGGCCAGTTCATGGGCTTTCACTTCTCTCAGTAATTCATCCTTCTGTAAGCTCGATTGAGAAAACGTTGTAATGGCATCCTCGACGTCCTCCGTAGCACGCAACATTGCCCGACGGTAACCCACAAGCGCCTCTAATCTAGCTCCTTTTGCCTGAGTGACTTCTGCATCGACCATTCCAAAATCAAACAGTCGCCATCGCAAACCAGTTATAACTCCTGGTTGGAACGATGATGCGGTAAACATATCCTTGGTCGAGAGGCTCTCAAACCCAAGCAGAGCTGAGAGAGAGACTTTGGGATAATACTCTGCAATGGCTACTCCGACGTGGGCAATCGAGGCTGCAAAACGCCGTTCTGCAGCAATTACGTCGGGTCTTCGACGCAGAAGTTCTTCGGGGCTTTCTCCCGTGCTGATTGCTGGAATCACATAATCGGTCTCCGCCTCCTGCGACTCGGTGGCATAGCTCCCCGGTGGAGCTCCCATCAACACGTCCAAACGGTTCAACTGAAGTTCCAGCTCTATTCGCAGCGGCGGAAGAGTTCCACTGTCCTGCGCCAGCTGGGCTACAGCCTGTGCCAGATCCCGCTTTGTGGCGATTCCGTATGTTACGCGCCTGCGTTCCAAGTCAAGCAGTTTGGTGTCCGCCTCGAGCTGTCGCTCAATTATAGCGATGCGTGATTTGGTGCCTCGTACCCGGAAGTATGCATCCGCCGCTTCTGCAGCAACAGAAATGCGTACTCCTGCCCCCATGGCCTCGGCTGCCTGTGCCTCATCCCGTGCAGCCTCTGCATTGCGTTTCAATCCGCCGGCAAGATCAAGCTCCCAGCTTGCTCCAATGTCGAAGTCCTCCAGTGTCTGGTCGCGATCATATCCTGGTAATGCACTAGCAATTTTACCCAAAGGGCTGTCGAGTGATTGACTCTGTGAGGCCGCACTGGCGTCCAGATTCCCTTGCGGCATCTCACGAGCTCCTGCGCCAACAGCCGCCGCGCGCGCTTGTTGGACCCTTGCCATGGCAGCTTCCAGATCGAGATTCTGTGCCAGAACCCTCTGGATAATCCTGATTAACTGCGGATCGCGAAATCCGGTCCACCAACTGTCCAATGATGGCGCAGGGCTTCCATTCTCCGCGAATTTCAATGCAGATGGATCCTTATAAGTTTGCGAAAGAGTCATCTTCGGCGCCTCGTAATTCTGTCCCACTACACAGCCTTCCAGGGTGAAAACAAAAAAAACCATTAGCATTCCACCACTTTGAAGCCATTTCCTGACTGTATGAGTTGCCAGAAAGCCTTTAGCAAAATATTCAGATTCGCGCTTATTCTCATGAAGAGTATCCATGTTTCAGTATTCCTTAATGTGCGTCAATCGATGATGTTTTTGCCTGGGAAGGCTTAAGCATAAAAGGCGCCATACACGTTGCAATGGCGAAAGCCACTAGAATTGCGCTAAACGCATCGGAGTAGGCCATCGTCGATGCCTCGCGATAAGCCAAGTCGTGCAGTTGTTTCAGTGCCGCCAAGTGGCCTGCTTCTGACGAGCCAAGAACGTCCCCCAGGTGATGGGTCATGACCGTCATTAAATTGTTCAAAGCTTGGTTCGAGGGAGTCAAATTCGATCCGATGTCTTGAAAATGGAGATTGGTTCGGTCGTTGAGGATGGCACCGCAAATGGCTATGCCCACCGCACCGCCAAGATTACGCATCATATTGAACAGACCGCTGGCATACTTGAGTCGCTGCGGGCTCAAACTGCCAAGGCCCAGCGTAACACTGGGGGCGACGGCAAATACCTGCGGAAAGCCTCGAAATATCAAGGGAGCCATCAGTTCGATCGCACCCCAGTCATGGGTTATGTAAGTGAAACTCCACATCGAAAGTCCAAAGCAGGCAAGGCCGACCGTCATCAGCCATCGTAAGTCGTATTTATGGGAAAGCGCAACATAAATTGGCACTCCAGCCAGTGAAGCCGCACCGGTTGAGAAAACGGCCCAACCGGTCTGAACTGCGCTGAAACCTCGCACGTAGCCGAGGAATAATGGTACAAGATAAATCGTTGAAAAAATGCCGATTCCTGTAATAAAGGAGAGGATGCATCCGAGCAGGAAGTTACGATTACTCAACGCTCGCAAATCCACGACTGGATTCTGGTACATCAGGCTACGGATTATAAAGAGGGTGCCGGAAACCAACGAAATCACAGTGCAGTATCTGATAGTATTGTCATCCATCCAGTTCCAGCGAGAGCCTTCTTCCAGCACGTACTCAAGAGTGCCAAGAAATATGGCCATCAACAACATACCAAGATAGTCGGCACCTTTCAGCAGAGTCCGATCGGGGTGATCGATATGGACTGTGAAGACCACTCCGAGAGTCACCAGGAGTCCGGGAACGAGGTTTACATAGAAAAGCCAGTGCCAATTAAGGGTATCGGTAATCCATCCTCCGATAATCGGCCCTAATGCGGGAGCGATCGAAGCGATGGTACCAATAACCGCGGCGGCATATGCTCGCTGTCTTCCCTGAAAATAATGGAACGAGGAAGTAAACACCGTAGGGATCATCGAAGCGCCCAGCAGACCTTGAATTGCGCGAAAGAGCAACATGCTCTGTATGCTCCACGCGAGCCCACACAACATGCTGGCAATGGTGAAGCCTAAGGCCGAGGCTGCGAACAGCCACCGAGTTGAGAAAACCCGGGTAAGCCAACCTGACAAGGGAATGATTATAATTTCGGCAATTAGATAAGCGGTCTGCACCCAACCAATTTCATCTTGTGCGGCGGAAAGACCACCCCCAATATCTCGCAAGGATGAAGCAACAACCTGTATGTCCAGAAGAGCCATGAACATGCCCACACACATCACGGCAAAAGGGAAAATCGGGTGACTTGTTGTGGGGACAGTAACATCCATGCTCGTTTCAACACTGGAAGTCATGGTTTTTCCCCTTTGTCACGATACGTGATCACCGAGACAGTTGTCGATAGTCCGGGGCGCAGAACGCCGAGAGTTGCGGCGTCCCCATCGAGTGAAATGCGTACGGGAACTCGCTGGACGATCTTGGTAAAATTGCCAGTCGCATTCTGGGGAGGGATTACGCTGAAGACCGCCCCAGTCGCTGGCGACAAACTCTGCACGTGGCCATGGAAAACCTTTGCTTTCACCACGTCGGCGACAACTTTCACCGGATCGCCCGGCTTCATGTCGCGAAGCTGATCTTCCTTGAAGTTGGCATCCACCCATAGCCCCTTAGCAGGCACGATAGAAAGTAATTGAGCCCCTGCTGTAACGTAGGTACCCGCATGGGCTGAACGATCACCGACGTAACCTTCGATGGGAGAGTTGATGACGGTATACCCATAATTGAGCTGAGCTGTTCTCTGTTGCGCTTCAGCCTGAGCCAACGTGGCCAAGGCTTCAACGATTTGAGCATCTATCACCGCAAGCTTTTGCTCGGCTGCGTCAAGGCCTGCTTTAGCAGCTTCCACCTCGGCCTGGGTCTCATGAGACTCAGAGCGCGAACGTTCGGCGTTCTGCTGCGATCCCGCCTGGGTCTGGGCCAGATTGTGATATCTTTCGGCTTCTGAGGCCTTGAATTCAGCCGATGCGTTCTTTGCATCCAGCTCAGCTTTAGCCTTCCGGATCAGTGCTTTCTCGAGGTCCTGTTGAGCATGAAGTCGATCTAATGAAGCCCTTTTCTCCGCCACAAGTGCCGAGATTGATTCCAGCACCGCTTTGTAGTCGCGACTATCAAGACGAATAAGCGGTTGTCCTTTTTGAACGAATTGGTTATCCCCAACCAGAACCTCTGCCACGTAGCCGGATACGTGAGGAGAGATTACTGTCACATCTCCATCCACATATGCATCATCTGTCTTTTCAATGAATCGCTCGACCATCCACCAGTGAATGCCACACCAAAGAACAGCAACCGCGACAGCTAGGAAGGCCATAAACACCACTCTTTTCCTTGTCACATACTTCTGTAAGCGCTTCGATTTGCTTGCCACAATCGACTCCTTCAACAATTTGCAGAACTCACGTTAGAATTGTTCTGAACGCGGACTGTTTACTTTGCCGGTATATGGTTCGTGGTCACATCGGCTATCAACCGGTCGCTTTGACCGAAAACGGTTGTCCGTACAACATTAATTGTCTTTCCCTTCTTTACGAAGGAAGCAACTGCCCTGAACGTTCCTTCTTTCTGATTACTGACAAAGTTTGCATTCAGCGTTATAGCAAGAGGGAAGCCTGCCATACCTTCTGTGGGATTGGCAGACATTCGGCAACGCCATGAACATTAGCAACACCACAGAAAGTACCCTCGCCCTTGCTTTTAGTTCCAACGGCAGCTTTAGCCTGAATAATGTGACTGTGGGCGCCTCCGGAAACATGGGAACCGCTATTACCCTTAACGGGACCACGTCTTATTCCCAATTTACCAATCCGTTACCAGGTGCGAATTCCACGCGATCCCGGCCAGTGATTCCATTTGATCCCGGCCACCCATTCCACGCGATCCCGGCCACGGATTCCAGAGCAATCCGGCCACAATTTTTGGAGAGTAGCGACGCATAGAACCAA
>Ga0214249_1000027_pt1 | contig 78035 bp, 78 predicted proteins | sample TroBogypolimnion_17_FD_153087 | JGI IMG/M metagenome (GOLD analysis project Ga0214249, IMG submission 153087) | Freshwater microbial communities from Trout Bog Lake, WI - 23JUN2009 hypolimnion | ecosystem: Environmental > Aquatic > Freshwater > Lake > Hypolimnion/Profundal zone | place: Trout... | reverse complement strand
ATGTCATAGCGCTTTGCGACGCCATCGAACATCGAGGCGACTTCCTCTGGCTCTTTATTTAGATCTGCTGACTTACTCACGGGTTTATTCTTTCAATAGTAGGCTCGTATAACAACTTCAGACTAGTCCAGGGCGCTTATGGCGACGGTTCGAGAGGGTTAAAGATGTCGATTTCTTCAACTGCAACACTACGCGGCGCACTCATTACCCGCAGTACTGTTTCAACAAAAATTGCATTAGTGGTGGGCGGCACCGCCTTTTTGGCGCTCATGGCGCAGATCGCCGTTCCAGTTCCCGGGTCACCAGTTCCGGTGACTGGGCAAACCCTCGGAGCGCTCCTTCTTGGAAGCGCGTATGGGGCTTCGCTCGGATTTACAACTTTCGCTACCTATCTTCTCGTCGGATTCATCGGAGCACCAGTCTTCGCATCAGGCGCGCATGGTTTATCTCGAATCACTGGAGCAACTGGGGGTTACCTCGTCGGAATGTTGCTTGCTTCTCTTATCACCGGTTACCTCGCTGGGCGTAAATGGGATCAGAAGATTTTTACTGTAATTCCAACAATGTTAATTGGAGATCTGGTCATCTTCTCCGCTGGCCTCTTTTGGTTACACCATTCGCTCCACGCCACGTGGGCGACCACCTTTAAATTTGGCTTCACCCCTTTCATTGTGGGTGAAGTGATCAAGATCGCAATTGCTAGTACAGCGATGCCAACGCTCTGGCGTTTTGTGCCAAAACAGTAAAAGTACTTAACTTAACCCCATGGCTTTACGCATAACTACGGAGTTGCTGGGCGATCACCCGCGTCTGAGCGAGATTGCAACAGATCTGCCAGTGAGTGCCAGTTGGATACGAGGCTCCGATGGATTTATTGCATTCGGAGAATATAAATCTCATACCGTCTCTGGAAAGAAGCGCTTCGCCGATGCATCTGCTTGGTGGCAGAACGAACTCTCTCAACTTGAAATTAAGAACAATGTCCACGGGGTCGGTACTGGTCCCATCCTCTTTGCATCTTTTGCATTTTCCGAAGATGAACCCTCGCTTTTAACTATTCCGCAGATTGTTGTGGTTCAGAAAAATGGAAAGTCCTGGATTACCTGGATTGGAAATGGTCAACCCGAACTTGTAAAACGCATTATTGAGCCAAATGGATTGGAACTTACTTGGGAGCAAGGCGCGCTGAACGACGACGAATGGTCACACGCAGTCGAAGAAGCTGTTTCAAGAATTAGAGCTGGTGATCTAGAGAAGGTTGTCCTTGCGCAAGATCTATTAGCTCATGCAAATAAGGAGATCGATCCTGCTGCTTTGATCCAATCCTTAGAGACTGAATATCCATCGACTTGGCTCTTCTTGGTTGATAACTTAATCGGAGCCACCCCTGAACTGCTGGTTCGCTTGAGCAAATCTCTCGTAACTTCCAGAGTCCTCGCTGGCACTATTCGCCGAACTGGGGATGAAGAGCGAGACTTCGCATTAGCTGGCTCCTTAGCAAAGTCCTCAAAGGATCTGGAAGAGCATGAATACGCGGTGCGTTCAGTTGCCGAAGCCCTAGAACCTTTTGCATCATCCACCAACGTCCCCGAGTCTCCATTTGTGCTGCACCTCCCCAACGTCATGCACCTGGCTACCGATGTCACCGGCGTTATTAATGACACCGCCAGTAAGGTGGATATCTTCAAATTAGTCGCAGCGCTCCACCCTTCTGCCGCCGTCTGTGGAACTCCTACGGATAAGGCAATGACTGTGATTGCCAAACTTGAAAGTATGAACCGCGGTAGGTACGCCGGGCCTGTAGGTTGGATCGATTCACATGGTGATGGTGAGATGGGAATTGCGCTGCGCTGTGGACAGATATCTCCCGATCGCAGATCGATTCGTGTCTTTGCTGGTTGCGGAATTGTCGCGGGATCATGTGCAGACCAAGAGCTAGCTGAAAGTCAGGCTAAATTGCTTCCTATTCGCAGCGCACTCACCAGGCTCTGAGTAGTTTCTTTTAGTACCGCTGCATTAGTTGTGCGATCGGGAACTTCAACTACGACGAAGTTAAGTCCTTTCGCCTCATGACGCAAAATATGGAGCAGATCAGAATCCGTTTTTACCTTGGACACTAGCCCGCCAAAACCATGAATCACTCGCTCTAAATCCATATTATGCGGAGTTCCAAATAACTTATCAAAGCCATCTACGCCGGCTTGTTCCAAGGTGCTAAATATTCCACCGCCGTTGTTATCAATGACAAAGACCGTGAGATTGGCAGCGGTGGGATTTACCAGCGCAGAAATATCGTGTAGGAATGTAATATCCCCCATAATTGCATAAGAACGCTCGTACTTTTCCGCGATGCCAAATGCGCATGAAATATTTCCATCTATGCCAGCCAAACCGCGATTAGCAAAAGTATCAACTCCAGAACGTGGTTTTGCAAAGGCCTCGATATCGCGCACTGGACGGCTGCTTCCTACAAAGAGAGCAGCCCCGATTGGGATGTTTGCCGAAATTGTCGAAACTGCAGATTGTTCCGACCAGGCCAAATGAAGAGAACTCTCTGCCTGCTTGGCGATACCCCGCCAGAGTTTTAACCAGTGCAAATCAGGATTCACCTGGCCATCAGGGATCTTGTTAAAAATCTGCGAGGCGCTTCTCTCGGTATCCACCGTGCGCGCTCGTAGATCAACAATGATCAACTGATCGCACTCTTGTATGAGTGCTGCAATACTCCGTGAGAGTGTAGGTCGACCAACAACAACGATCTGATCTGGCTTCAACGTTTTACGTATTTCGCGATCGCTCAGGATGAGCGCGGCATGGGCAACGCAGGTAGGAAATGAGAGCGGGTCTTCTGCGATTATCGGCCAACCAAGGTTTTGTGCAAAGAGAGAAAGCGCATCCGCAGCGAAGCCAGCTCGATCGTGCCCTACAACCAAGACTCCACGAGCCTCTGGATAGAAGAACTCGTGCGCTTCACTCTTTGGATATTCCTTGGTGTGTGGCGCCCAACCTGCTAACCAGTCGGTTCGGTCATCAGATAGCAAAGGTTCTTCAAATTGGATGTTGAGGTGAATAGGGCCAGAGAATAAAAGTTTGGAGATAGAAACAGATGCCGAAATATCAATCGTAGGCACAGGTTCAAGTAAACCAACCTGCAATGTCGTTTGATTGGCGCCGGTACGTCGCAGATGCGCAGGACGATCTGCGGTGATAACCAATAATTTATTTGCGGAGTGATACGCCTCTAGCGTCGCCGGATGAAAATTAGCCGCTGCAGTGCCGCTGGTGCAGATTACTGCGACGTAGCTATCTGATGCCTTGCTTAATCCCAGAGCGAAGAAGGCTGCTCCACGCTCATCTATCCGAACAAAGAGATTAATGAGTCCAGCTTGCTCTGCCTCATGTAGGGCAATTGAAAGGGGAGCGTTACGCGAACCAGGAGAAAGGACGAAATCCGATATTCCATTCTCAATTAATTGGCGGACGATATCGCGCGCTAGTGTTGTTGAATTCACGTACTCCGCCCTTCTAGCAATCGCAAGACCCTAAGGATACGTTGCTTCCAATAATCAACTCGCGCGGGAGCTGCGAGGTACCTCTCAAAGTCTGCGGGCTCGCGCCTTTTGACTTCTATGAACCCGTCTTCAACCGTTGTCGCAGGCGAGCAGATATCTCCTTCAAAGAGAGCCACAGTTCCAAGTCCGCATGCGAGTGAACTCTCTTTAAATGAAGCGGCGAGTGCTAAACCATGTGAGATGCCAATACCCGTTTCTAGCGCACTAGAAATAACTACAGGTAGGCCAATTTCACTTGCGATCTTGTGAGCGGCAGCAAATCCCCCGACTGGTTGCCATTTAATGATCGCCACATCTGCAAAGCGTGAAAAGTTATTGAATTTTGCGCCTAGATTCTTTCGTATGGATTCATCGGCTGCGATGCGAAATGGGACCTCGGGCTTAACTACAGCTAAATCTTCTAGGGAAAGGCAGGGCTGCTCGACATAATCAAAGACATTCCCAAAACGTAGGTGATACTCCAATAAATTACTTATAGCCGCGTCTGCATCCCATCCCCCGTTGACATCTAGACGAATCTTCATCTCGGGGTTGATTTCAAGCACTTCCGCAACGACTAGAGAACCGTTTTCAAAATCGTCGACCTTTATCTTTACGGTGGTGCTTCCCGGGAAGCGATCGAGAATTCCGCGCACTAAAGCTGGTTCTACAATCGGGAGGGTTGCATTAATGGCGATTCGATCTCTGTAGAGCACGGGCCAAGGTTGATGGGCCGCCTCTAGAGCGGCTGCCATCCATACTGCAGCCTCTTGGTCGTCATATTCCAAGAATGGACCGAACTCTGACCATCCCTCTCTCCCACGGAAGATCGCAACTTCCCGGGTCGATATTCCACGAAATTTATTGCGCAGCGGTATCGAGAGAATCAATAATTCCGGACAATACTTTTCCAGCATTTTTATGGGCGGCGGGGAAACTTAGTGAAGTCGGGATCGCGCTTCTCTTTATAAGCATCGCGACCTTCTTGACCTTCTTCCGTCAAGTAAAATAGCAGAGTGGCATCACCTGCAAGTTGTTGCACGCCTGCCAATCCATCATCCGCGGCATTGAGCCCAGCCTTCAAAAGGCGAAGAGCCATTGGTGAATGGCGGAGCATTTCACGACACCATGACACAGTCTCGGCTTCCAACTCAGCAACTGGAACAACGGTGTTTACGAGTCCCATCTCTAGAGCTTCGGCTGCATCATATTGACGGCACATAAACCATATCTCACGCGCCTTCTTCTGACCGATATGTGCAGCAAGCAATCCCGCTCCATATCCACCATCAAATGATCCAACCATCGGTCCGGTCTGACCAAACTTTGCATTATCGGCTGCGATTGTTATATCGCACACTACGTGTAGGACATGCCCACCGCCAACCGCCCAACCAGCGACCATGGCAACGACGGGCTTAGGTAATCTACGAATTTGAATTTGGAGATCGAGAACGTTAAGTCGTCCAATTCCTTTTTTACCAAGCGCATCACTCCCGATATACCCATCATCGCCACGAACGTTGATATCTCCGCCTGAACAAAATGCTTCAGTGCCAGCACCAGTAATGATAATGACTCCAACTGATTCATCATCCCGCGCAAAAGAAAACGCTTCTTGCAACTCGACGAGAGTCTCTGGACGAAAGGCATTCCTGACCTGTGGTCGATTTATCGTGATCTTCGCAATGCCCTCGCCAACTTCATAAATAACGTCGGTGAATTTCTCGCCACCCTCGCCGACCCGCCAGCTGGGGATAACACGACTGCCTGGTTCACGCTTAAACGGCTTACTCACTCTTGCTCCTTTTGCAGCGCTGGAATTTCACTTCCGGTAATTCGTTCCAAGCCGATAGCCTACGGGGGCTATGGTTAATACGTCACCGCGAGAGCTGTTAGAAGTTCCCTCCAACTGGTCAATCCCCCAGATCCAGGAGGCGCTGTACGCAGCCCTGCAGGGAGTTGGTCCCGCGCTCGCCTTTGCTCCCTCTCAATTTAACTCGGTCGACTCAAGTATTGCGATAGTGATCCCCACCAGTGGTTCCAGTGGTGCTCCGAAAGAGGTGGCTCTTACCGCTCACGCCGCCCAGGCTAGCGCCGCCGCATCCCATCAATTCCTCGATGCAAAGGCAGGTCAAAGCTGGTCGTTGCTCTTGCCTACTAATCACATTGCCGGTGTAAATGTTCTGGTGCGAGCGATCGAACTTGGAAGCTCGATAACCGAGAGGAACTTTGATTACACATCCATTGTTCCCACTCAACTCTTCCGCGCAATGAATGAAGCAGGTGATCTTTTAGGTGAGTTGCAAAACGCTCAAGCTGTATTAGTTGGTGGCGCCGCAATAGATCCAGATCTACTTCGAAGAGCAAAAGACTCTGGAATTAATGTTGTAACCACCTATGGAATGTCAGAGATGAGCGGAGGGTGCGTCTACAACGGCCAGCCGCTTCATGGGGTCGAAGTCGAAATTCGTGAAGAAGGTCGCATAGCGCTGCGCGGTCCAATGCAAGCCCATGGGTATCTGGGATCACAACTTCCCTTGGCTGACCTGGATGGATGGTTCTTGACGAATGACGCTGGTCATCTTGATGATGGAAAATTGATGGTCCTCGGGCGGATTGATGATCTGATTATCTCTGGTGGTGAAAAAATATCCTTAAGTTCCATTGATGCCTTTCTCAACAAGATGAAACAAAGTTCTTTTATGAGTTGTGCCATCGCAGATTTGGAATGGGGCCAGCAGCTCTGCTTAGCAAGTTCGGGCGAAATGGATAATAATGAGATTTCTAAATCTTTACGTCAGAATTTTGGAAACCATGCCGTTCCGAAATTATTCCTTGAAAATATAGAATTACCCTTCACATCAATTGGAAAGCCCGATCGCCTGACGTTATCCAGAAAATTTGAGATGATACGCCCATGAATAAAACTAATATCTGGATAGCTGGTGCACGTCCACGAACTCTCCCAGCAGCAATCTCGCCGGTATTAGTAGGAACCGCGTTGATCAGAAGAGACCATCATTCGATCAACTATCTCAATGCTTTACTGGCTTTATTCGTGAGTTTGCTTCTTCAGATTGCCGTTAATTATTCCAATGACTACAGCGATGGAATTCGTGGAACCGACAACAATCGCGTTGGACCTGTGCGCCTGGTTGCCAGCGGCTTGGCATCTGCCCGCGCTGTAAAACAAGCGGCCTTTATCTGTTTTGCAATCGCTTCTGCCCTTGGGACAATTTTGGCGATCCGCGTCTCGTGGTGGCTCGTCCTAGTAGGGCTGGTCAGTATTTTCGCCGCCTGGAATTACACCGGCGGCAAGCGTCCATATGGCTACTCAGGCTTAGGTGAAATTTCAGTGTTTATCTTCTTTGGTCTCGTCGCAACCGTGGGCAGTTACGTTGTGCAATCCCACCGCATCTCATGGCAGAGCGTCTTGATATCAGTTCCCGTCGGAGCCCTCTCTTGTTCGCTCCTTGCAATCAACAATTTGAGGGACCTCCCAAAGGATTCGCTGGTAGGAAAGAAGACGGTCGCCGTTCGTCTAGGAGATAAGCGGGCGCGTGCGATGTTCAATGCTCTGCTGCTGCTGGCTCATCTTGCAGGGCTACTTGCCGCATTCATTACTCCTTGGGCGCTCATCACGCTTCTCTTCGTACCAATATCTTTGAAAATCAGCCGAGGAATCAGAGCCGGCGCCACAGGTGCGCAGTTGATACCAATGCTGGGCCAGGTAGGGAAGTTGCAATTATTCTTATCAACATCCCTGGCAATCGCCCTGCTCCTTTAAAGAGTAAACTAAGACCCATGTTTGATGCTCTGATTGTTATAGGCGGCCTAGCCATCTGGCTATTTGGCCTCTTCGACTGCGCCCGCACAGATCAAGACCGGGTACGCAATCTACCCAAGTGGGCTTGGCTAATTATTATCATCATCTTTGATTCCCTTGGAGCTATAGCGTGGCTCTTGATCGGTCGAGCAAAATCTGTAGCTCTGCCCCGTCGCCGCCCAGGTCGCATGATTCCGCCTGATGACAATCCGGATTTCTTAAAGCAACTTTAAATCCTACAAACCAGAATAAGTATGTAGGCCAGTTCCCCAAATATTTACCCAGATGTAATTAAAAAGGAATGTAGAGCCAGCAAAGATGCAGAGCCAAGCAGCTCGACGTCCGCGCCATCCCACCGTTACGCGTGCATGTAAATACGCGGCATAGGCCACCCAGGTAATGAAAGCCCAAGTTTCCTTAGGGTCCCAACTCCAATACTTACCCCATGCAGATTCAGCCCAGATAGCGCCCGCTATTACAGCAAAGGTCCACAGTGGAAATACAAATGCGATCAATCGATATGAAAGTTGATCCAAGCTATCAAGAGAAGGGATCTTGTTCGCCCAGAGCGGGCGCCCGCCCTTAAGTTCGTAACGTTCCATAATAAGAAATGTAGCTGCGACGAGGTTAGCAACGAGGAAGACTCCGCCGGAAATAATTGCAGCCAATACGTGAATGGCGAGCCAGGGTGATTTAAGGGCTGGAACTAGTGGTGCGCTAGGTCGATAGAGCACCGTTATTGCAGTTCCCAAAGTGAGTAGTACCGAGATTGAAACTGGGAGTCCAAGCCAACGCACCTTGTATTTAGAAAAAGCGAAAAGATAAGCGGCTGTTAACATCAAAGCGCCAGTGATTGAAAATTCATACATATTTCCCCATGGAACGCGATGTGCGGATAATCCACGTGTCACAACTGCAACGCTTAATACCGCAAAGCCAAGAATCATCATGGCGGTACCGATACGACCAGCTCGCCGCGTCTTCTCGAAATCAAACTCAGTCTGATCGTGATTCTCTACATTTCGGACGGACCAGGCAACTTCAATAGCATGGGAGAAAAAAGCGATCGTAAAGATCGCCAGACAGGCATAAATTGCGCCATTCGAAAAATATGCGAGATTGGTAGACGTCACTGAGTTTCTCCTCTAAATTCTTCAAGCGCCCGCGCTAGCGCTTTGAGTTCCTCTTCCAATCCAAGAATGCCATTCTTTGCAAGTCCCGCTATTTCAACATCATCCCCCACCTTTATCCAAATCCGGCGCTGGCGTGTAAAGAGTGAGATCAGTAACCCCAAGATCGCAAAGATCGCCCCAAAGAGTGAATACATCTTGCCAGGATCGTCAACAATCTGCAGATTGACCCAAGCTTTCCATCCATCGAAGGTGATCGTTCCAGCACCAAAGTCATACGTGCTTCCAAGCGTTAGTGCTTTTAGACCAATCTTCGTCATCTTGGACGTGTCCAAGGAGTACACCGATTGTGGAGTGCCGCTATCTAGCCCCAAGTTTCCTTTCCAAGCAGAAAGTACGAGGCGAGGATCTAATACCTCAGGATAAGTCGAGAATATTCCACGAGCCGCCGTACTGCTTGCCGTTGGAATAAAAGATGCGATGAAACCAATCTGTGGCTTCATATCAGGAATCTTGATCGCTCCGAGAGAACTTAGATTGCCATCTTGCGGAAGAAATATAACGGCACCTTGGAAAGTTATATTGCCGGATTTATCACGGACAGTTACGACAGGTGAATAACCATTTGCTTGCAGGTACACCTTGGTACTTCCAGAAGTCCAAGGCTTATTGACTTTAATAATCACCTCTTTGGCAGGGGCACCAATCGGGGAGGAGATGCTAGTTGTAAGTACATAGTTACTAGGTTGGCCAGTCGTTGGCAGATAAGAGGCGACGAAATTTTTGACAGTTAGAGAGAATGGAGCCAGTGATCCCTGACCTTGAAATTTCCCGTAACTTATATTGTCATACGAGGTTGGTGTATTTATAAATCGATCGCCCACATTCAAAATAGCTTCACCCTTCATCCCCATGAGTCCACCCAGACCGACTCCCGCCAAAATCAAGATTAATGAAAGATGAAATAAGAGATTTCCTGTTTCGCGGCTATAACCTTTTTCAGCAGATATTGAATTACCTTCACGCCGAATTCGGAAGCGATGATGCTTCAACCACTTTTCTGCAATTTCCAGCGCTTGTTCTTGGTCAACCGGGACAATTCTGTAACCCTCCATGCGATCTAAGTTTCGCGGAGTAAGAGGTGGTTTCTTAGCGATCGCGCGCAGGTGGTGGAAGGTACGGGGTAGAACACAACCGATGAGAGAGATAAAGAGAAGAAGGTAGATCGCGCTAAACCAAGGCGATGCATACACATTAAATAAATGGAGTCGATCCATCCACTTAGCTAGCGTGGGATCAGATGTGAAGTAGGAGTCAACTTTTTGAGGATTCTGACTGCGTTGCGGAAAGAGCGAGCCCGGAATCGCTGCTACTCCTAAGAGCATCAATAAGATAAGTGCCGTGCGCATGCTTGTTAACTGGCGCCAAGCCCAGCGCAGCAAACCGGTTACCCCAATGTTGGGAACTTGGCTCTCGGGCTGCGCCATCAGACGATCGGCACAAAACTAGAGATGGAGGAACGTAGGGAGTTAATAATCTGCCCCCACAATCCAGTTGCTTGTAAGAATCCAATGATGATGAGAAAGACACCGCCGAAAATAGTTAAGAGGTTGCCGCGTTTGGAGATAAAGCGGCGCAACTTTGCCGATTGATCAAAAAACAGACCGACAACGATAAATGGAACGCCGATTCCAAAGCAGTAGCCGATGCTCAATATTGCGCCACGCAGTGCGCTCGAACTCTGGAACGAGAGAGCCTGTACCGCGCCCAGTGTTGGCCCGATGCATGGGGTCCAACCCAAACCAAAGAGAAAACCTAAGAGCGGTGCTCCAAGCAAACCGGTCGTCGACTTCCACTGCGGTTTGAATGATCGATAAAACTTTTGGTTGAAGAGAAAGATGGTACCCATCAACATTGTCAGCAGGCCGAGCACAATCTGTAGCCATCGTGATCCACTCGAAATCTTGGAACCAAGGGAACCGAATAGCGCGCCGTAACTTATAAAGAGCACCGAGAAACCTGAAACGAAGAGGATCGCCCCCAGCGCAGTTCGCCCTTTGTTCTTCACATCGGTCATCCCCGCTGAATATGCAAGATACCCGGGAACCAGTGGCAAGACGCAAGGCGAGAAGAAAGAGATCAGACCGGCGATAACCGCAACGCCAAGGGCTAGCAGAAGGTTGCCACCCAGGATTTGGTGCACGAAGAAGTTATGCATGAGGCGCATCCTTTAGAACCTTATCGATCAAATTGGTAAGAAGTGCGACGGTAACTTCTCCGCTTACACGCGCAGCAACATATCCATGTGCATCGATAATCAGCGTGGTGGGAATTGCATTGGGAACTAGCGAGTTTCTAAATTTAGCGAGAACTGAATCATCGGTAAACACTGGATAGGCAATCTTAAAGCGCTTTACAAATTGCAATGCAGATGAAGGGTTATCTCGCGTCAAGATTCCTGCAAATTGCACTCCCTGCGGCGAATACTTGATAGCAAAGTCAGAGAGAAGAGGCGCCTCAGCTCGACATGGAGAACACCAGGATGCCCAAACATTGAGGACAGTTACCTTTCCTGTAGCGAGGGCAATAGATCCACTTTCTAGCGTTGCCCCAGAAATAATTGGTGCCAGCTTGCGATCTGGAGCTTTTACATAGATCGCGACACCATCACCAGATACGAACGCATTTTGATTAGCTGTCGATAATCCACCGCTGGAACACCCTGTAAGCAGAAAGAGAGGAGCGAAGAGAAAAATTGCTAAGCGCTTCATTTCTTCTCCGGCAAGAGGTGGCGCGCCGGTTCTGAATAGCTGACCCCTTCAATATCTCCCGCAGCATCTAAATGAAAACTCGTGACAGAGGCGAGTGTGCATTGGCGCTTACGCGGATCATGCAACATTCGACGACCTTCAACTGCTGAGCGAAGAATCCAAATGGGAAGTTGATGCGAGATGGCAAAGGCATCCTTTCCGCCAGCAGCATCGCGTGCAGCAAAGAGCGCGGCTAACATGCGAGCTACCTGCTCTTCGTAAGGTTCTCCCCAAGAAGGAACCCAGGGACGAGTTAGATGGCGCCACGACTTAGGGTGGCGCAAAACTCCAGATCCCATTTCAAATTTTTGACCTTCAAAGACATTTGATGCTTCGATTAAATTCTCATCGGTGATGATCTGCAAAGAGTGCGCCGCAGCGAGCGGGCGCGCTGTCTCCTGTGCGCGCTGCAATGGCGAAGCCAAGACTGCTCCGACTTCGAACTGCTTGGACCATTCGGCTACCGTCTTGGCCATCTCCTGGCCACGCTCGGAGAGGTACCAGCCCTGTTGGCGACCATAAAGAATCTTCTCAGGATTGAAGACCTCTCCATGCCTTAAGAAATGAATGGTGGGACTCATCCCGCAAGCATAAAGGAGGAGCGCGACTGGGCCCGCGTGAGGGTTTACGCCAAGGGTGGCTAGGCTAGTGATATGGCGCTCCCCTTGAAGCGAGTGGCTTTCTTTGATGTCGACAATACCTTGATGCGGGGATCATCCCTTTTCTTCCTCAGCAAGGGGATGTATCAGAGGGGCTTCTTCACTAAGAAAGATATCTCCAACTTTGTGATGGCCAATTTGCGATATCGCCTCTCGGGAATTGAAAACAAGGAAGAGATCGCCAAGATTCAAGGAGCTGCCTGTGAATTCTTCCGGGGCCACGATGTCTCCATCATTGAAAAGATGGGTATAGAGGTCTACGACGAATATGTCTCCCCAGCGCTCTGGCAGGGAACTATCGAAATCGCTAATAACCACCTTGATCACGATGAAGAGGTTTGGCTCGTTACTGCCACTCCGAAGGATCTCGCTGATCTCATCGCCAAGCGATTGGGCTTTACTGGAGCCCTTGGAACTGTCGCAGAGGTCAAAGATGGTGTGTACACCGGGAAGTTGATCGGCCAACTCTTGCATGGCCCAACGAAGGCGATCGCCGTAAGAGCGCTAGCCGAGGAACGTGGCATCGATTTGGCTAACTCATATGCATATTCCGATAGTCACCACGACATTCCGTTACTTCAAGCGGTGGGTAACCCCCGAGCAATTAATCCAGATACCCTCCTGCAGATACATGCTGTGCGGGAAGAGTGGCCTATATATGACTTTCGAAGGATGAGAGCCCTGAAAAAGGTCGCAGCCCCCGTACTTGGACGCGTGGTCAAGCTCAGAACCCTTCTATCTCCACGAAGTTGGCGTCGCAGCAGGTAAGCAAACCCCAGTAATGTAGGGCAGTTATGTCTACCCCAACGATCTCCTTCACTGAAGAGCTGCGCAATCGATCTGATGATGAGATCAAATCGCTCTTCTCGATTCGGCCTGATCTCATTTCGCCTGTCCCGACAGATGTGATGGCCCTAGCGGCACGCGCTAATTCAGCGCCGAGCTTGTTGCGAGCTCGCGAATCCCTGGACAAATTCCGTTTAGATATTTTGACCGCGATCTGCACCCTCGACGAACCAATCTCGTTACAACAAATTATGGCCGTAACATCCGATGATGCTGTAGTCGCAGTTGAATCCCTCTGGGAGATCGCACTCATATACCGCGATGGTGAGCGCTACCGCGTGACATCAAATGTTCGCACGATCATCGGAGAATATCCCGCAGGTCTAGGCGTTAAAAGCTCTAAGCCATTTGATTTCGCTGCACTTGAAACTTCACCTAAAGGCGCTATCGAAACGCTTGGCAAGATGGTTTGGGGACCGCCTAAAGGCCAAATTGCTGATATCAAGAAGGCGCCACCAGCAATCAAATGGTTATTGGAAAATAACTTTCTAGTCCCTTTTGATTCTCAAACCGTTTTACTACCGCGTGAAGTAGCAATGCATTTTCGCGAAGGCAAAGTATTCAAATCTCTGCAGCCAACCCGACCTTCCATAACCGGTGTGCAGAGAAAGCAGAAGTCTGCAGATCTAGCTGCAATCGCAAATATTTCAACATTTGTTCGATGGGCAGAAGAGCTTGGCCACAACTGGTCCGATGAGCCACCTACGGCGCTTCGATCAGGCGGACTCGGGGTTCGCGATCTAAAGCGCACCGCAGAGCACTTGGGAGTTTCAGAGAGTTGCGCAGCATTTGTAGCAGAGCTCCTCTACATCGGTGGATTAATAGTCATAGATACCGATGATCAAATTCTTCCGACAAGCGCCTTCGACCTTTGGCTTACAAAGAGCATTGAAGAACAATGGCATGCCTTGGTCACTCTCTGGCTGGAAACTTCACGCGTAAGTGGGCTAATCGGAAAAAGTGATTCGAAGAATATCGCTGCACTCGGTCCAGAGTTGGATCGAGGTGGAGTATCCACACTTAAGAAAGTGATTCTCAATTTACTTAAAGACCATCTTGAGACTGATCCTGCTCTAGATTCAATCGCCGCAACGCTTACATGGATACTTCCAACGCGGGCAAATCGTGATTACACCGAATGGATACTTCGCGAAGCAGAGTGGCTGGGATTGACCGGGCAAGGAGCTATCTCAACATTTGCTCTCGCTCTTATCTCGCACGAAGATTTGGGTGTAGAAAAAGCACTCCCGAAACCAGTTGATCATATTCTGATTCAAGCCGACAACAGCGCAATAGCCCCCGGTCCACTCACCCTGGAACTGGCTAATGCAATCGGTACCATCGCAGATATCGAAAGTCGTGGTGGAGCTAGCGTCTATCGTTTCAGTGAAGCTTCCATTCGCCGTGGTTTGGATCATGGACAAACGGGCGATCAGATAAGGGATTTCTTGAAGAAGATCTCCAAGACTGCGATGCCACAACCGCTAGATTATTTAATTTCAGATGTTGCAAAGCGCCATGGAAAGTTGCGTGCAGGAAGTACGACGTCATACTTACGTTGCGAAGATGAAGGTCTCATTCAAGAAATCATGCACGACAAGCGACTTGAACATTTAAGGTTACGTAAACTCGCACCGCAGGTCTTGATAAGCGAGATCGATAGCGCAGAGTTAATGCGTCTTCTACGCGATGGCGGATATCTTCCAGCTGCTGAAAATGAGACTGGCGTTTTAATTTCAGCTCCTAAAGTCAGACGCGCCAAGGCAAGGCCGAAACCTCCGCGAGTGATTGCTGAAATAAGTGCGCCCGGTGAAACCTTGATCGCCTCTGCTGTGCGTGCGCTGCGGGCAGGCGAGCGCGCCAGTTCCCATAAGCCGCGCGATGTGCCTCGAACTACGGCTAACGAGACCGTCGACCTGCTTCATAAATTTATCGAGGAGCGTGCCAGCCTGACCATCGGATATGCCGATTCCAACGGCGGCGTCTCTAATAGATTAATCGATCCGCTCTCGATCTCACTTGGCACCTTGGTCGCGCGCGACCACGCCACGGGCGAGATCGCCCATTTCCGCATCCCGCGTATCACCGGCGTAAGCCCTGCCAACTAGGCTTAGCCCATGACCTTCCTCGCCGATCTGCAAGAACTGGTGGAGTGCCAATCTCCCAGTGAAGATATTGCCTCCTGCACCAAGGTCGTTGAGTTAGCGGTAAAGATCGCTGCACGAAATCTCCCCCATGCAGCGCAGATCTCGCAGGCAGGTGGTCGTCCTGTTTTCTGGTGGGGCGCCGAAGCTCCTGAAGTAGTCCTTCTCTGTCATCTCGATACCGTCTGGCCGACCGACTCATATCTTCCGCTCTGGCGCACCGAAGGCGATCAGATCTTTGGACCTGGCATCTTCGATATGAAGGCCGGCTTTTTACAAGCCATGTATGCCATCAAAGATATTCCAAGCGCCTTCGAAAAAATTGCTCTCATTGGTACCACCGATGAAGAAATTGGTTCACATGCATCACGTGAACTGATCGAGCGCCTGGCTAGATCTGCCAAGGCGACGCTCGTCTTTGAATCATCGATTGATGATACGGTCAAAATTGGTCGCAAGGGCACATCGATGTACCGCATCACGATTCACGGTCGCGCAGCACACGCTGGACTAGAACCCGAAAAGGGAATCAACGCCACGACCGAAATTTCTCGGATTGCATTGGCGCTCGGTGCACTTGAAAATACCGAACACGGAACTACCGTAGTCCCAACTTTGATGCACTCGGGTTCCACCACAAATACTGTTCCAGCAGCGGCCTTTCTAGATGTTGATGCTCGCTCCTTCCTGTCTGCTGAATTAAATCGTGTTGACGCAGCAATTAAGTCACTAAGACCACTTCACCCAGAAGCGAGAATTGAAATATCTGGAGGGATAAATCGCCCTCCCCTCGAGCACGCGGCAACTGCTGAGTTATACGAATTAATTGAAGTGGTTGCAAAAAAGCTAGGTCATCCTCCAGTCGGGCATGTTTCAGTCGGTGGAGCCAGTGATGGAAATTTGGCAGCGGCTGTTGGCGGAAAAGTGCTGGACGGGCTTGGAGCCTCGGGTTACGGTGCGCACGCCGCCCACGAACATATTTTTGCTAGTCGTATCGAAACCAGAATCTCGCTCATCGCGGGCTTCATTAAGGAATTAATTTAATGGCTGATGGTCCACTGATAGTTCAGAGCGACAAGACCCTACTGCTCGATATTGACCATCCGCTATCTGATGAATGCCGAAGAGCGATCGCGGCCTTCGCTGAATTGGAAAAATCTCCTGAACATATCCACACCTACCGTTTGACCCCACTGGGGTTATGGAATGCGCGTGCCGCTGGCCTCGATGCCGAGCGAGTAGTCGATACCCTTTTAAAGTATTCCCGCTTCGCGGTTCCACATGCCCTGCTGATCGATATTGCGGAAACCATGTCGCGCTATGGTCGTTTACGACTTGAAGCTCACCCAGTCCATGGTCTCACCTTGGTCTCAAATGATCCCGCCGTGCTTCGCGAAGTTACTCGCGGCAAGAAGATCGCTCCGATGCTCGGTCTACAGATCGATGACGAGACTCTTGTCGTACACCCTGGCCAACGTGGATTCTTAAAGCAGGCCCTGCTTAAATTGGGTTGGCCAGCCGAGGATTTTGCAGGATATGTCGATGGCGAACATCATGAGATTGCCCTAAAAGAAGAGGGTTGGTCGATTCGCAAATATCAAGCGATGGCGGCCGAAGGTTTCTGGCATGGTGGTTCTGGAGTTGTTGTACTTCCTTGTGGTGCCGGCAAAACAATCGTAGGCGCAGCCGCGATGGCTCACGCCAAGGCCACAACGCTGATCTTGGTTACCAACACCGTTGCCGCCCGGCAGTGGCGCGATGAGCTATTACGCCGCACCACATTGCACGAAGATGACATTGGAGAATACTCCGGGGCAAAGAAAGAGATCCGCCCGGTAACCATCGCGACCTATCAAGTTATGACGATGCGCCGCAACGGTGTCTACTCTCATCTCGACCTCTTTGATGCGATCGACTGGGGACTCATTATTTACGATGAGGTTCATCTGCTCCCAGCACCGATCTTTCGCTTTACGGCAGATATCCAATCACGCCGCCGACTCGGACTTACGGCAACGCTCGTGCGCGAAGATGGCATGGAGGGCGAAGTTTTCTCGCTCATCGGACCCAAGCGTTTTGATGTTCCTTGGAAAGAGATCGAGTCGCAAGGCTATATCGCCCCGGCAGATTGCGTAGAGGTACGAATTACTCTTACCGAAGAAGAACGTCTCAACTATGCGACAGCTGAGCAGGAAGATCGTTATCGCTTTTGTTCTACTACGGCAACAAAACATAAAGTTGCAATCGCCTTAGCCCGAGCACACGCTGACGATCAAGTACTGGTCATTGGTCAATACTTGGATCAGATCGATGCCCTTGGAGCAGAGCTTGGTGTCCCCGTTATTAAAGGAGATACTCCCGTCAAGGAACGAGAACGACTCTTCAATCTTTATCGCAGCGGTGAGATTAAGTGTTTGGTGGTATCTAAAGTCGCTAATTTCTCCATTGATCTACCAGATGCAACAATTGCCATTCAAGTTTCGGGAACATTTGGATCAAGACAGGAAGAGGCGCAACGTCTAGGTCGCATCTTGCGTCCAAAATCTGATGGACGAAGTGCGCGCTTCTACTCACTTGTGGCTAGAGATACGGTCGATCAAGACTTTGCCCAAAATCGCCAACGCTTCTTGGCAGAACAGGGTTATGCATATCGCATCATTGATGCGGACGAAGTTTTATCCAAAGATAATTAAATTATTTAATTCACAGAAGCTAAGAGATCTCTCCAAATGATTTGCGAAAACGTGCAGGGTTGACTGTAAAGAAATCATGTTGCACATGATCGATCTGGATTACTGGTACCTGCTCCCCATATTTGTACTCGAGGTCGGAGTCGCCATCAATGAAAATCTCGTCGATTTCGAAACCCAGTTCTCTCTGCAGAATTTCTAAGGTTTGCAGAGCCTCATCGCAGAGATGGCACCCACGCCTAGAGTAGATCTGAACTTTTCTCATGGTATCTATCCTCTCAGAGGACTAAGATTTTGCCCTATGCGAGCCCGATACCTGTTAAAAAGTGCGGTTGCGGCTCTCTTTCTTGCAACCCTCTCTACGATCGCTCCAGCACAGGCCCTCTCACTCGAAAAAGTCCCCGCTCCTTGGGTCTATATCTATGGTTCACACGATTCAGTCACAAATCTAAGATTTGCATCCAGCGCAGCCACCCCCAATGGAAAACACCTCGGCTCACTCAGCACCTTCAAAGTGAATTATATAAATGTGCCCCTCGTTGACCAATATGCAGTTCAAGCAGCGATCGATATCTGGTCAGATAACTGGAGTTCATCGGTACCCATCAATGTCGTGGCTAACTTTGTTCAACAAGGAACTTCTGGAATTTTGGCTTCTGCTTCCCCGGTCAGCTTCTTTCACAACTTTGCCGGTGCACCTGATTCAACACTCTGGTATTCCTCGGCTATGGCGAACGCGATCGCAGGAAAAGATCTTGACCCAGCCAATCCTGAAATTTCTATCAATATCAATTCGACTATGTCTAACTCTTTTTATCTGGGTACGGATGGAAACTGCCCCAACAATCTCTATGATTTAGAATCCATCATCTTGCATGAAGTGGCCCACGGACTCGGATTTCTCTCTAATGATTCTTTCGATCCATTTTCGCAATATGGCAGCATCGATCAACCAACACCCTTTGATGCATTTACGCAAACACCAGATGGCAGTCGCCTGATGGATTTAGCCTCTCCCTCTGCCGCCCTTGGGTTGGCCTTCCAAAATGTCCTGGTCTGGTCGGGCAAGAACGGGTTCGCAGCAAATAATGACGTGAAGCCGATCTTATATACACCCATTCCTTATCAAGCCGGTTCATCAGTGAGCCATCTTGATCAAACTACATTTCAAGGTTCGGGCGCGAATGCTCTAATGACCCCTGCCTGGCCCGCTGGCGCCGTCTTTCATACCCCCGGATCTGTGGTCTTGGGAATGCTCGCCGACATGCGTCTTAAACCTCCTCCTGGTATTCCCGTTGGAATTCCTGATGCCCCACGAAATGTCGTTGCAATTGTTGGCGATAGATCGGCGATTGTCAGCTTCGACCCTCCGGATAATGCGCGAACGGCACAGGTTACCTCTTACTCCGTCAAGGTCGCTGAAACTGGAACTACGGTGCAAGCAAGTTCTAGTCCGGTGACAATCTCAGGACTTAAAAATGGTTCCCGCTACTCATTTTCAGTCACCGCTAGCAATCAACTTGGCGTTTCCCCACCACAAGCAAGTAACGCGATCTTCCCGCAAGCTCCATGGAAATCCACGGTCTTAGATTCCAGCGCCGACGCGAAATTTCTTACTGCAACTACCTTTAAGGGTGCACCGACTGTTGTTTACACCGATGGCAAGAGTGGAGATCTTAAACTCGCGAGCTGGAATGGCAAGGCGTGGATTAAGAGCGTAGTCGATGGAAACTCTAATGTTGGAGGACGAACCACTGACAACGTCGCCGGCAATATATCCGTCTGCACCTCTGCGGCTGGCAAGAATCAGCGGCTCGACCTTGTTTACGCCGACCTTACAAATAAGCAATTGCGCTATGCCGGATACGATGGCAAAAAATGGAATTTTTCCGTAGTTGATGGCAATGGTGCCTCCATCATTAAGTATTCCAATCCCAATCGTGTGCGTACCGCCAGCGATGTCAGTGGAGCCAACGCCTGTGTTGATACTCCCGATGGCCTACAGATTTTCTATCGTGATCAAAGTGAAGGCATAGTTTTAGCAGCCATACAAGTAGGAAAGACTGTTGGGAGTTGGGCTTATCAATTGGTCGATGGTGATTCCATTCTTAATGGTCACACCACTGGCGATGTTGGATTCCATCTTAAAGCGCTCAACGTTGGGCGCTCTATCTACTTGCTCTACGATTCGATCCTCCAAGTAAATCCCCAGAGGCAAGCGCTACAGGGTGAAGTCAGACTCGCCACACGCGCCACTGTCTACCCCGAGGATTGGCAGTACACCGCTCTAGATACCTACGGTGGCGAAGTGGCCGTTGCTGGCTATGACCTCGCGCTATCTCTCGTCGGAAAAGATGTAAGCGGGGTATGGATGGCCGCAAGTGGGACGTCAATTCCCAACCCAAATCAATTGCGATTTATGGATATTTCAACGAGCGGCCCCGTGATATCGGCAAGTACTGATATCTACGGAACTCCAACCGCACCGCTGAGTACCGACGGGCTGCACGCACTTTTCAATTGCCAAAATCGATTATGTGCCATCGACAATTCAAATCAGACGGTTTCACTTGTTACAACCTCTAGCCTCACAAATTCGCTGGGTGCAACGTGGATTACCGTTAATAAGATTCGCTACGCACTCGTCGGAGTCGGCGGGAAGTTGCAGCTCTTTAAAGCAATTTAATTTATTTAGTGTGAATTATCGTAATAAAGTAGGTGCCAGAAAGTTGGGTTAATTCAACGACGCCGATAGCACTCTGATACTGCAATGAAATTGGCGCGCCCCCAATAAAATAGGCAGCCTTTATAGTTTTAGCTTTCAAGGCACTCTTGATGAGAACTGTGGTTTTTTGATTAACAGGAATTCCAGTCACTCCCTTAATCGCCTTTGATGTGATGTAACTCTGCCAACTATAGGCGGCGCTTGTGGCGTTAAAAATCTGGGGAGAACTTGTAAAGGCTTTCGCGCTATTTTTAACGGTGCCAATCTTTCCTAGTGGCGTTAGCGAGAGCGAAAAGCCAGGAAGGCCCGATCTGTTAGAGGCGCCTTGAATGATGAAATTTGCACCTTTAAGAACAATCGATTCAGGAATGTCAATATCCACCAAATCCTTGGTGAATGTATTTTCCAAGAGGCCGGCACTGCTTACCTCCCAGACTGTAAGTCGATTTAGTCCCGGGGCTGGCGTGGCGCCTCCCGTCGAAATAGCGGAGGATCCAGCTACCCAGATAGTGCCAGAGGCATCGATATATCCGGCTGTAGCTACATCATCGCCTGATGTTCCAAGACGCAACTCCCAAAGTTTTATCCCTTGCGGATTGAGAGCTGCAATAAACCCATCACTCCCGCCGAGTGACAAGGATGAAACAAGCGGTGAAGTTGTCGTTTCAACAGTACCAATAAGAAAAATCCCAGTTGGAGCTGTCAACAGCTGCTGAACCTCATCTCCACCAGAGAAATTAGTTGCAACTGTGGGCGTAAGAGCCGTTGCAGCAATAGGAAGGGTATTTGTAGTTGCGCAAGCCGGCGCCGCAATCATAAATGCGAGCGCAGACCCGAGAAGGAGCGCTCTCTTCACGCCATCGCACGCGAGCGGGCAGCCGCTGCGTTCATGGCCCGGGCAACTAGACCGTCGAGATCGCCCTCTTCGAAAACTTTTAACCCTTCGTAGGTCATTCCCTTGGGACTTGTCACATTTTCGCGCAAGGTCGCGGCACTTTTACCTGTTTCGTCCAACATCTTTGCTGCACCCAGGATTGTCTGAGTAACCAAGGTAGTAGCAGTTGTGGAATCTATTCCCATTTCAATAGCACCAGCAATCATCGCTTCGACAAAGGCAAAGAAGTAAGCGGGCCCTGATCCACTTGTTGCAGCAGCGGCATCTTGTAAGGTCTCTTCAACCTCAATGCTCTTTCCAGCGGCAGCTAAGAAATCATTTACGAAACTTCTCTGATCGGGTTGAACCATTTTATTGAAAGAGACAATGGCCATCCCCACGCCTAAGAGCGTCGGAGTATTGGGCATAACCCGAGCAACGGCGGGCTGTCCTAGCCCCGCTTCCAGCGTTGCAATCTTCTTTCCAGCTAAGAACGAGATGACGAGTGCACCTGCCTTAAGAGTTGGAGCAACGCTCTGCATAATGCTCTCTAAATCCTGGGGCTTAACAATAATCATCAGTACATCGCTAGTGGCAGCCATCTCTTGGATAGAAGCTGCAGTGATTCCATAGCGCTCTGCTATCTGAACGCTCCGCTCTTCCCGTCGTACTGCAAATTTGATGCGGCCAGCATCAGAACCAGCCTTCAACAGGGCGACTAGCAGCGCCTCGCCCATGTTGCCCACGCCGATAAGGCCTATCTGGGCGCTCTTAATATCTATCTGGTTCACAGGAGTTAGCCTAGCCAATGGTGCTACCTAGAGGGCGCTGGTGGGTCTGCTCTTGTCTCCCCGCACTAGTAGGCTCTCGCACTATGCCAGAAGTTAAAGATGGATTTGCGCGTGATTTCGTGGAATTTGCCGACCCCGCAAAACCAGAGGAGCTCTTCCGTTGCGACCTCACCTGGCTTACCTCCTATTGGCAGTGCATTTATGGATCTGGTTGCTGTGGAATTGATGCAGATAAGCCTGATGCTGGATGTTGTTCTGACGGTGCCTACTATTCCGACGACGAAGATGAAGCGCGCACTCTAAGGGTTGCAGAACGCTTGACTCCCGAGATGTGGCAATACTTTGATGAGGCCCAACCTAAGAAATCCAAGGGTAAGTTACGAATTTCAGAAGTTGGGCTCGATGGAGATCGCAAGACCCGCAAGGTAGAAGATTCCTGCATATTCCTCAATCGCAAAGGTTACGAGACGCCCGGTTTCACGGGAAGTTTTGGCTGCGTCCTACATCATCTCGCACAAAAAGAAGAGATACATTTTGTTGAGACTAAGCCCGATGTCTGTTGGCAGCTGCCCATTCGTCGCTCCTTTGAGACGCGTGAATTTGGCGAACATGAGATTTCGGTAACGGTGATCGGAGAATACGAACGGCTGGCCTGGGGTGATGGGGGCGCAGAATTCGCTTGGTACTGCACCGCAAATACTGAAGCGCACGTGGGCCGCGAACCAGTTTATATTTCTAACAACAACGAGTTGATTGCCCTCATGGGAGAAGCAGGTTATGCCGAACTCAAAAAACATTGTGATGCCCGGATTCAAGCGATAGCCGCATTAGCTAAAGAAAATAAGAAGCGCGAACTACCGCTCTTCATCATCCATCCCGCCACGATCGGTGCACAGAAGTAATCGATCATGGCTAAAGCCCCAGCTAAAGATCCCTTCCGCTGTAGCGAATGCGGCTGGACATCGACCAAGTGGGTTGGACGGTGCGGAGAATGCCAAGCGTGGGGAAGCGTCGAAGAGATCGGCGCCCCCAAGCGACTCTCATTGGTAGCAGGTTCAGTTTCACAAGCAGCAGTCCCCATCGGAGAAGTAAGCATCGAAAGCGCTCGATCGCGCACTAGCGGGGTGAGCGAACTCGATCGCGTCCTAGGTGGAGGTTTAGTCCCTGGAGCGGCGATATTGCTTACCGGCGAACCTGGGGTCGGAAAATCAACGCTACTTCTCTCTGTTGCCGCAGAATCTGCCCGAGCCCAAATGCGCGCCTTATATGTAAGCGGCGAAGAATCAGCTTCACAGATCCGCGTTCGAGCAGATCGGCTTAAGGCAATTGACCCAGCACTCTGGTTAGCTGCCGAAAATGATCTTGGTGCGATCATCGCTCATCTCGATGCAGTACAACCCGAGTTACTTATTATTGATTCAGTTCAGACGATATCTAGTAGCACCGTCGAAGGAGCTCCCGGCGGCGTAACTCAAGTGCGCGAAATTGCCGCAGCCCTTATTCGTATTACTAAAGAGCGCAATATCACATTGGTATTAGTCGGCCACGTAACGAAAGATGGATCGATTGCGGGTCCTCGTATACTCGAACATCTCGTTGACGTCGTTTTGAATTTTGAAGGTGAGCGTCATTCACGTTTGCGATTGATTCGTGCTACTAAGAATCGTTTCGGTGCCGCCGATGAAGTTGGCTGCTTTGATATGTCGGATATCGGAATTGTCGGAGTAACAGATCCGACAGGGCTCTTCACAAGTCGCCATTCCGAACCAGTGCCAGGTACATGCGTAACCGTTGCTCTTGAAGGCCGGCGCCCGCTCCTTGCAGAGATTCAATCTCTTGTAGGTGTCCCCGTTGCAGAAGGTCGCGACTTTGGAAATGCGCGCCGTGTTACATCCGGACTCGACAATCCGCGCACTGCAATGACTTTAGCGGTACTCGAGCTACGTGCCGGAATCCGATTATCCGGTCGCGATGTATATGTTGCGACCGTTGGGGGGATGAAAATCACCGAACCCGCCGCTGACCTTGCTGTAGCTCTCTCTGTGGCGTCGGCCGCTAAGGGCTTGGCCCTCCCCGCCGACCTCGTTGCAGTGGGCGAAGTCGGCTTAGCCGGAGAGATTCGTAAAGTAACCGGAGTACAACAACGTATCGCTGAGGCTGCCCGCCTCGGCTTTAAACGTGCAATGGTTCCCGCCGGTTCTGATCTAAAGATTCCCGGCATAGAAATCTTAGAAGTTTCTCGGATCGAACAGGCGATCGCCAAGGTGAAGATCAGCGAGTGATGCAGCAAGTCGTTCTAGATTGGTTTGATCAGAACAAGCGTGACCTTCCCTGGCGCAACACAACGCCTTGGGGTGTAATGGTCAGTGAATTCATGTTGCAGCAGACTCCGGTTATTCGAGTTCTTCCAATTTGGAACCAGTGGCTAACTAAGTGGCCCACTGCACTGGATCTCTCTCTCGCAAAAAAATCAGAAGTGATCACCGCGTGGGGTCGCCTTGGTTATCCTCGTCGAGCGCTACGTTTATATGAGTCTGCTGGAATCATCGCTCGCGATTTCGATAATCAAGTCCCACGTGCAATCGAGGATTTGCGGGCGCTACCTGGTGTGGGTGAATACACCGCAGCGGCGATCGCAGCCTTTGCCTTCCGTGAGCCAGCACTTGTCCTCGATGTGAATATCCGCCGCCTCTTTGCTCGGGTCATCGACGGAGTCGAACACCCCACCTCCTCCCCCTCGCAGATAGAGCGCAAACTGCGATATGACTTGATCCCAGATGATGGCGCCACGTGGGCGGCGGCAACTATGGAATTTGGAGCGCTGATCTGCACTTCCAAGAGTCCTCTCTGTACGCAATGTCCGTTAAAACGAGAGTGCGCATGGCGGAATGCTGGTTATCCACCAACCGAACAGATACGAAAATCCCAAGGGTGGGTGGGCACCGATCGCCAATGCCGCGGCACTATCGTGCAGGCGCTGCGAGAGAATGAAAAACTATCCCAAACTGCACTCAAAAAATTGTGGCATGACGGCTCTCAAATAGAGAAGGCCCTTAAAACACTTATTGCCGATGGCCTCATAGAGACCACCGGCAAAAGTTTTCAACTAGCAAATTAATTAGAGCTGGTCGCCGCCAAATCACCAGGGGTATCTGGCATGGTCGACTTAATAACACCCGTAAAGGTGAATGACTCTTTGTCATCAGTCGTAACCACATCAACCAAAGTGATCTCTCCTGGCTTAACATCTCCAAAGAGAATCTTCTCGGAAAGTACATCTTCGATCTCGCGCTGAATAGTGCGGCGCAACGGACGTGCTCCAAGTACTGGGTCATATCCACGTTTAGCCAAGAGTGCCTTGGCTGCCGAGGTGAGTTCGATCCCCATATCCTTTGCGCGCAAGCGCTCATCGAGATTGGCGATCATCAGGTCAACGATCTGAACGATCTCATCCTCAGACAATTGATGGAAGACGACAATATCGTCAATACGGTTTAGGAACTCGGGACGGAAGTGAGTCTTAAGTTCATCGCTTACCTTCTGCTTCATACGCTCGTAATTTCCGAGAACATCATCAGAGTTATGGAAACCAAGTCCCATTGTCTTTGAGATATCGCGAGTACCAAGGTTGGTGGTCATGATGATTACGGTGTTTTTGAAATCCACGACACGACCTTGAGAGTCAGTGAGGCGACCATCTTCTAGAACTTGAAGAAGCGCATTGAAGATATCTGGGTGCGCCTTTTCGATCTCATCGAAGAGAACGACTGAGAATGGCTTGCGGCGTACCTTTTCGGTGAGCTGTCCACCTTCGTCGTAACCAACATAACCAGGGGGCGCACCAAAGAGGCGAGATGCTGTGTGCTTCTCGGAGTACTCAGACATATCGAGTTGAATTAATGCATCTTGATCACCAAAGAGGAAGGCAGCCAAGGTGCGAGATAGTTCGGTCTTTCCAACGCCAGAAGGACCAGCGAAGATAAAGGAGCCACCAGGGCGCTTTGGATCTTTGAGGCCAGCGCGGGTGCGTCGAATGGCTTGTGATAGCGCACGAATAGCTTGGTCTTGTCCGATAACGCGACGGTGCAATTCATCTTCCATGCGAAGCAGGCGGGCGGTCTCTTCCTCGGTCAATTTAAAGACAGGAATACCGGTGGAGTGCGAGAGAACTTCTGCGATTAACTCTTCATCGACTACTGCGACGACATCGAGATCTCCGGCTTTCCAGGTCTTCTCACGTTCTACCTTCTCAGCGATAAGAACTTTCTCTTGATCACGGAACGAGGCAGCCTTTTCGAAATCTTGTGCGTCGATCGACGACTCTTTTTCTTTGCGAGCGCGAGCGATCTTCTCGTCAAATTCGCGGAGCTCAGGTGGAGCGGTCATGCGACGAATACGAAGTCTGGAACCAGCTTCATCAATAAGATCGATAGCTTTATCTGGCAAAAAGCGATCTGAGATATAGCGATCAGCAAGGGTCGCAGCAGCCACAATTGCAGAGTCAGAGATCGAAACCTTGTGATGTGTCTCGTAACGATCGCGTAGACCTTTAAGAATTTCAATGGTGTGGGTCAACGTTGGTTCGGCTACTTGAATAGGCTGGAAGCGGCGTTCGAGCGCAGCATCCTTCTCTAGGTGCTTGCGATACTCATCAAGTGTGGTTGCACCAATCGTCTGCAGCTCTCCACGGGCGAGCATTGGCTTCAAAATGCTTGCAGCATCTATTGCGCCTTCAGCAGCACCGGCACCCACGAGGGTGTGGATCTCGTCAATGAAGAGCACGATATCTCCACGTGTGCGAATCTCTTTGAGAACCTTCTTGAGGCGCTCTTCAAAATCTCCACGGTAGCGACTACCGGCAACAAGAGCACCGAGGTCGAGTGAATAAAGTTGCTTATCGCGCAAGGTCTCTGGGATATCTCCCTTAACAATTGCCTGAGCTAAACCTTCGACGATGGCAGTTTTGCCGACGCCGGGTTCACCAATGAGTACTGGGTTGTTCTTAGTACGACGTGAGAGAACCTGCATAACGCGTTCGATCTCTTTTTCGCGGCCAATGACCGGATCTAACTTTCCTTCGCGCGCAGCTTGTGTGAGGTTACGGCCGAATTGATCGAGTACCAAAGATGTGGTTGGTGTGCCTTCGGCGGGACCGCCTTGAGCAACCGCTTCCTTACCTTGATATCCAGAGAGCAGTTGAATTACCTGCTGGCGAACACGATTGAGATCAGCGCCGAGCTTTACAAGAACCTGCGCAGCAACACCTTCTCCTTCACGAATCAAACCAAGAAGAATATGTTCGGTGCCGATGTAGTTATGCCCGAGTTGCAGAGCTTCACGCAACGAAAGTTCGAGAACTTTCTTGGCGCGTGGAGTAAATGGAATATGGCCAGATGGGGCTTGTTGACCTTGGCCGATAATCTCTTCGACCTGGGAGCGCACGGCTTCTAAAGAGATACCGAGAGCCTCAAGGCCCTTTGCGGCGACGCCCTCACCCTCGTGGATAAGACCCAAGAGGATGTGCTCGGTGCCGATGTAGTTGTGGTTGAGCATACGAGCCTCTTCTTGCGCGAGTACAACTACGCGACGGGCTCTATCTGTAAAGCGCTCAAACATGGGGGCACCTTCTTTCTTAATTACCTTGGATTAGCCTACCTGTAACGCCAATGTGCGCAGATTTATGCCCTGGGGCGGTGATTTTAGAGAATTCGGAGCATTCTGGTATTTCCCAGAGTATTGGGTTTGACCCGCTCTAGATCTAGGAATTCGGCTATACCTTCGTCATATGAGCGCAAAAGCTGCTGGTAAACCTCGTGGTCTACCGGCGTGCCCTCAATCACTTTAAAGCCATTTCTTCCAAAGAAGTCAGTCTCAAATGTTAGGCAGAAGATTCGTGCCACTCCCAGGATGCGAGCTCGGTCGACGATATTGGCGATGATCGCATTGCCTATCCCCTTGCCACGCATCTTCTCTAAGACGGCGACGGAGCGGATTTCGGCGAGATCCTCCCAGAGAACGTGCAGGGCGCCACAGCCAACAACTTCGCCGTCAAACTCTGCAACGGTGAACTCTTGGACCGTTTCGTACAGTGTGACTGTCTCTTTTGCTAAGAGGCGACGACCCAGAACATAAGCGTCAATGATGGTGTGAATGGCTTTGATATCCGATGTGCGCGCGGGGCGAATGATGAGTGTCATCTTCGTGTAATCACTGCTCCTCTGGCTTTACAAGTGGGAAGAGAATAGTTTCCCGGATTCCCAGACCCGTCAACGCCATCAAGAGTCGATCGACTCCCATGCCCATTCCACCCATTGGAGGGATTCCATATTCCATGGCGCGCAAGAAATCTTCATCGAGGTTCATCGCCTCGACATCTCCCTTGGCACCCAGGGCTGCCTGTTCAACCAAGCGATCGCGTTGAATCACAGGATCAATTAACTCCGAATAGCCGGTGGCTAGTTCGAAACCTTCAACATAGAGATCCCACTTCTCAACCAAACCTGGAGTCAGGCGGTGGGCTCGGACTAGCGGTGAGGTATCCACCGGATAACCTCGCACAAAGATTGGTTCATTGAGTTTGCCTGCGGTTACATGCTCGAAAATCTCTTCGGCGAGTTTTCCGGTGACCCATTTTGGATCAACCTTCATACCTAATTTGGCAGCAAACTTCTTAAGCTCATCCATAGATGCTTGTGGTGAAACTACTTCACCGACGCCTTCTGAAATTAGATCGAAGAGATTCGCCTCTCGCCAGGTGCCACCAAGATCCAATTCGCGACCATCTTGGTAAGTTACTACATGAGATCCAAAAACTGCCATCGCAGACTCTTGAACTAAATTGCGAGTGAGCTCCGCAATCGAATCCCAATCACCATAGGACTGGTAAGCCTCGATCATCGCAAATTCTGGGGAATGCGTCGAATCAGCTCCCTCATTTCTGAAATTTCTGTTGATTTCAAAGACACGCTCTAAACCGCCTACGACACAACGCTTGAGAAAAAGCTCGGGAGCAATACGAAGAAAAAGTTCCATATCGTATGCATTGCTATGAGTTTTAAAAGGGCGAGCTGTGGCACCACCATGCATTACCTGTAACATTGGAGTTTCTACTTCGATGAAGTCACGAGATCCAAATGATTCACGGAGAGATTTCATAACCCGTGGGCGAAGCCGCGCGTTAAAGCGGGCCTCGGGGCGGACAATAAGATCGACATAACGCATCCGCACTCTTGTCTCTTCAGAGAGAGGTTTATGTTCGACAGGAAGCGGACGGAGAGATTTCGCGGCAAGTTGATATGAGTTGGCAAGGATAGATAATTCACCGCGCTTTGAAGTGATGATCTCACCAGTGACGCTTACGAGATCGCCAATATCTATATCGCTCTTCCACTGATCTAAAACTTCAGCGCCAACTTTGTCGAGAGAGAACATGGCCTGTAGCTCTGTGCCATCCCCCTCACGTAGCGTTGCAAAGCAAAGCTTTCCAGTATCGCGTTTGAAGATAACTCGTCCAGATAGGCTCTCTAGAATTCCAGTTGCTACATCGATTTCTAGGCCAGCATGGCGTTCGCGAATCTCTTTAAGTGAGGCGGTGCGAGGAACGGCTACTGGGTAGGCCTCCTCGCCACGAGCCAAGATTGCGGCCCGCTTCTCGCGACGAATCCGCAATTGCTCCGGTAGGTCATCCTCAATAATCAGCTCACTCATAATCCGAGGAGTCTATCGTGCTAGTTATTACCGCTTGAATTTCGGTCAAAAACCATCGCCAACCCCATCAGAGTGAGGTCAGGCTCATGGGTATCAATAGTCTCGCTAATACCCAGGACCAATGGAGCTAATCCCCCGGTCGCAATTACAGTAGTTCTGCCAGCCTCTGGATAGAGTATTTCCAGCTCTTCAATAATTCTGGTCACGAGCCCATCGACTTGGCCTGCGAAGCCATAGATAGTCCCTGATTGCAGCGCTTCAACGGTGTTCTTGCCGATTACCGATTTGGGTTTAACTAATTCCACCTTACGGAGTTGAGCGGCGCGCGCCGCTAAGGCGTCAACTGAAATTTCGATACCAGGCGCAAGTGCACCTCCAAGAAACTCACCTTTGGGTGAGACGACATCTAGATTCGTTGACGTTCCAAAATCAACCACGATACAGGGACCAGTAGAGCCAAAGAGAGTGTGGGCCGCCAGAGTATTAACGATGCGGTCGGCACCGATCTCCTTAGGATTATCTACAAGCAACGGCACCCCAGTCTTTATCCCGGGTTCAACGATCGTGACAGGAATCTCGCTGAAGTAACGGGCAACCATGTTACGAAGTTCTCGCAACGTTGCTGGAACCGTTGAACAGATCGAGAGCCCATCAATAATAATTCCATCGAGGAGGGCGCGATATTGCAGCCATAACTCATCGGCAGTATCTCGTGGATCGGTCTTTACTCGCCATGACCGGATTAATTTCTCGCCATCGAAGGCACCAAGTACGGTATTTGTATTTCCAACATCGATTGTGAGGAGCATTTACATTCCCATCCTTAAGTCGAGGCCAATATCCAGCGCCTTAGCCGAGTGAGTCAACGCACCTACAGCTATGTAGTCGACGCCACTCTGCGCATATTTCAGTGCATTTTCTAATGTGATCCCGCCAGAAGCTTCGAGTCTTACCTTGCCGGCAACTATTGCGACAGCCTCGTGGCAAAGTTCTGGTGACATATTGTCGAGCAGAATCAAATCGGGCTTCGCCTCTAAAACTGCTTGTAATTGTTGGAAGTCATCGACTTCAACTTCAATCTCTTTATCGGGGTATTGCTTGCGCACGAGTTCAAAGGCAGCCAAGACTCCACCAGCGGCAACTATGTGATTATCTTTTATGAGCGCCGCATCAGAAAGGGAGAGGCGGTGGTTAGTGCCTCCCCCGGCTCGAACCGCCGCTTTTTCCAAAGTTCTCCAGCCTGGTGTGGTTTTGCGAGTATCTCGAATCTGACAATTAGTACCAGAGATAGCTTCGACCCAGCCCCTAGTTTCGGTAGCAATTCCGCTCAAATGAGTTAGAAAATTAAGCGCCGTGCGCTCGGCCAATAAGAGCTTTCGTGTATTTCCTCTAGCCTGCATGATTACCGTGCCCGCTGGAACGAACTGACCATCTGCAATCAATAGCGAGACGTTAGTGATTCCAACGTAGTTGAGAACAGCAATTGCAACGGAGGTCCCAGCTACAACTCCTGGCTTGCGATTAACAAATTCTGCAACGCTCTCTTGTGCTTCAGGGATGGTTGCATTTGATGTTATATCAACGCCGCCATCCAAGTCTTCTGCGATCGCAAGCTCAATAAGTCTAAGTACAGGATCACTCATTGCTTCACCAGCTCTAGCGCAGAAATCCAGGAGCCAGACTTATCTAACCTCTGAATGATTCTCTTCTCCCAATCGCGATTGGTTTCTAAGAAATCGCTGCGCCAATGGGAACCTCGCGACTCCTGTCGCTGCAGAGCAGATCGTGCAATCGCGGTTGCAAGGTAATAAAGGTTTGATACCTCCCAGGCGTCTACCCCTGGCTTAACCGTGCGCCGCGTACCCAGTTGTTCTAACGTCGCGAGAGTTGCTTTCAGACCTTTTTCCGATCGCATAACTCCTGCACCTTCACTCATGGCAAGTTGCAATGGGATGCGAATAGTGGGATCAATCAAGATTCGTTCTTCATCGGAATCATCTACTGGCTCGGCTTGTTCTGGCAGATGCGCAGCGATATGTTCTGAGATACGCGCTCCAAATACCAAACCTTCTAGAAGTGAATTCGAAGCGAGGCGGTTGGCTCCATGGGCACCCGTACATGCGCTCTCGCCGCAAACATAAAGTCCAGGAACAGTGCTTGCACCGTTGAGATCAACCAATACTCCACCAGATGCGTAGTGTGAGGCCGGAGAGACCGGAATCAACTGATCTTTAGGGTCAATGCCATTAGCCATGCACGAGGCATAGATGGTGGGAAATCGTCCGGCAAAATCTTTAACAGAGGTAGCATCCAGCCACATGTGGGGAACATGTGCCTCACGCATCTGGTTAAAAATCTCCTTTGCAACGATATCCCGCGGTGCCAAATCAGCTTGCGGATGAATCCCCGCCATAAATTTCTCACCCCTGTGATTAAGCAGGATTGCGCCTTCACCGCGTACCGCTTCACTGATCAGTGGTTGTTGTCCTGCCTGTGAAGTGTCGCGCCATAAAACAGTGGGGTGAAATTGTATAAATTCGACATCTGCAACAGCCGCGCCAGCACGTAAAGCTAGTGCCACGCCATCACCAGTAGAGACCGAAGGATTAGTTGTCTGTGAATACACCTGTCCGAGTCCACCAGTTGCAATAACCACCGCGCGTGCCAGAGCACGCCCTACTCCGGTACTCGACCCAGCGCCAATAACGTGCAGAGTTACTCCGCAGACGCGACCGTCGGCCGACTTTAAAGCATCGATGACCAAGGCATGTTCGATTACTTCGATTCCCGAGTCATTTTGCACGGCGGCCAATAGTGCCCGTGAAACCTCTGCTCCCGTTGCATCGCCACCGGCATGCAAAATGCGATCGCGATGATGCCCACCTTCGCGTGTTAAAGCAATCTCGCCACTCTCTGCTCTGTCAAACACTGCACCGCGCGCAATTAATTTCCGAACCGCTTCTGGCCCTTCAGTAACCAAGACGTTTACTGCATCGATATCACAAAGACCTGCACCGGCTATCAAAGTATCTTCTCTGTGCTCTTCGGGCGTATCACCTGGTCCAAGCGCAGCTGCAATTCCGCCTTGTGCCCATTTGGTAGAACCTTCGTCAATAAGCGCCTTGGTTACGAGCAAGACTGAAAGGTTTGCGGCGCGTGCATTAAGAGCAGTTGTTAAACCAGCAACGCCAGATCCGATAACAATGACGTCGGCCTTGGTAGTCCATCCCGGAGCCCCGGCAAATAACTTCATAGATCGCTTCCCATTCGCATATTGTCGATCAATCGGACCCCATTTATCCAACCGGCAATGATGCCACGCGGGGATTTAGTCTCTGGGAGCGCTAATTCGAAGGTCTCTTCATCAATGATCTCGGCGTAATCCACTTCAAAATTCGGTTCGGTAGCCAAAATTCTGTGCATCTCTTCTCTACTTCTGCCGTGCAGCGCCTTACTAATAATCAGCGCGCTACGTCTACCTTCGGGCGTAAGTTGAATATTGCGGGACGAGAGTGCCAGGCCATCACTATCTCGGACCGTGGGCACTGCGACGATATCTATCGCAAGACCGTTCTCCTTGACCCACTTTTTAATAATGGAGAGTTGCTGAAAATCCTTTTCGCCAAAGATCGCATAATTGGGTTTTACATAATCAAAAAGCCTGCTTACAACGGTTAACATCCCGTCAAAGTGGCCAACTCGGTGGCGACCTTCAAAGATTTCGCCTAAAGGACCAGCGGATACTTTCACGATCTGGTGAGGATAAACCTCATCGTATGTCGGCGCCCAAATCTCAGTTGCACCAGCAGCCAAGGCCTTCGCTGTATCACCAGCCAGGTCACTCGGATATTTTGAAAGATCTTCTGCGCTCTCAAATTGCAATGGATTTACAAATATAGAAACGAGCACCGTTGCACTCAATTCACGAGCACGCCTGATCAACTCTAGGTGCCCAGCATGAAGTGCGCCCATGGTAGGGACGAAGGAGATCGAATCTTGCATGGTGCTCCAGTCCTTTCGGGGTACCGGGCGAATGAAAAGAGTTTACTCCTTCAGCGCTCTTATGAGATCTCGAATAGAACCATGGCCAGCCAGAAAGGCCTCGGGATCAATCTCAAACCAGGGCTCCAAGACAAAGGTGCGCTCGTGAGCTCGTGGGTGTGGAAGTTCTAAATGGGGCTCTTGAATCACCAGATCTCCGCAGGCTATGAGATCAAGGTCGAGGGTTCGTGGCCCCCAGTGGATATCTCGTGTGCGCCCAGCAAGGATCTCAATCTCCTGCATCTCAACAAGAAGATCGAGCGGATCCATCTCGCTCTGCGCGATAATCACTGCGTTCAGATAGTCATCTTGCTTGGGACCGCCCATAGGGGCAGTCTTGTAAAAACTTGAGACAGCTTTAATATCAATACTCTTCGCTAGCTCATCAATTGCATGATGAAGGTGGGAGTTAGTGTCGCCCATATTCGAACCGAGTGCGATTACAACCTTCATGCTGAACGCTGGATTCGAACTGAGATATCGATGACCGATACTCCAACCGCGGCGTTAGGTTTATGAACCACTACTTCGACAGCTTTTAGGGGATAACTCTTTAGGAGTTCAGATGCGATGTTGTGCGCCAAGCGCTCAATCAAATTAACTGGCTCTCCAACGATTAACTTATAAACATCTTGCGCAACCTTGGAATAATCAACGGCATCTGATATCGAATCTGATTTTGCAGCCTTCTTGCTCTCTAACTCAAGTTCTACATCTACCGTGAAAATCTGACCGTTTTCTCGTTCAAAGTCGAAGATGCCGTGATAACCAAACCCTGAAATTCCCTTAATCTCAATAAAGTCGCTCATCCCCACAACTCCTTAACTACCTTGATGGCATCCACGTGAGGTTTCACGCTATGTGTTCGTACCGCCCAAACTCCTTTGCGCGCCATCTCTGTGGTGAGGGCGACGGTGGCAAAATCCCGATCGTCAGGGTTCTCCGCGCTCACTAAATCACCTAAGAAGCGTTTGCGCGAGACCCCTATCAACAGTGGGTAGCCCAATAATTGCAATCGATCAATATTTCGAAGCAATTCCCAGTTGTGTTCGCCGGTCTTGGCGAAACCAATTCCTGGATCAAGAATTATCTGCTCTGGATTGACCCCTGCTTCGATAAGGGCGGTCACCCGATCTTCCAACTCTTGTCTGACCTCTTGCACTACATCCTTGTACATTGCTCGAGATTGCATATCTCGAGATTCCCCACGGGAATGCATAGCTATATATTGAACGGCGGGATTGGCGGCAATCAACGGAGCCATCTGAATATCTGCAGATCCAGCGCTAATATCATTGACGATTGTGGCACCAGCGCCTATCGCCAATTTAGCAATCTCTGATCGAGTGGTATCAATGCTGATGGTTGCACCGAGCTCTTTAAGAGCAACAATGACGGGGATAGTGCGATCTCGCTCTTCTTCAAAGGAGATGCGTTCTGATCCGGGACGGGTTGATTCCCCGCCAACATCAATGATGTCGACACCTTGTGCGATCATCTCATTGGAATGAGCCATGGCCGCTTCAAAATCAAAATGTCTACCGCCGTCGGCAAAAGAATCTGGTGTCACGTTGAGTACACCCATAACGAGCGTACGTTGCATTGGAATCATTAGCGATCAGAAGCTGTAATCAGCGCCATCGCTTCGGCTCTGGTAGCGGCGTTACGCAACTGACCACGTACTGCCGATGTTGTAGTCCGCGCCTGAGACTTCTTAACTCCGCGCATTGACATACATAGATGTTCACAATCAATAATGACGATTACCCCTGCAGGTTTCAAAATTTCGACCATTGCATCTGCAATTTGAGTAGTGAGGCGCTCCTGCACTTGTGGTCGTCGCGAGTACAAATCGACGAGGCGCGCCAATTTTGAGATGCCTGTAATTCGGCCCGATTCACCAGGAATGTAACCAATATGCGCCACCCCATGAAATGGCGTTAGGTGATGTTCGCAGTGCGAGAAGACTTCGATATCTCGAACAATAACTAACTCTTTGTGGCCAATATCAAAGGTGGTGGTCAGAACATCTTCTGGGCTCTGCCATAACCCCTCAAAATTCTCGCGGTATGCACGTGCAACTCGTGCTGGAGTATCACGCAACCCGTCGCGCGAGGGATCCTCGCCGATTGCGAGCAAGAGTTCGGTCACTGCTTTCTCGGCTCGTGCCTGATCGAATTCGGCTCGCGCCTTGCCATCATGCGGCCCCATCGATACTGGCGTGATCTCGTTCTCCAAGGTTAAGCCTCTTCTACTTTCGCAGGTGCAGCTTTTTTACGCGCCTTGCGGACCGGCTTTGTGACGATTGCTTCGGGATCTACCTGCGGCTTTGCAGCTACAAGTCCAACTGGAGGAAGAGTGGAGGGCGAGCGGTTTGGCGATCCAGTCCACGCGGGACGAGAAGAAACCATTCGAACTTTAGTGAAGATGCGTTCAATATCATCTTTGAGGAGTGTCTCACGCTCGAGCAGTTCGACAACCAATTCATCCAAAATATCGCGATTTTGTACGAGAATATTGAAAGCCTCTTGGTGAGCATTTTCAATAAGGTTATGAATCTCTACATCAATGACGCCCGCAATCTCTTCGGAATAGTCGCGTTGGTGACCATAATCGCGACCGAGGAATGGATCAGAATCGCCACTGCCAAATTTAATTGCGCCGATGCGTTCGGTCATTCCATATTGAGTGACCATTGCGCGGGCGAGGTTGGTAGCTTTCTCGATATCGTTCGATGCGCCTGTAGTTGGATCATGAAAGATTAATTCTTCTGCAGCGCGACCACCTAGAGAATATGCCAGTTGATCCAGCATTTGATTACGTGTTGTCGCATAACGATCCTCATCCGGAAGCACCATGGTGTAACCGAGAGCGCGACCGCGCGGCATAATGGTAATCTTGTGAACGGGATCGGTATTTGGAAGTGCGTGCGCTACCAAAGCGTGGCCACCTTCGTGGTAAGCCGTGATGCGTCGCTCTTCTTCAGTCATGAGGCGACTAGTGCGTTGTGGTCCAGCCATCACGCGATCAATCGACTCATCGAGTGCCATGGTTGTAATAACTTTTGCATTTTCACGAGCAGTAAGCAGCGCCGCTTCATTTAAAACATTTGCTAGATCTGCACCGGTAAAACCCGGAGTACGTTTTGCAATCTCACCTAGATCAACGCTCTTTGCGATTGGCTTTCCCTTGGCGTGAACTTCCAGAATTGCTTTGCGGCCCAGAAGATCGGGGCGATCAACTGGAATCTGGCGATCAAAACGGCCCGGGCGCAAGATTGCTGGATCGAGAACATCTGGTCGGTTAGTTGCTGCAATCAAAATAACCTGCGTATTCGCTTCGAAACCATCCATCTCTACCAAGAGTTGGTTAAGGGTCTGTTCGCGCTCATCATTACCGCCGCCCATACCAGCTCCGCGCTGGCGACCGACTGCATCGATCTCATCGACGAAGATGATTGCGGGTGCTGCTTCCTTCGCCTTATTGAAGAGGTCGCGCACGCGCGAAGCACCAACGCCAACAAACATTTCAACAAATTCTGAGCCAGAGATAGAAAAGAATGGAACGTTAGCTTCACCTGCAACGGCTCGAGCCAAGAGAGTTTTACCGGTTCCCGGAGGACCGTAGAGAAGCACGCCTTTAGGAATCTTGGCGCCGATATCTTGATATTTCTTGGGATCGGAGAGGAAATCCTTGATTTCACGGAGTTCGGCGACCGCTTCATCAGCGCCAGCTACATCCGAGAAGGTGCTCTTTGGAGTGTCATTCGTCTGAAGTTTGGCTTTAGAACGACCAAAGGAGAATATGCGATTTCCTCCTTGGGAATTAGACATAAAGAGAAGGAGGATGAATCCAATTATTAAAAATGGTGCAAAGCTGAAAAATAGCGTTGCAAAAAATGAGGTGGTGGGAACTTTTACATTCCATGCCTTTGTTGGCGGATTGCTCGTTAATAACTCGGTAATTTGCTGCTCTTCATTGGCAACATATGAGGCCACCAGATGGGTCGCTCCATTAACCGATTCGCCACTCTTGAGAATAATTTGGATCTTCTGATCTTTATCAATAACTAAGGCCGATTCAACTTTATTTTGCGAAATTTCGGCTAACACCGTGGAGGTATCGACAGTTGTGTAGGCCGCTCCGCTTCCGGAAATTCTCCCTAAGGCGACGACGAGTATTAGCGCAAGCACAATCCAAAAGAGGGGACCGCGCATTAACTTGCGAAGTCTCTTCCGGGGAAGGTTTATCTTTTTATCTGCCATTGCTCTTCTCTATTATCTTCTCTTGGGTAACGGAATGGGGATCTGATTTATTTCCAGTAATTCAGGAATAGACGCCTTTCGCCAAGATTCCGATGAAATCAAGGTTGCGATATTTTTCGCCATAATCCAAGCCATATCCGACGACAAACTCATTGGGTATATCGAAACCAACATATTCGACAGCAACGCTAACTTTTGCAGCATCTGGCTTTCGTAACATAGTGAAGATTTCTACGCTCGCAGCTCCGCGAGATTGCAAATTCGATTTCAGCCAAGCCAGTGTGAGCCCAGTATCGAGAATATCTTCAACAATTAAGACATGGCGACCGGTGATATCGCGATCGAGGTCTTTAAGAATTCGAACAACACCACTCGACTTAGTTCCAGAGCCATACGATGAGACCGCCATCCAATCCATTTCAACATGTCGGTTGAGCGCGCGCACTAGATCGGCCATCGTCATGACCGCACCTTTAAGAATTCCAATCACAAGAAGGTCGCGATCCACATAATCGCTCTCGATGCGCAGAGCGATCTCTTTTAAGCGGGTTTGGATTTCTGGGGCCGTAACTATGACGCGATCAATGTCTGCGCCTGCGGTGCTTAAATCCACGATGCTCCTTTTATGAGATCTGCTGTAAGAGCGAAAGTCTGCCCGAAATTCGAGCCACCTTCACACCACCTGGGAGGGAAATTTCCCCTTGACCGTGCCAATCCGTGATCAACGCCTCAACTGGAGCGATGTGACCGGCGGAAATTGACCCTTCGGGGGCTCCGCTGGCGTAAATAGCCAGCCGAAGTACCCGCATTCGGATCGCCTTGGGAAGTTCACTCAACTTTTCGACCACGAGGGGGTCGCTCTCGACCAAGTATCGGTCAGCTAGGAGATCCAAAGCATCGGCATCCTCACGCAAGATCTTGGCGCTGCGGGCTAATGCATCGCTAATTCCTGGGCCGAGATTGGCCTCCAAGACTGGCAGTACCTCGTTGCGCACTCGAACTCGGGCGTAGTGCCGATCTGAATTCTGGGGATCCAACCAGGCGGTGATTCCGTTTTCCAGGCAGGTCGACTCTGTTGTAGAACGATCGATGTCCAGCAGCGGTCTTACATAGAGACCATTAACTTCGGCAATTCCAGAGAGTGAACGCGTGCCAGATCCGCGCGCCAACCCCAGGAGTACGGACTCGGCCTGATCGTTCTTTGTGTGGGCCAAAAAGAAATAATCGGGTTGATACTTTGCAATTGCTACCTCGAATGCCTGATAGCGAGCACGCCTAGCTGAAGCTTCCATTCCATCGAGAAGATCAACATGAACGGCAACTACTTCTACATTTTCAAAGCCGAGCCGGAGCAATTCATTGCGGGTTCGCTCTGCGACTGCACTAGATCCATCTTGCAGCTGGTGGTCGATAACAATTGCGACAAGATCAACTCCCGTCGTCTTAGCTTCCATGAAAGTTGCAACCGCTAGCGCCATGGAGTCTGCGCCGCCGGATACTCCCAAGAGAATTCGTGCATCAGCGCGCTCCACCCAAGGGCGCACCGCCTGTCGAATCGCTAGGGTCGCCTTCATAGCCCTAAGCCTAATTGTTAAACCCGACCTCCTGAAGGCATAAGACCATTAACGCTGTACATGCTTGAGTAGAGGAGACCCGTCCGTGTGGAATTGGCCTCCCACATCATGCCATTACCGGCATAGATGGTGATGTGGTGGATATTTTGAACAGAACCATCATATGAATAGAAGAGCAGGTCCCCGGGAATCAAGCTGTCGAGTTTTACCCTCTGGGTATCGACGAAATAGAGAGCAGCGTTGAGTCGTGACCAATTTGGATAACCCAGTCCCGCCGCGTGGTACGCGGCGTAAACTAAACCAGAGCAGTCAAAGCTTTTAGGTCCTTGCGCCCCCCAAACATATGGTTTGCGCGCCAGTACTTGCGCGCGAGCATAGGCAACTGCTTTGGTACGAATTGCATCGGTGCCTCGTGTAGTAGAGCGCCCTTTGAAACCACGATCTGGCCAGATCTTTGCTTGGCCTTTAGTTTGTGCAGCAGTATTAGCACTCGACTGTTCTAGTTGTGAAAGTGCGAGTTGCTGTTGCAAGGTAATCCGAATGTTTCTCGCCTTTGCAAGTTCGGCCATAAGTTGCCCTTGAACGGCGCGAAGTTTTGCCACCTCTGCAGTTTGTGCGGATTGCGCTGCGACTGCAGCAGCCTTTGCTGCGGCCACCTTTGCCGTGGCAGCTGCTTGCGCGATCTTTGCTGAAGTGGCTGCAGCTTGAGCGGCCTTAGCAATAACAAGAGCGCTCTTGTATCGAGAGAGTGCGACAGCGTCAGTTACTCCTACTTGATTGAGGAGACTAAGACGATCCATCAAATCTTGTGGCCCATTAGATTCTAAAACACTGTTGAGCGTCGTGAAGCCACCACCCATAATGTAAGCGCTTGCCGCCATCCTTCCAATTGTCTTGTTAGCTTGCGCAACCGCAACTTGCGTCAGCGCCGCATGTGCCGTTGCAAGATTTGATTGTTTGGTGGCGGCAGCTAGTGCACCCTGAGCCGAAACCAAGAGCGCCTGCTTGTGCGCAGTCGCTGTCGTAAGTTGTTGCAGAAGATTTTGTGCAGAATTCAATTGGTGCGTGGCTGCTGCCGCTGCCGCTGCCTTGGCATTTTCGGAGGCTTGGGCAGCAGCGATCTGAGCTTTAGTTGGCGCTGAAATTTTTGGTTTAGGTTTTGCGGTCGGAGTTGCAGCAATTGAGATAGTTGGAATCGACATCAAAAGGCTGGTGCAGAGCGCAACCACCCGAAGACGACGATTAAACATAAAATAGCCAACCATTCACGAGGAAGTAACAGTTAAGGATAATTGATAATTCTGCGTGAGAGGTCTATTGACTCGTTGTGAATTGGCTGTGTCTCTAGTTTGCTACATCTCTACGTTTAAAGAGAATGGCAACAATAGCGAAACCCACCACTAAATAGGCAGCAGAGATACCCATCGACCATTGGTAACTGACTGTGAGTGAGCCACCTTGTGCAATATTGTCAAAGTTCTGCCCAGGTAGCCATTTCTGTGTACTCGATACAACGCCACCTAGAATCGTTTCGAGGATGAGCGACCAGATGACACCTGTGGAAATTGCGCTGATAGGCGAGCGGAAGAGTAAACCAAGAATCATTCCGAAAGTTCCGAATGCAATCGTCGTTAAGAGCACGTTAATAAAGGTGCGCCCCAGCAGCGAAAGGGCGGTAGATGTGAACCATGCTGTCGTTGTTACCTTGGCATGAGGAGCCAAGCCATAGGAAACAGATATGGCGACAATGGCATCAATTGTGACAAGGGCGATCGCAAAGATCACCATCGAGAGATATTTTCCCGAGAGAATCTTCATGCGAGAGGGTTGGCGTACGAGAAGATTACGTAACGTGCCTAGGGTGTACTCCTGCGCTGTTTGCGAAGCAAAAACGCAGAGCGCGGTAATTCCTAAAAAGAATGAAACAATTTTGAATCCATAAACCAAGCCAGCAGCTTGGCTCAAGATCGCTGGAGAAATAATTTCTCCACGCTGTCCATTACCCTGTCCAGAATTTGCGCGCAGATAGACGATCGAAGTGAATAACGCAGTAAGCACTGCGACAACAAGGATTGTTGAGACCAAAAGGGTAGGTCGACGAAGTTTGCGAAGTTCGGCACGCATCACATTAAACATATTTACTCACCTGTCATTTCAAAGAAAGTTTCTTCCAGCGTGGGCTGTGTAACAGTAAGCGCGGAAAGAGTCACGCCTGCATTAAATGCCAGTCGATTAAAAGTCGCACCCCAATCGGCATCGGCCACGATATGTACTGCACCATCACCAACACTTGCTTCGCGTCCATGACGAATCGCAATGTCAAGCAACTTGTTGAGATCCACGGTAAATTCTGGTTGAGCAACAAGCGTTGCAATCTGAGCGGCCAACAAATCCTTGGTTCGACCGGCAAAGAGAACTTTGCCTTCGCGCAACATGACGAGTGATTCAGCGATCATCTCGAGTTCGGATAAGAGATGTGAAGAAACAAAGACGCTCGTACCTTCGCTTGCCAAATCTTTAATGAGGTTTCTTACCTCTTGAATTCCAGATGGATCCAAACCATTTGTGGGTTCATCTAAAACCAAGAGCTTTGGATCCGGAAGAAGGGCTGCTGCAATTCCCAGCCGCTGTTTCATTCCCAATGAATATGTCTTGTATTTAGATCCGCCTCGATCTTCCAAGCCAACTTTCTCGAGCAAGGTTGCAACGCGTTCTTTTGGAAATCCGCCGAGTGAAGCTAGGACCTTGAGATTCTCTGCGCCACTTAGGCCAGGGTAGAAAGCTGGCCCTTCAATCATTGCCCCTACCTGGGGAAGGTAGCGCTCGGGATGTGAAATGCTTTCGCCGAGTACTGTGCCGGTGCCACCAGTTGGAGAGATGAGTCCTAGCAACATCCGAATTGTTGTTGTTTTGCCAGAGCCGTTGGGGCCAACAAAGCCACAGACCGTCCCGAGTGGAACTTCGAAGGTGGCGTGGGAGAGAGCGCTGCGTTCTCCATAAACTTTGGTGAGGTCGGTTACCGAGATAGCAGAAGTCATTTGATAACCCTACGTGAGGATGCTGGGAAATGGGTGGGCGTAAATCGCCTGGGGACCGCCTAGACCGTGTGCTTGGACACAAGTGTGGCCAGCACAAGGACTAATGAATAGACACTCAGATAGGTGATCGACCAATGGAAAAGTTTGAGGGCAGCTCGCTCTGATTCGGGACCCGAAATTTTGAGCAGTTGCGAACCGAATCCCAAAGCCAACAGCCCAGTAATCACATAGCTCCACCAAGGCATGTGAGCGCTGGCCAGAACGAGGAATGACGCTACCGTCATGAATATTGAATGGAACCACATCTGCTTCTGTACAGATTTGATACTTGCCACAACAGGGAGCATCGGAATTCCTGCGGCGGCATAATCTTCCTTGTACTTTATTGCCAGAGCCCAGAAATGTGGTGGGGTCCAGAAGAAGATCAGAAGGAAGAAGAGCCATGCCGTCATCGAAAGCGAGTTAGTAATTGCAGCCCAACCAATAATTACCGGCATGCATCCTGCGATACCACCCCACACAATATTTTGAGAGGTGCGTCTCTTTAGCCAGATGGTATATCCGACGACATAAAACAAGATGGCTAGCAAGGTTAAGACTGTTGCTAGGACGGTGGTAAAAATTAAGAAGATTAAGAGTGAGAGAATCGTAATTACGAGAGAGAACGCAACTGCTTGCTTCTCAGTGACTTCACCACTGACTAGCGGACGCTTGCTCGTTCGCTTCATGAGTCGATCTGATTCGACCTCAATCACCATATTGAATGCGTTTGATGCTCCAGCGGCCAGAGTTCCACCGATGAGCGTTGCAATCGTTACGCCAAGTGGCGGGAATCTGTGGGCATGATTTTGGGCATACGTTGCCATAAAGAGCGCAGGCAAAGTCGTGACGAGCAATAACTCGACAACTCGCAACTTCATTAGTGCCACATAGGCGCCTACATGGCTCATAACTTAATTCTAATCACCTATTTGTTACTTCTGTGGCTTGGCTATCGTTCCCAGCATCTGATCGATGGTCACCCGCGCCGCCTGGCGAGCGCTTTCAAGGTTATGGATGTGATTTGCGACTATGGCGAATACATATTCATTAGGGCCCACCGTAACAAACCCCGCCAGGCTTACGGTGTTATCAATCCATCCCGTCTTTGCATGAACTAGCCCGACGGCGTTTGGAGCATCAGCAATGAAGCGATTGCGCAAGGTTCCAGTCTCTCCAGATGTGGGAAGCCCAGCGAGAATCGCTGCGAACTTTGGATTTGGTCTTATGGCAAGCAATAAATCAGCGACCTGACGCACGGTCACTCTGGTCTGGTGCGAGAGGCCATTGCCGTCGTAGATGTGAAGACCGACGCTGGACACGCCCAAATCTGTGAGAGTCTTCGAAAAAGCCGCCTGGAGTCCAGCTGCGTCCGTCGTAAAACCCATTGCATGCGCTGCTTGTCGGCCAAGCCGATCGGCGAGCACATTGTCACTATAGAGAAGTGTGAACTCAATTATCTTGGCGAGCGGAGGGGATTCTATCGATGCGATCTCTTGCGTTGCATCTGCGATGGAATTCACCTTGACCGGATTAATTGTTAAACGCCCCGCAAAGTAACGTTGGAGCTCCTGAATATCCAGGCTGTACACGTTTTCGTACTCCAAAGTGATGCTTTTCAGTTCTGGGTGCAGCTTCAGCATCTTATTAATCAGGCTCGGAGAGAAAGCCCGCTGATAAGTGTGCTCTTCAAATGGACTAGCCGTAATCCATGGATCTCCAGTTCCTATCAAGATGAAGGTATCTTGGGAAGTAGTTTCGTGGAGAGAGGTCTTGAAAACTAAATCAGGGCTAAGGACATTAAGAACGGTCGACATCGAAAACAACTTGAGTACCGATGCTGGCGCTCTCCCTATATCTGGTGCCACCGAGTAAATAGTTTGATTTGTTGTAGGGTCGATAACAATGATTCCAGGACGTGCCAACGTCTTTGATGCACCTAATTTTATAAATAGTGAAGGTACTGAGAACGCCTGTGCGGGAACGCTGGTCATCAATAGAAGCGTGGAGGCAAGGGCCCAGACGATGGCGGTCGATCCCCTGCGTAGCATGAGGAGATTATGCACCGAGATGATGGGAATTGATGGATTAGGGTTATGTGATGGCTGCAGAAATCGGACCGGGTGAATTCTTCCCCGTTATAGGTGTCGGACCTCACGATCAGCCATGGCCAGATGACGATCGTTTTGATCCAGAACTCCTCGAAAATGGCGATCGCCGCAATGTCTTAGACCACTATCGATATTGGAAGGTTGAAGCGATAGTCGCCGACCTTGATACCAAACGCCATCCCCTGCAAATTGCCATAGAAAACTGGCAACACGATCTCAATATCGGTTCAGTCGTGCGCACTGCCAATGCATTCAATGTCAGTTATGTTCACATCGTTGGTAAGCGAGATTGGAATCGTCGGGGGGCGATGGTTACTGATAAATATCTGCATGTAGTTCACCATCCGACCGTTGCAGATTTTGCGAATTGGTGTCGCGAAAACCAAACCCCCATCATTGGAATCGATAACCTACCTGTTTCAGTGCAGTTGGAGAACTACCCGCTACCCGCGAAGTGCGTCCTCTTTTTCGGGCAAGAGGGTGCTGGTATGTCAGATGAGGCGGTCGAAATTTGCGAGGTGGTATTAGCAATCCAACAATATGGATCTACTCGTTCAATGAACGCCTCTGCTGCTGGTGCAATCGCCATGTATGCCTGGGCGATGCAACACCTTAATCCTCTGTTACTTCAGTAACCGAAGCTAGACGACGCTCAATTTCATCGGCCTCATCTAGTCGGCCGAGTTGGCGCAGACTTCCGCAGATGTGCCGCTCAATTTCGACGATAAAGTCAAAATCTTTCCAATCGCTCTCGGTGGCGATTTCGAGGACGCGCTCTAGAGTGTCAAGACCATCTTGCTCTTCGCCGGTCAAGATCTGAGCCTTGCCAACTTCAAGCAAAGAATATGTTTCCCGGCGATGATCATGAGCCGTCACAAAAACATCGAGCGATTTTTGCGCAGCAATCAGTGCGTCTTCACCGAGACCAAGCTCAATGAGAGCATGGGCAATCTTCTGATCGCAACGGGCCACATTAATAACTTCTTTCAAACTCTTAAACAGCACCCGTGCTTCGCGGAATGCTTCTAGTGATTTTTCATGTTGTTCCAGTTCGCGATGGGCACACCCGATGAGGTGAAGATCGTTAGCCGCACCAGAATCATTGCCATCCACCAAATGCTCTTGAACGCATTCGCGCATACAAGAGATGGTCTTCTCATAATCCTTTGCGCCAAAGCACCATTCCCCAAGCGTGCATGCCAAATCAATAGCGAGAGGGGACTTGGATTCGCGCAATAAATCAACGGCCTTGCTCATCGCCGAAGCAGCTTCTGAGTTGCGCTTCAATTGATTGAGGTTGTACCCAATGGCGGAATAAGCCTGAGCCAAACCATCAGCCGGCACTACCGCACCGAGTTCGGTATAAATATCGCGCGCGGTCTCGGCGAGCGCGAGCGCTTCGTCATATTGACCACGGGCATAGATGCGTGCGCTTAACTCGTAATAAGTATTTGCGCGCTCTAAACCATTTGTTTCAGGTATCCGTTCCCACAGCATCTCTTCAGTAACAATGTCATCTAAGCCGTTGTCATCGTCATCGCTCAAGGTACGACCCCCTGTATGCCCTAGGTCACTGGTCAAAACGCTCTTCCCACGCCGGAAGGTGCCTGACTAAGTGCTTGCCTTACCCTAGCAACTCGCAGGTTAACCGTGCAGCGCAACGCAGGAAGTATCCTTGTGCTATGCCCATCGATCGTCGCCAATTCCTTAAAAACAGCGCATTAGTTGCTGGAGTCTCCCTTATTTCGGGCATTTCGGACTTAGGAGTTGGAACCGACCCGGCTTTCGCGGCAAATCCTGATATCGCACATGGTTCGCGGAAGAAGTCCCAGGTTGCATTAACTTTTCATGGCGCCGGCGATCCCGCCCTAGTTCAGAAACTTCTAGCAATTTTTAAAAGTACTTCAACCCCAGTTTCGGTCTTCGCCATCGGTACATGGTTACAGGGTTATCCGCAAGTTGCCAAGCAGATGCTCAATGCTGGGTACGACATAGGTAATCACACAATGAATCACTTTCAAATGAAAACTCTCAACGCTAAGCAGGTGGACTCTGAAATAGTGGGCTGTGCAGCTGAGCTAAAAAAATTAATTGGAAATCATGGAAAGTGGTTCCGCCCATCTGGAACGCAATACTCAAATGCAATTATTCGTAAAGCTGCGCTCAAATATGGCTACAACCAGTGCATCGCTTACGACGTCGATTCCCATGATTATCAAGATGTCGGAAAGCGCGTTGTGCTTACAGACATCAGTAAGGCTATAAAGAAGGGCAGCATCGTCAGCCTCCACTTTGGGCATCAAGACACTATCGATGCAATGCCCACGCTTTTAGAGAACTTGCATGCTAAAGGTTTAACCCCAGTCACATTAACTACCTTGCTTGGAGCGTAATTCCCGATGAAGAAAGTTCTGATTGCATTAGCGCTCATGGCCACGCTGTTGCCAACTGGTGCGCAGGCATCATCTGCGCTACCCGGAATGCCGCCCGTAACAAACCCCAAGGATATTTACGCAGCTGATAGACCCAATAATTTGAGTCCTGTTGTTGCGAATTTTCCAGAGCGCGTTTATGTGCCAAACCACACCAGCAACACTGTTACCGAGATCAACCCGAAGACTTTCAAAATAATCCGCACTTTTAAAGTTCCTAAAGGTCCACAACATGTGGTTCCCTCCTGGGATCTCAAGACTCTTTGGGTGAATGACAATGCAGGTAACTATTTGACACCGATCGACCCAAAGACTGGTCTGCCTGGAAAATCTATTTATGTTCATGACCCCTATAACTTGTACTTCACGCCTAACGGCAAATATGCCGTCGTGATGGCAGAAGCCGATAAACAGATGGTCTTTCGCGATCCGCACACCATGGCCATTAAGAAGGTTGTCTCTGTCCCTTGTGCCGGACTTAATCACGCGGACTGGAGTGCAGATGGCACATTCTTCGTCGTCAGCTGTGAATTTTCAGGCGAGGTACTACTTGTCGATACGGCGAAGATGAAGGTACTTAAGACAGCCAAACTTCCTCATACATACACATCTATCCCTATGCCGCAGGATGTAAAAATTTCTCCAGATGGATCCACTTTCTATATCGCCGATATGGCATCAAACGGGATATGGGCGATGCCGGCGAATAAATTTGGTGCGTTTACTCTCATTAAAACGGGAATTGAAGCGCACGGAATGTATGTATCGCGCGATTCCAAAACTATGCTGATCACAAATCGTGGAGAAGGCAGCGTCTCTGTTCTCCGTTTTTCGGACAACAAGCTGATTGCAAAGTGGAAAATCCCCGGCGGAGGCTCTCCCGATATGGGTGGAATTTCCGCGGACGGAACCCAGTTCTGGGTATCTGGTCGTTATGACAATGTGGTTTACGTCTTTGATACCGTTCACGGAAAGTTTCTGCGCAAAATAAAGGTAGGCAAAGAACCTCATGGGTTGGCGATTTATCCCCAACCTGGTCGCTATTCCCTCGGACATACGGGAGTATTTAGGTAATGAAATCACAGCGTTGGGTTCCAGTATGGATCGGAAGAGCAACCTTCCTGGTCGGTCTCTTCGACATACTCGCAAACGTTTCTCGTAAATTCCGCACGCCTGTTCACAAACTCAACAATGTTTTTCCAGTCTTTTTAAATGGATCTGCGCTAGCGACGGCAATCTTTACTGGATTGATCCTGATGATTTTGGCACGCGGACTTTCTCGGCGCAAACGCCGTGCCTGGGTCTTAGCTTTAGCAATCTTGGCCGTTAACCTCGCCACAGAAATTTTCCGAACTAATCATCATCCGGTCCAAATTCTTTTATCTATTTTGAGTATCGTGGCCTTGGTTGTATTTAGAAACTCTTTCTATGCAAAATCTGACCCCAGCACTCGCCTCCAACCACTCATCGGTTTTGGAGTTGCCCTCTTAGTATTTTTCATCGCCAGCTTGTTGCTCCTCAGGTTCCGCAACCATGACGAAATTATTGGAAACCCATCAATTAAAAATATATTTCTCTTTATTATTGAAGGGCTTGTCGGGGTAGCAGGTCCGGTTAAATTCACCTCTGAGCGCGCGAGTGACGCAATTGCATTCACATTAGGCACCTTCGGCGTTTTCACCCTTATCGTCCCGCTCTGGCTCTACTTCCGCAGGGTCAAGCCAATTCCAAAGATGTCCGACGATGATATGAATGTTGTTAGAAAACTGATTAAGCATGATCTGGAACAAGATTCGCTCGGTTACTTTGCTACCAGGCGCGACAAAAGCGTCATCTGGGCTGCTAATCGCAAGGCAGGTATCGCCTATCGCGTTCAAGGTGGAGTTATGCTCGCAAGTGGTGATCCATTCGGTGAATACAGTTTGTGGCCCGAGGCCATCGCCGAGTTTCTAAAGGTGGCGCAAGAGCACGCCTGGACCCCCGCTGTCATGGGTTGCAGTGATCGTGGTGGACAAGTCTGGGTTGAACACGCAGGGATGATTGCCATTGATATCGGGGATGAAGCAATCATCTCGGTTAAAGATTTCACATTAGAAGGCCGTCCAATGGCAAATGTTCGACAGATGGTCAATCGAATCAAACGCAAGGGTTATTCGTGCACTACTCACAAGTGGTCTGAACTCGATGAATCGATTCGCATGCAACTGCGCGAACTCGCACATGAGTGGCGTTACGGGGTTGGCGAACGTGGTTTCTCGATGTCCATGGATCGTTTCGGTGAAGATGATGATCCAGATACATATATAACGATCGCCCGATACGAAGGCGAGATCAAGGGCCTTCTTTATTATGTGCCATGGACGACAAATGCATTGTCCCTGGATCGCATGCAGCGTGAACGCGGTACAGATGCTGGTGTAAATGAGTTGATGATCGTCGAAACCGTGGAATATGCGCGCGCCAATAACTTGGCTTATGTCTCCCTCAACTTTGCTGCATTCCGTTCACTCTTCGAACGTGCAGACAAGATCAGCGCCGGCCCTATCACGCGCGGGATGCGCAACTTGATTCGTTTCTCTTCAAATTTCTTCCAAGTCGAATCACTTTACCGTTTCAACGCCAAATTTCAGCCTGGTTGGGAGACTCGTTACGTTCTCTATCCGCGCGCTTCAGATCTTCCAAAAGTTGGATGGGCCGCCTTGCGCGCAGAGAAGTTTATTTCGGGCTTCCGCTCACACTAGCTTGCGGATTTACGACCGGCGTTGCAATGGCGTTCGCTCCCGCAATCCATAGAAATCCTGTTGCCACAAAGGGCTTCCACACCCCAATGTTGTGGCCACCACTAGGAATCGGAATATATTTGATCGAGATCAAAGGATATGCTCTCTGAACAAAGCGCAATGCCGAATTATTAGCGAAGCGATCTTTGACGGATGCAATAACCATTATCTTTGTGTTGCGTGGATGATTTTGTAAATATTTGATTAAGTCATACTTGCTAGAAAGATAATTCTTCTCTCGTACCGAAAGACCTCGGGAGAGAATTGGATTGAAATATCCAGCCAGCGCAACGCCTTGCGCATATTGATCTTGATGCAAAACAGCTACTTCGGCAGCGCACCATCCGCCGGTCGAGTACCCAAATGATGACCAGAGTCGATCATCTACACCCATAAATGTCTGCATAAAGCTCTTCATGTCTCTGGTAATCCAGGTTTCCACTTGAGCGCCGCCGACGAAATTCATACATTCGGTATCTTGTCCAGGTTCAACATTAATTGCAGGGATCACCGCGATTGTTGGTGGAATCTTCCCTGCTAGCTCTAAATTCTCCATAGTGGTAATTCCATCGAGAGTTCCGATCCACGTCTGCGGCACTCCTGGAGTTCCTGGAAATAGTTCTACAACTTGGTAATTACTGCCGATGGAGTGGGTTGGTCCTACTAACTCCTTAGCAATGGTCGGTGAAGCGACCACGTAAACAACATTAGATATGCCAGATTTTACGCCTTTAATAACCTTGCGAAAGATAAGGCTCCCACCCTGCGTGTGTGAAGCGGATGCCAAATCTTTCAAACTAATTTGAGAGAGGGCCGTGGGGCTGATAGCTATCTTTTGATATTGCCCCTGTGCGCCAAAGAGATCAGCCCAGGAACTATAAAACTCTCCAGCGCGGTTGATTGTGATCCCCATCGATGCCAGTGCAAAACATTGTATGGCGATAATTAGAGAGAATCGCGCTGTGATGTTCTTCCAGTTATGGGTAGAAAATTTACGCCAGAAATAAACTGTCGCGATCAGAGTTAGGGCAGTGAGAAACCAGAAGAACTCTTCGGTGAAAAGCGATAAAAGAGGCAACATGGGAATACAAGTTTACTAAGAGTGAAACTACTCAACCTCCCGAGGTGGATCATCTGAATCATCAAAGGGCTCCTGGGGTTGGGAGAGCTTCCAGTACATGTAATAGATAAAAACCCCAAAGAATGGCCATTCGATGACATAGACCCAACTCAGGTGGTTTCCACCGAGAGCTCGGTTGAACTCCCAGACCCCCATAAGGCCACAGAGCGGTAACCCCCATAAAACCCAGCGGCGTTTTGGCTCAGGCTCTAGTTCAGGCATCGGCTGGGAGTTCATCATCTACTTCCGCTAATAGTTGTTCATTGGCAAACCAATCCTTGGCTGCCATCACAATCCAAATGGTATCGATCAACATTCCCATTGCCCACATAATCGAGCCGCCTCTGTGCTGGTCAGCCAAACCCATCTGCATCGTTGTGCTCGCAGGAAGTGAATGAAGGACGCGATTTCCAGAGTACAAAAAGAATCCCACCATGGTCTCGGGCAACATCATCGCGAAGAGGGAAATTACTCGAAGAGAATAAGGCACAAAAAATGGATGTGGGTTGCCCTCCATCACCGGGTAGTAATAAATAAATCCACCAACCAAGAAGAGTATTAATTCAATGCAATGCCCATTGGGGTTGGTCATCCCCCAGTTAGCAAGCGGTGAAAAGTGAGTTCCAATGAGCACCAATAAAAAGATGACAAAACCAACCTGAGGCTTGAAGAGCACTCGGATGAGGGGATTGCCCCCGACTAGTCGAATTAAACTTCGAACCGCAATGTGCTCTGATCGCACGGCAACGGTTATCGGAGCTCCGAGCACTAGGAGCGGTGAAATAAGCATCATCAAACCAATATGTTGAATCATATGAACCCAAAAGATACGCACCGCAAAATGCGGAATTGGGCCCACCAGTAGGGTGAATGTAAGGGTTACTCCACTTAAGAAGGAGATCTGGCGCAGTATAGGTATTGATTTGCGTGCTTGGACTTCGGAGAGATACCAAAAGCCGGTCCCTAGAATCGCCACAGCAAAGAAGAGATCCCATAATGGATTAAGTTTCATTCCCAGCAACCTCTCACTTAAATCACAAATTCATATTTAGTATAGGAGTGAGTGCAGGCACTCACCGAGCACGGAAACTATCTGGATCCTTACTGCAATCGATTGTTCCCCAAGTCACAGTTTAAGCGTACTCTCCTCCTATTCATTCTCAGTCTTTACACACTGACCATCAGGAAAGGATGTCCGTGGATATAGCCACACCTACAAAGTCGAAGACTGCAATCGGAGCGCTTTTAGCAATTGTGCTCGCGATCGCTGTCCTCGCCGGAGTCGGCTTCACGCTCCATACAGTTTCAGCCGACCCACAACCAAACCGATATGCCACCAAAGTAGGCACAATTGTTGCTGCCGATGGCAAGACATATAACCATTACACAATCGCCGATGGTGTGTATGCCGATCCTATTAACTCTAAGGCGCACGGAACTTGTGCAACCTGCGATGGTGGACATCCAAGCTGGCCCTCCTACGGCCCAAACACCGATTTCGTTCTTCCGGCTAATTCATACATCACAATGACTCTTACCGTTTACGACGGCGGAGAGAAATTGAATACTCCTTACTTTGGGAGCGTTGTAGGAACCGTCGATGGGACAGTCTCGTATGACGGAGTTGTGAAAACTTCCCTACCTTTCGACGCCGTAGAACATACATTTACCCTGCATGGACTCCCAACTTCTACACAGGATCCACTCTTCGTAAACATTCCACTCCCTGTAAATACGGATGCTGAAATGAAGGCATACAACGATGACCCAACAAAACTTCCTGTAGGTCACAAAGTAACCTTCTCATTTCTAACAAGTGGTCCAGGTCATTATGTCTGGAACTGTGAATATCCATGCGGTGACTCGACGTATCAGGGCTTCGGTGCTGTTATGGGTCAACTCGGATATATGAGCGGAAAGGTAATCGTCATCTAATGTCTGACCACGACAACGAAATCATGGCGCCAACTCCAGGTGCACGAATTGCAACATTTCTTAAGCGCAAAGATGTAAGTCAAACTTTTTGGCTTGGCCTCTTCTTTACTGCTGTATTCGTAGTTTTGGGCCTGTGGGCTTATCCCAAGTGGATGCCCCCAGTCCTGAGCAAGCAGATGCAGGCTAATGAGGACATCATGATCTGGTTCACCGTTATCTCCGCACCCATTGCTGGTGTGGTTCTAGCAATTGCAACCAAATCCTTCTTGAACATGCACCGCGGTGATACCCCTCCTGAAGAAGGCGTCGCCATTAGAACAAATACCCCTGTTGTCATCATATGGACCGCCACTTCGGTGCTCTTCTGTATCGTTGCAATTGTTTGGGGCTTGGTAGCTCTGAATACTGAATCCATTGCTGCTGCCACCGACGCACCTAAGTCACTTATTGTTGATGTCACAGGTGCGCAATGGGCTTGGTCTTTCTACTATCCAGCGCAGAACATCCACACTCACACTATGAATATCCCGGTCGACCAGCCAGTGACTTTCAACATCATCTCTGATGATGTAAACCACTCATTCTGGCCAGTCCAGTTGGGTGTAAAAGTGGATGCCAACCGTTTGGTCACAACTATTGCTCATGCTGATCCAACCGCTACTGGGCCGCTTGATATTAAGTGCGCCGAACTTTGCGGTCTCTATCATGCCTACATGGAAACTAGTGGCGCGGTACAAACCCCAGCAGATTTCGCTAGTTGGGTTTCATCAATTCAGGCAACAGGAGGCGTAGAACAATGACCACTCTTTCACACGCACCTGCTTCATCGCGGCCAATTCCTAACCCAGAAAAGAGCTTGATCACTAAGCTCCACATGGGTACCGGAATGGTTGTAGGAATTATCTTCTGTTGGGGAACGTATTTCGCTATGAAGGCCGGTCGCGATATGACCGACACTCATAACGTAAACAAAGTTCTTCTCATGTCGATGTTCGCATGGAGCGTTGGATTCCTCCTTGGAATCGGCGCATTCATCGGACCATTCCGCTGGTTGATCGGCAAAGATCTAACTGCCGAAGAACAACTCTTCCTTGCTGGCGATGGCCAAGGAATCAAGCGCTACTTCCGCTACTGCACCGACCACAAAGTCGTCGGTATCCAATACTTAGTAGGCGTAATGGCCATGCTCGGTGTCGGCGGAACAATGGCGATGATGATTCGTACGAACCTTGCAACGCCTGGTTCGCACTTCGTCTCTCCCAATGTCTATAACTCGTTAGTCGGTTTACACGGCATTACGATGATCGTTGCGATGATCATCGTTGCGACAGGCCCATTCGGTAACTACATCATGCCAATCATGATCGGTGCTGCAGATATGGCCTTCCCTCGCCTCAATGCGCTGAGCTGGTGGGTTCTCTTCACCGCCATCCCGGTTCTTTGCAGCGCTTGGTTCTTGGGTGGAATTCCAACCGGTTGGACTGCATACGCTCCTTTGAGCGATCAGGCTGGACCGGGAATGAATGCCTTCCTAGCCACGATTATTATCTTCGCGGTTTCAACAGCAGTTGCAGGTGCCAACATCACCACAACAGTTATTGCGATGCGCGCCAAGGGAATGAAGTGGAACCGTGTGCCAATCTTCGTGATTGGAGCCACCATTTCAGTAGCTCTTGCTATCCCTGCATTCCCTACATTCATGGTTGCAATGATTCAAACTGCTATGGATAGAACGATTGCAACTGGCTTCTACGATGCCAATGTGGGCGGAAGCGGATGGCTCTATGCCAACCTCTTCTGGATCATGGGCCATCCTGAAGTTTATGTAATCTTGATTCCAGGTGTTGCAGCCCTTATGGAAATTGCTCCGGTCTTCGTTCGTAAGCCGCTCTTCTCCTACAACGCCGCAATCGCTGGCTTTGCAGGAATTGCCGGGCTTTCGATCCTGGTCTGGGCGCACCATATGTACATGTCAGGTTGGATGCCTTCACTCAACGGCCCATTCATGGTCACCACTGAATTCATCTCGGTACCAACTGGCTTACTCTTCCTGGTTCTTATCGGAACCTTGTGGCGAGGCAAACCTTGGATGAAGCTTCCGATGCTCTCGGTTTATGCCTTCATCTGGGACTTCTTAATCGGTGGAATCACCGGTATTTATCTCTCTGACGTTCCTGCCGACAATTATTTGCATGGTTCCATGTATGTGACCGCGCACTTCCATTACACATTGATGGGTGCCGCACTTACGGGAGCTATTGGAGGACTGGCGTACTGGTTCCCTAAGATGACAGGTCGCATGCTTAATGAAAAGGGTGGTTACATCTCCTTCTGGTTCGTCCAGATTGGATTTAACGTTCTCTTCCTTGGCATGTTTATCGCTGGCTCGCAAGGTCAGCCACGTCGCGTAGCCGACTATGCGCATCTCTTCGCGCACGCTAACTTGATAAGCACAATCGGTGCTTACAGCGTTGGTATCGGAATGCTGACTCTGCTCTGGGCGATTGTCCACTCATGGCGTAGCGGCAAGATCGCTCCGATGAACCCATGGGGCGCAAAGACTCTGGAATGGACCGTTCCATATCCAGTCCCATTGGTGAACTTCGATACACCACCAGTTGTAACCAGTGATCCATATGGCTACGGAAGGAGCGCAAAGTAAATGGCGCATGACACAGAGTTCCACGTCCATCACGATTCACCGGAGGCAATAGGTCGGCGCGAGCGTCTTGGCGTTCGTCTACTTATTGTCGCTGATGGAGCATTCCTCTTTGGAATGATCTTTTCGTGGTTTTATCTTCGCAACCTCAATGTCAACGAAGCCTGGTTACCAAAGGGAGTGCATACATTTAGCACCGCCTCTGGTTGGGTTGCTGCCTCTGGCTTGATCGTTGCAGCGATAGCTCACCGACTTGGTGAGTACAAGCGTGAACTGCGAAATATGACCTCTATCGTCGTACTCATCGCCCTACTTGTCGGTGGCTACCTCCAATGGCATCAGATGGCTCACATGCCATTTATTACCAAAGATGGCGCTGATCGTCCGTTCTATAACGGTGCTTATGCATCCAACTGGGTACTTGTAGCGGGAGCGAACATGTTCCACTACCTAGTAGGGGCATTCGTCGCTCTAGGCCTAGTCCTGCGTGGCTATCGCACCAAGATTGATCCAACCCTTGAGGTGTGGCGTCAACGTACTGCAGGTGCATGGTTTACCTGGATTGCAATTGCAGGGGTGCTCTGCGCGCTTGCGACTTCATTCAAATAAGTCACATATGTTGAGAAAGGCCCCATAAGAGCGATCTTGTGGGGCCTTTCTTTATGCACTTTCGGGTATTCTACGTGCAAGCTTACGAAGGAGCGCAAAATGGCAAATAAAGAACAAAAAAGCAACGCGAACGCTAAGAAAGAACCAAAGCTAAACCTCAAGGAGAAGCGTTTAGCAAAGCAAGAGAAGAAGTCAAAGAAAGACTAATTTTCTAGAAACTTATGGAGAAGGCAAGCCGCTCTTTATATGGGTGGCTTGCCTTCTTCGCTTTTTTCGGCCTAACACTCTCGCTATTTCTTAACGCCTTCAATGTCGATCCGTTTGCAGTCACGGATCAAACACTATTCCACCAGAACACCGCGCCTATTCGTATCATCGGCTTCTTCAGTTATTTCACCATCTGGTCCAATATTCTGGTCATCTATGTCGGATATGCAATTGCCGCTAGTAAGACTTCATCCAAATATTTTGGAACTCTCTTTGCAACTGGGCTGACCATGATCACGATCACGGGGCTGCTCTACAACTCGCTTATTCTTCCGGTCTATCCCCCAAAGGGCTGGTACTGGCTTACTTCCACGCTCATGCATGTTTTAGTACCAATTATGTATAACTACTTATGGTTCAAAAAAGGCCCACGCGGCAATCTCAGTGTTCAGCGTTCTCCGCAAATATTGATGATTCCGATCATCTACCTCTTTTATACGATTGCTCGCGGCGTGGCAATCGAGCAATGGCCATACAAATTTTTAGATTTAACGAGCGAAGGTTTTACCGTTTGGATAATCGGTGTTGCGATTATCTTTAGCTTTGGAATGCTGTTGATATTTGGTTTCGCCAAAGTTGATCAAAAACCAATGAAAAAACCCTTAAAGTAAATCTGGATCGATCTTTGTCTGCTCTTTAATCTTGGCTAGATCCGAGGCAGTCCCCTTGGCAATATTCTCTGTATCTTTGACGATACCTTCGAGATGGTTAGCGATAAAGGTCTTTGGGTTGAGATCTTGGATATCGAGATTGGCATATTCGGGCCCGAGCTGGCTCTTAAATTCGGTCATGGCTTGGCGACTAAAACCACGAACTTTTTGTAGGAATTTCGCTGCATCGACCGCAAATTGAGGCAACTTATCGGGGCCTATGAGCACGGCTGCCAGGATTGCCAGCACCAGTAACTTCTCAAAGCCGATTCCAAACATACTTCAACGATACCGTCAGGAGTATAGTTAGGCAACGTGCATTTCTTAAGTAGCCCCCTTTCCGGACAAACACACGATCTCACATATGACGATGTGTTTATGGTTCCCAATTACACCCAGATCGCTAGCCGCATGGATGTTGATCTGGCTACCGATGATGGCACCGGCACCACAATTCCTATCGTCGTAGCCAACATGACGGCAATCGCCGGCCGACGTATGGCCGAGACAGTTGCTCGCCGAGGTGGACTAGTAGTAATCCCCCAAGATATTCCCCTTGAGATCATCGCCGATGTAATCGCCTGGGTTAAGACCCGGCATATAGTTTTTGAAACACCCGCCACCTTAGAAGCAACCGAGACCGCAGCTAGCGCCTTGGATCTGATCACAAAGCGTGCACACGGAATCTTGGTAGTGGTTGATAAGACGAAGCCGATTGGTGTTATTACACAGAGCGATTTGGAACGAGTAGATCGCTTCACGCAATTGCGCCAGATCATGCATACCGATTTCACAACTCTGCCAGACAGTGTCGAGCCACGTCAGGCATATGAAGCGCTGGAAGAAAGTCGTCGCGAATTCGCCGCAATCGTCAGCACCAGCGGAGATTTAGTAGGAATTCTTACGAAGGCCGGAGCACTTCGCGCCACCCTCTACCGCCCAGCACTTGATTCCAAGAACCGGTTGCGTGTTGCAACAGCGATCGGAATAAATGGCGATGTCGCTGGCAAAGCAAAGGCGTTATTAGCCGCGGGGTCAGATTGCCTCATCATAGATACTGCGCATGGACACCAAGCCAAGATGATTGAGGCGATCAAAGCAGTCAGAGAGCTCAATCCCGGCGTTCCAATCGTCGCTGGAAATATTGTTACAGCGCAAGGGACCAAAGACCTTATTGAAGCCGGCGCGGACATCATCAAAGTTGGAGTCGGACCTGGAGCGATGTGCACCACCAGAATGCAGACCGGTGTTGGTCGTCCCCAATTCTCCGCAGTAGTTGAATGCGCGGCACAAGCGCGCGCCATGGGCAAGCATGTCTGGGCCGATGGTGGTGTTCGCCATCCGCGCGATGTCGCCTTGGCACTAGCTGCCGGTGCGTCACAAGTAATGATCGGCTCGTGGTTCGCAGGTACCTTGGAAAGCCCTGGCGATTTAATCAGAGACACGAGTGGCAAGCTATATAAAGAGTCATTCGGAATGGCATCTGCACGTGCTGTTAATGCACGCACCACTCAAGAGAGCGCCTTTGATCGTGCGCGAAAGCGAATCTTTGAAGAGGGCATTTCATCTAGCCGCATGTATATAGATCCTGCTCGCCCTGGAGTCGAAGATCTTATTGATCAGATTATCGCTGGTGTCCGCTCCTCATTTACTTATGCCGGAGCGGCCACGATTAATGAATTTCACGATAAATGCGTCGTGGGAATCCAATCTGCATCGGGTTATGCAGAGGGACGCCCGCTTCACACTTCGTGGTAATTAATTAAGTAATATCGAAATTTCTAAGCCTGGATTAGTTTCACTAAATTTCTGCTGGCCGCCGAGCCCAGAAATCTCCATCAAGACCGCCACGCAATCAACAACACCGCCGCTACGCCCGATCAGCTTCACAGCGGCACCGAGGGTTCCTCCGGTGGCAAGCACATCATCGATCACCATAACTCTTTCGCCGGTAAGAACAGCATCTTGATGAATTTGTAAAATTCCTTCGCCATATTCCAATGCATAGCTCTCAGAAAAACTTGCAGCTGGGAGTTTCCCACTCTTGCGAATGGGAATAAATCCCTTGCCAGTCATCTTTGCTACTGCTGCAGCAAAAATGAATCCGCGCGCTTCCACACCGGCAACTAGATCAAACTGCCGACTCACTTTAGAAAATTCGCGTACGGCCAGATCAAATGCTTCTGCGTTTCTCAACAGCGGTGTTATATCTTTAAAGAGAATCCCTGCCGTCGGAAAATCGGGCACATCGCGGATCAGGCTTCGAAGGAAATCCTTCGAAGCCTGATCGCCTTGATTTGCCTTGATAATTACTTGCTAGTCCAGATGTTAATTGGCGACTGCAAGAAGTAGACCACGAATAAGGCAGAGGCAATGTAAAGCAGTGCATGCACTTCCTTACGGCGACCTTGGACTACTCGTACTAGTACGTGCGAAACAAATCCAGCACCGATACCTACTGAGATGCTGTAAGTGAATGGCATCAAGATCATTGTCAGGAATGCCGGGATCGCAATTCCATAATCTTGCCAGTCGATATTCTTGATTTGAGACATCATCAAGAAACCGACAATGACCAACGCTGGTGTCGCAGCTTCGTAAGGAATAACTGCAACTAATGGTGCCAGGAATGTCGTAAGCAAGAAGAGAATTCCTGTTACCACTGAAGCTAGGCCAGTTCGAGCCCCTTCACCCACACCAGATGCAGATTCGATATAGCTTGTGTTTGAAGAGATATTTCCCATTCCACCACCAACTGCTGCGATTCCATCTATCAAGAGGATGCGGTCAATATTTGGAATAAGTCCATCGCTGTCGAACAAACCACCTTCACTTGCGATTGCAGTAACTGTTCCCACATTGTCGAAGAAATCCGATAGCAACAATGAGAAGATCAGGAGAATTGCAGATACGACCGTGACACGGTTAAAGGCGCCGGTCAGATCGATATGGCCAAAGAGACTGAAGTCAGGCTTTGCGAATACTTTTGATGGAATAGTTGGAACATTCAGTCCCCAACCCTTTGGATTTACATTCGTTCCATCAAAATTAGGGCCGATCTTAAAGGCCTTCTCAACAATAACTGCAAGTACTGTAGTGACAACAATCCCAATTAGTAGCGCCCCTTTAACTTTCCTTACAACAAGGGCAATCATCAAACAGAGTCCAAATGCGAAAACTACAATTGGCCAGCCCACGAGGTTTCCATTGTCACCCAGTTGAACTGGTACCGGTCCGGCGCCAGTACGACGAACAAACCCGGCATCAACTAAACCGACGAGCGTGATGAACAAACCAATTCCAACGGCAATCGCAATCTTTAACTGCCCTGGCACTGCGCGAAACATCGCAGCGCGGACGCCAGTTAATACGAGGATGACGATTATCACGCCTTCGATTATTACTAGGCCCATCGCATCTGCCCAGGTCATCTTGGATGCAATACCGATTGCAACGAAGGTGTTTAGCCCGAGGCCAGTAGCGAGCGCAAGTGGGAAATTCGCCACAGAGCCCATCAGGATGGTCAAAATACCTGCCATAAGGGCAGTCATAGCAGCAATCATCGCGAGATTTGGGTGGCTACCATCTCCCCCAAGGTATTTACCGTCTCCATCTTTGGTAAGACCGATAATCAGTGGATTGAGCGCAACGATGTATGCCATGGTGAAGAACGTGACGAAACCGCCACGAATTTCTCTAGCTATCGTTGAGCCGCGTTCGCTGATTTTGAAGTAGGAATCGAGCATGGCTTAGTCTCCTAATTTTGTTATCGGGGGTGGTTGCGACCCCGTATGAAGTGACGGCTCATAGACCGTGGGAATAACAAAACCGTATAGGCAATTCACCCAGATGTTAAGCGCACACTCAGGCAATTTTCACTTAAAGTGGACCCCTTAGGGCGAAATGAGGATAAATTGGACGATCAAGCATTTCTAGAGTTTGCGATAGCGGCGGCTCGCCAGGGTGGCGCAGAGGGCGGGGTCCCAATCGGTGGAGCCCTAGTAGTAGATGGCAAGCTCCTTGGTGTGGGCTACAACAAGAGGGTCCAGCAAGGTAGCGCAATCCGTCATGGCGAGACCGATTGCCTCGAGAATATCGGCCGATTGCCAGCTAGCGTCTACGCCAAGGCCACGATGTACACAACTTTGTCGCCATGCCATATGTGCAGCGGAGCAATCTTGCTCTATGGAATTCCACGGGTGGTACTTGGCGAAAATCAGACATTCATGGGCGCTGAAGATTTGCTGCGCTCGCACGGCGTGGAAGTTATAAACCTTAACTCACAAGAGTGCAAAGATTTGATGGCGAAGTTCATTTCAGAGAAGCCCGATATCTGGAATGAAGATATCGGCGAAGAATAATGTCAGAATTTACACATACCGTTTGGAGCCAATGGTCAGATCTTGCAGTTCCGCCAGGCTTCCGAAAGCTATCGCTCGCTGATCACCCGCTCGATAGCTCTGACCTATCCCAGATCACGATCTATGTTCAACCGTACATGACTGGCACTGAACTTCTGGAACCAGTTAAGGCAATGAACAAGTTGCAAATTCTTCAAGTTCCCAATGCTGGGTATGAAAGTGCTCTGCCCTACCTTCGTCCCGGAGTGGTGCTCTGCAATGCTAGAGGAGTACATAATGCTTCGACCGCGGAGCTAGCCGTGGGGCTTGCTATTGCAATGAAACGCGGAATTCCTGACTTCCTTCGATCACAAGACCGGGGGGAATGGAGCCACGAGCGCATGGGATCGCTCAACGACAGCGATATCGGAATCATTGGAGCAGGCTCTATTGGCCAGACCTTGGTCTCCTACCTCAAACCATACGAGGTTGAAATCACGACTTTTTCGCGTTCGGGAAGTAACGGATCTCTTTCTATGGAACATTTGGACCGATTGCTTCCAACCTTTGATTTCCTCTTTCTGATAATTCCACTCAATCCCGAAAGCACAAACCTTATTGATGCCAGGCGGTTGGCACTGATGAAAGATGGGGCCATCTTGGTAAATGTAGCGCGCGGCAAAGTAGTGGATACCGATGCCCTTGTTGCGGAACTTAACACTGGGCGAATAAGCGCTGCCCTTGATGTCACTGATCCAGAACCACTTCCCGTTGGCCATCCGCTCTGGAGTGCCAAAAATGTACTCATTACCCCGCATGTCGGTGGAGATTCCGAAGCTTTCGAAAAGCGGGGGCGAAGATTTGTCGAGGAACAACTACAACGTATCGCCGATGGGTTAAAACCTTTAAATATTATTACGATTTAATTCTTTAAATAGCGCTGCATCTGGGTTGCAATGACCTCTTCACCTGGAATACCCGATGTAAATAGATCCTCGACAATTCTCTTCCGATCTTCTTCCGATTTATTCTGGCTGATCTTCGATTTTGCCTCAACTTTATTTACATGCAGAATCACAGCGATGATTCCTTTAAGTTGTAGCTCAAAATAGTGAGGATCGGATTCAGATGCAGACCAAGGCAACTCCCGGTTCAATTCATGGTGTGCTGTAAGTTCTGTAACAATCTGACGTAATAACTCAATGTCTTCGCTTACTTCGACGGTGCCACTTAAATGGACAGATTCGTAATTCCACGTTGGAACAACCTTGTGATCGGTAACTTTATTACCGTAATTGGTCGGTGAAATGTATGCCTGTCCTCCATGCAAAATTGCAAGCCCTTGGCTTTCGGCTTGAATCGTCTTCCACTGTTGATTGCCACGAGCCATATGCATGATAAGGCGGCCATAGTTCCCAGTGCTTGGGTCAACATCTACCCACATCATTGGCATTAACGTTGATACTGGAAGCCCATCTGGATTTACCGTCACAAGGTCTGCAGCTCGCACTTGAGCCACAAAGAGTTGAATTTCTTTCCAATCTTCGACTCTATTGAGGGGTGGTATGTACATGCCCTTAGTATCTCATTGCACCTACAATTCCCATATGGAAGATGTCTTAAAGAACGCTTCGGTCAAGCGGATAACCGCAGAAATGCAGGAGCGGGGTATTAAAGGCGCGGTGAGGATATTGAGCGATAGTGCCAGGACGGCGGCAGAGGCGGCCGAAGCTCTCGATATTGAAGTCGGTCAGATCGCCTCTTCTATCGTCTTCAAGCTTCCCAATGGTCGTCCATTGCTAATCATCACCTCTGGGGCACATCGGATCGACACTACCCTCGTGGCCGCAACCCTTGGAGTTGAAAAACTCCATCGCGCTGATGCCAACTTTGTGAAATCTGCTTCTGGTATCAGCATCGGAGGTGTCAGCCCATTTGGCTGGCAGCATGATGGAACGCTGGCCAATCCCGAACCGGTAGTACTCATAGATCTAGCCCTAGCTGCATTTGATGTGGTCTGGGCCGCCGCCGGACACCCACATGCTGTTTTCCCAACAAATTACGAAGAACTTATAAAATCCACAAGTGCACAACCCATAAAAGTTGGAGATTAATCGATGAAAAAGTTACTGGCATCTCTATTCATATCCGTCTTGGTGCTAACAGGATGTGGAAGCTCTGGCCACGGAAACTTTAAGTTGCCATTGTCCCCCGTGCCATTAGTTATGAACGTCGATACCTCGATCGTCAGTCACCTGTCTGTCTCTGTCGCCTCTGGTAGCTACGCGAAGCAAGCAACCAAAGATGGGGCTATCTCTCAGTCAATCATCTATTACATTCCAAGTACTGGGGCTAAAGTCATTTTCATGTCGGTCTACGAATTTTCTGCTACAACATTTGATCGACTTAAAAATCCTTCGCAGCCCCCCGCTTATGGGCAAGAGGTGCTCCGCAAGAACGGCTATGTCTTCAGCGTTGCTGGACCGCAAGACTCTATCTTCGATCCCAAGACTGCCGATGGCATCAATGTTTCAGCGCTCTACGCCACCATCTACAAGTCCGCTACATACTCTGCTCAATAATGATTCTCTCGCCCCGAACGGTTAAGTTAACCACTCGAACCGGAATCGATATTCATCGCACTCTGCCCCATCGCTCTATTCGCACAATTGGTGCCTGGTGTTTTATAGATCACTTTGGGCCAACGGTGCAAGATGATGCGATGAGTGTGGCGGCGCACCCACATGTGGGATTGCAAACGGTGAGTTGGTTATTCGATGGCAGGGTAGAGCATCGGGATTCATTGGGGAGTATTCAAATAATTCATCCTGGCGAACTCAACTTAATGACGGCAGGGCGAGGGATCGCTCACTCCGAATTATCAGGCACCGATACCGAAATAATGCATGGCGTTCAACTCTGGACGGTTCTTCCAGATTCAGTGCGAAATACAATACCGACCTTTGATCATTACTCGGACCTTCCAGTGATAAGTCAGAAGGAGATAGAAGTCCGATTATTCGTGGGTCAATATATGGGAGAAGAGTCCCCCGCTCGAATTTTTTCAGAGTTAGTTGGAGCTGAGATCTCGCTTGCGGCCGGATCGATCCACCAGTTACCTCTTCGTGCAGACTTTGAATACGGAGCTCTGCTAGTAGCTGGAGATATCGTCATCAATAAAGATGAAGTGCCTTTAACTAACCTTTATTACAGCGCTCCAGGCAAAACCACCCTGCACGTGAGCACCGTTACAGGGGCCACCATTGTGCTGCTAGGCGGAACTCCGTTTTTAGAAGAGATCGTGATGTGGTGGAATTTTATTGGACGCAACCACGACGAAATAGTCAAAATGCGCGCTGACTGGAATGGTGAGAGTCAGGTTTTCCCATACTTTGAAGACCATATACATGGCCGGATTCCAGCGCCAGATCTTCCAAATATTCAACTACAACCGCGCGGAAATATCCGCCCAGTTATTAATTAACTTTAAAACTTACCGAAACAGTTACGGTGACAGTTTTAGGAATCGTCGTTGTGTCGTACATTCCTCCACCAGAGGTGTCTACTGAATCAGGTGAAGTAACTTGCACTGGGCCACTAGATACGGCAATTACACTTCCCAGACTTGAACCCACTGCCTTTGTCATGGATATACCGCGAGCTTTAGCATCGACCATTGCTTGTGCTAACAGCGCAGGACGTAGCGCAGCCAAGTTTGAAACATAGAACTGTGGGCCATAATTATTGATATTTACCCCAGTCTGCAGCAACGTGCCTATGCCGTTACTTAACGAATAGACGCGATTTACATCTTTAGAACGCACCGTGACACTCTGGCTGGCTTGATAAGAAAGGACTCGTCCGGTGGGATTCCCATTTATATATTCATTGACCGCATTGGTGTTTACTCCGCCTGTTTGAATACCAGAAGCAGGTATACCCCCTGCGACCAAATATTTCGTGAGCGCATCAACGCTCTTTCCAACTTTGGATACTGCTGATGCTGCATTTGCAGAACTCTCTTGTGCGTTAAGTGTCCATACCGAATTGTCAGCTGTTGCATTCGTGCGTGCTTGGCCAGTAACCGTGACTGAATTACCTGCACGTGCCGCGAGACCTTGCCCAACTAAGCTCAGCCCATATCCCGTACCGAAAGCCAGTATCAGGGCAGAGATGATCAAGCCGTAGACCTTGGCTGAAATGCGATTAGTCTTAACAGTTTCGTTCATAGATTAAGAATACGGCATACCCGTTAGGAAAAGTCTTCTACCGATAGTGCTGTCCCTAATTCGCCCAGTTTTCACGCTCTGTGCGAACCGTTTTACCTGTGAGTGAGGACACATCCATGGCAAGAGAGATCAAGTGATCTTGGCAGGCTTCGCGGAGCGGGTAAGGAGCGTGAGTCGCGCCTGAAACCCAATCTCTCATTGCCATCATCAATGTGGCAATAGCGATCTCTTCATCCATTAGGCGCAGGCCAACCAAAGGATTCTTGTATATGACTTTTCCGTTAAGTGAGATGTGTTCCAAATCAAAGCCATCCAAGTTTAAATCAATGCCTAGTTGGTAGCGGCGAAACTCTGATTCAACTATTGCAGTTCCGTTAGTCAACGCAATCAGGTGGTTATCAACGATCTCCCCCGCGCTACCGCGGATAACTATGCGCCTGTGACGCAATTGATTGTGCCATTGGTTTTCTACAAAATTGTAAATCCCAGATTTGCCATCGCCAAAATCAATGGTTGCGATCGTTGTAGTTCTGGGATTAGCCGATAGATCTTCATTCCAACCATCCCGAGAGAGCGGATCTATCAGAGGAGCTACAAATGTACGAGCAGCAATCTCTGCCGGCTCATATCTTGTCGTCAAGAAGCTTCGCATCAATGAAACTGCGTGATACCCATGTGTGGATGAGATCTCAACCGAAGTTGGAATTCCGATTGCTCCCTCTCTCACCGACGTTAATCGAGCCGCATGCCCAGGCAGATACAAATATTGCTCAGCAACTTGCACCAAGTCGCTACTGCCTACGGCTGACCAGAGTGCCCGAAGCGCCGGCGCATCAGGAGCTGGGGGAGTTTCGCAAAGCACCGGAATTCCTAAAGAGACAAATTCTTCAATGATTTCTGGATTAGAAGCCCATGAAACGGCAACAACGACAAAATCCGGTCGAGCAAATTGCAATAATGCTGTAACAGATTCGAAAATCGAGATTCCATAATCGGCCTGCAGATCTGCCGCTCGCTGCGAATTACGAACGACGGTACCGATGAGTTCAAACTTTTCAGGCATAAGTTGACCTAGCCGAATATAGAACTCGCTACGCCAGCCCGCGCCAATCACTGCAAAAGTAGTCACGCGCGCAACCTAGCGGATTACTTGAGTGTGGTGAAGAAGAAATCAAGGGTGCGCTCCCAAGCTAGCGCTGCCGCAAGGGGATCAAAGACTTCAGGACGATCATCATTGAAAAAGGCATGGTTGGTACCCGGATAATCAAAGGCGGTAATACTTCCGCCAGCTGCTTGAATTTCTGCGATCGCCTCTTGAATTCCTGGGGCACTGGAAGTTCCATCCCCTTGGGCACAATGAATCAGCGCTGATTTTCCAGCGTACTTTTCCCACATGGGTGCATGGCGCTCCCAAGATGCCCCTGGATAAAATCCAACAGTTGCCGAAACTTGTGGTGAAAGAGTCCCGCTCCAAATTGCCAGACTTCCGCCCATGCAAAATCCAACAACTCCAACGTGCTGGGTAGATGTTTCGGGCAAAGAAAGCAGGTAGTTAGCAGCACTTATAATTTCTTTACCAGCTTGATCTAGTTGCAATTCCATCATTAATTTCTTGGCGGTATCTGGTTCGGCTGCGGCTTGGCCGTGATAGAGGTCCGGGGCAAAGGCAACGAATCCCGCAGCCGCAAAACGATCAACTACATCTGTAATGTGACCGACTAGCCCCCACCACTCTTGAATAATAATTACTGCGGGGCCACTCTCAGTCTCGGGAAGTGCGAGATAACCTTCGCCGGTTACTCCATTATGAGAGTAAGTCAGATGCATTCCCATTTTATTTACGTCGAGTACGTCGACCGACGGTTAGACCTACCCCAAAACCAATAAGTAAAAGGGTGGCAATCAGAACTAATGTCACGCCAGGGCTGCGATCATCTCCGCCAATATTTGAAATGCTGGGGCGACTATCGTGAGCTTCATCGGCCCAAGCCGTAGAGCTGCGCAGAGTGAGTTGGGCAAGAACGATCGCTGTTAGTACTTTGGCTTTCACAAAACCCTCCTCAATAGTGATCTCCTTAGTCTAACTATTGCCGCAAGGTGATGGGTAAGTACTGAAGGATATCTGGGGAGGTGACTGGCCTCAGTTCGGTAGCAGCGGCCCGCGCGGCTAGCGAATGAGCACTAATTGCCTTAAATACGACTACGACCACATCCTTAAAATTATCGGGCTTCCAACTGGCGAGCATAGAACCGATTAACCCAGCCAAAATATCCCCAGTTCCAGCGGTTGCCAGTTCGGACCCACCCAATTCATCTTGAACAATTAGTCCCTCGGGTGAGGCGACAACGGTGTGATAACCCTTGAGTACGACTACGCAATTGAGAGCTATCGCCATCTCCAAAGCGCTCTTTTGGCGACCCTCTTCCCCGATCCCGATATCGAAACCCAATTCCCGAGCTTCTCCTTCGTGCGGGGTGATGACAGCGAAATCAGCTTTGATCCGCTTTACATATTTCATGGCTGTGGAATCTAAAACAACATATTTGCTGCGAGGTAGTGAAAATCTTCTTCCTAACTTTGGCGAACCCGGTCCTATTACCCAAGCATCGACACCTATGCCTTTAATCGACTCGCGAACAACGACATCGGGGTAGGCGCCTACTACTAGATTGCGAGTGCATTGGTCAGGGGAGATAAAGTTGATGTATCCCGAGCCACCGCGACGAGCACCGCCAACACAAAGTAGCGCTGCTCCAGAGAATTCAGGGCTGCCAGCGATAACCGCCACCGTGCCGTGAGAATACTTGTGCGAACTCTTTGATAATTTCTTTATAAAATTCTTCTCCACGCTACCAATTATCCACATAGTGGTACCTAATTGGAAGCACATTTTCTAGGCTTCCCGTCACACAAAATTCGCTATACTCTCAGTACCAAATCGGAGGCTAAATGTCGATCATTGCGTTTCAAGGTCTCACTAAAGCTTACAAAGATGTTGTCGCAGTCAAAGATCTCACGGCCAACGTTGAAGCCGGGAGAATTACTGGTTTCTTAGGACCTAATGGTGCTGGTAAAAGCACTGCACTTAAATGTCTTCTCTCCCTTGCAACCCCCACCTCAGGCACGGCGTTAATTCGCGGGGCAAAGTACCAAGATTTAGTAAATCCAATGAAAGAGGTCGGCGCGGTCATTGAAACCGGTGGATTCAATCCTTCACTCAGCGGCCTCAAAAACTTACGCATAATTGCAGCCTCAGCTGGGATAGGCGATGGGCGCGCCCTGGAAGTTCTGGAGTTGGTGGATCTCACCGATGCCCGAAATAAGAAAGTGAAGCAGTATTCCTTGGGCATGAAACAACGCCTCTCTTTGGCAACCGCAATCTTGGGTGAACCCGAGATCCTTGTCTTGGATGAACCAGCAAATGGTCTTGATCCCATTGGGATCGCTTGGCTCCGAGATTTCTTGAAGAAGTTAACGGCAAACGGCCACAGCATCCTGATCTCTTCCCACCAGCTAGCAGAGATGCAAAATACCGTCGATGATGTTCTGATTATTCATAAGGGTCGTCTCGTCACAGAAGGAACGATGGCTAATGTGGTCGGCAGCGGCACACTCGAAGAGGCCTTCATTCGATCAGTCGAGGCATCGGCATGAATCTTCTAAAGTCAGAATTTCGTAAGTTGATTTATACCCGATCTTTTTATGGATACATTGCAGGTGCACTCTTTTTAGCCTTGCTCTCTTCAATCCCAGCTGCCTTCTCGGTTAATGCCTTAAAAGCAGAGCTTTCTGGATCTTCATTAATGGATCCCCAGATGGTTGATGGTGTTTACGCCAAAGCAACTGGAGGCTACCTATTTGCCCTAATCATGGGAATTGCGATCATGGGTAATGAATTCCAAAATGGACAGGCTATTTCCACCTTCCTGGCAACGCCAAAGCGCATAAAAGTCCTCTATTCAAAGTTAATTGTTGCTGCTGGCGCCGGAATAATCATGATGCTGATTTCAACGCTTCTAGGATTTGTCGGAGCGTACTTCGGATTGAGTTTTTACCCACATGCCAAGGTAGAAAGTTCAACTTTCTTGGATCTAATAATCACTGCAGTTGTATCCGGTGCCGTCCTAGCCGTCATGGGAGTTGCTATTGGCGCGCTGGTGCGCAATGTAAAAATAGCGATGGGTGGAGCGGTAATCTGGTTGCAAGTTGTTGAAAAACTTATTGTGCTCTTCTGGATAACTGGCGGGAAGTTTCTACCTTCGGGATTGATCGTTGGAATGATGAATGTAAGAATAACCCTGAGGTCACAGCAAAGATATCTAAACTTATCTACTGGCAGTTTTTTTGGTCCCGGAATCTCTATAGCCCTACTCTTACTCTATGCAGCTATTTTTGCAGGGGTCGGCTCTTGGGTTTCGCTACGGCGCGATATCGACTGAGTCCATTAAATTGATCTCAGCGAGCGATGCCCTCACATCGCTCAAACTGAGATAGTTTTCTTACTTGAGTCCAGCTTTACCGAGAGCTGAAACCAAAGACATATAAAAACCTTGGGCAGTAAATGAGGCGCCGCTAATATTATTAATCTGCGAAGATTGCGCTTGCAAGACTTCTTGCTCGAGCATTGGAATTGCTATCGCGTTGATCTGTTGATCCCTAAAAGTTCCAACTGGATAGACCGGAGCAGTGACTTTCGTGATCTTGCCATTTTTCACAGTGACCGAAACTTGAACTGCGCCGTAGTGCGTCATGTAGGCAGAGCCCAGAAAAGTTCCTGATTTCTTTGCAGGTGCTTTAGGAGTTTTTGGGGTTGCGGCATCTGCGGCAGAAATTCCTGCTGGAATAAATGCGGCCACGGCGAGCGCCCCAATGACTGCTGCGGTCTTAACCAACTTTTCTACGGCCACTTCCAAACTCCCTCAACTCATCGTGCAATGGTTGAATTAAAGGCTTTGGAACTGTGAGAGCCCTGAGAGTCCTCTGTAATTAGGCTATGTATCTAGGCTAGCTCTGCGTCGGAAAGCCTAGGTTGATTCCACCATGGCTTGGATCGAGCCAGCGGCTGGTGATTACCTTGCCTCGGGTAAAGAAGTGCACCCCTTCAGTTCCGTGCGCGTGAGAGTCTCCAAAGAGCGATGACTTCCAGCCGCCAAACGAGTAGTAAGCCACCGGAACTGGAATAGGGACGTTAATTCCAATCATTCCAACTTCAATCTCATTCTGGAAACGTCGAGCGGCACCACCATCATTAGTGAAGATCGCCGTTCCATTTCCGAACTCGTGGGCATTAATGAGAGCGACACCCTCTTCATAGGATTTAACACGAACTACGGAGAGAACTGGCCCGAAAATCTCATCGGTGTAAATACTCATGTCGGTCTTCACGTGATCAAAGAGCGTTGGTCCAAGCCAGAAACCGCCAGGCTCTCCATCTACGACTGGGTTGCGGCCATCGACAATTAAAGTTGCACCATCTGCAACCCCAGCATCAACATAGCCTTTAACCTTATCGCGATGCGCGCCAGTTACGAGTGGCCCCATATCGCAACCACGACGGCCATCGCCAGTGCGCAGTTGCGGCATTTTGTCTGCAATCCTCTTAACGAGTTCATCGCCAATGGGTTCAACAGCTAGAACAACTGAAATTGCCATGCAACGTTCACCAGCAGAACCAAAGCCAGCATTTATCGCTTGATCGGCCGCTAAATCTAGATCGGCATCTGGCAAAACCAACATATGATTCTTAGCTCCGCCAAGGGCTTGAACTCGTTTTTTATTCTTGGTGCCAGTTTCATATATATATTGTGCAATAGGAGTTGAGCCAACAAAGGAGATGCTCTTGATGTCCGGATGCTCTAATAAAGCATCCACAGCTTCTTTATCTCCATGAACTACGTTGAAGACGCCATCTGGAAGACCGGCTTCTTTCAATAACTGCGCAATGAAGTTTGCAGTTGAAGGATCTTTCTCGCTTGGCTTTAAAATTACAGTATTGCCAGCAGCAAGCGCGATGGGGAAGAACCACATAGGAACCATCGCAGGGAAATTAAATGGAGAGATGATTGCTACAGCTCCGAGTGGCTGACGTACGGAATGCACATCTACTCCTCCTGAAACCTGCTCGGAGAAACCGCCTTTAAGTAAGTGCCCAAGTCCACATGCAAACTCAACAACTTCTTGACCACGAGTAATCTCACCCAGGGCATCGCTCAGAACCTTGCCGTGTTCTGCAGTGATGATTTCGGCCAGCTCTCCTTTGCGCGCGTTAAGCAACTCACGGAAGGAGAAGAGAATCTGGATCCGCTTAGTTAACGAAACCTCTCGCCACTCCTTAAATGCACCCGCTGCAACCGCTACTGCCTGATCCACAACAGCTCGCGAAGCGAGATCGACCGCCTTGTCAGCGACCCCAGTTGCAGGGTCGTAAACCGGAGCGGTTCTTTCGCTCGTTCCATTCCAAATGTGGCCATCGATAAAGTGTGAGATTCGGGTTGTCATGCCTTAATCTTAAAGAGATTACGTAGAGGCGTGAACTATCACCACTGGACATTTAGATTTAGCGGAACAGCTGGCAGAAATTGAGCCTAAAAGGAGATCGGCAAACTTCCCCTGACCTCTAGAGCCCATGATTAATAGGTCGGCCCCCTTAGATAGTTCAACGAGGGTGCGGACCGTTCCACCTTCTACCGAAGTGGTTTTTATCGCCCCAGCATCTGCCCCAAAAACGCTCGCGACACCATCTCTTAGAATCTCTGCAGACCAGATTTGAGGATCGCTCTCTCCCACATAACCCGCAGAGCCCAATCCAACTCCGGCTACATCGAGCGGGGATTCGGCATATTCCCAAACATTGATAACTTCAATCACCAAATTAAGTAAGGGGGCATTCTCTGCACCCCAAGCGAGAGCGGCCATCGAAGATGGCGACCCATCGAATGCAACTAGCGCGACTCCTCTTTCACTAGATCTGCTCATAACTCATCTCCATTGATTATTCTTGCTTACGTTTCTAGTATCCTCTTTTTTAGAGGCGGCTAATAGGAAAATACGCAAGATTAGAGAGCAACTAGTGCTACCACCACTCAAGGCTGTCGATCAACAAGATCGAGATTTAGTCAAATAATCTAAATACAGATCACGCCTAAGTAAGTGGGGAGAATGATGCGAGAAAATATTTTCGTAGAAAGAAGCTAATTTATCTCGGGGAGTTAGTTTCAATCTCTAGCTTGGCGAATAGATTTACTAACAGCACTCGCTGGTTGGTCGTTGGCGACTGCCGAACATTCAATTTTTTAGCAACACGCGAAATTGCATTCTCACACGATTTAATCTTTACATTTTTTAGGCGAGCGATCTCTCGATTTGATAGGCCTTGAGAGATGAACTTGAGTAGTTCTAACTCGACTAAAGACAATTTTGGTAGGGGTATCTTCACTACATTATTAGTCTTCATCTCGTTCACAATGCATTCTTGCACGGTTATCACCTAGGGCGCACTCTGGAGTTTCTAAAAACATAATCAGAGAAGGGTTTTCCCCTATGTAAATTATATAGTAGGGTTTTCCCCCTAGAATCTGAGCGTGCTAAGTAACTGGACGCGGTTGATGATCAAACACCGCAAGTCAGTGCTGGCACTCTGGGTAATTGCACTGGCGTTAGGTTTATTCAGTAGCGCATATTTAAATTCACATCTCACTACAGCACTGACAATTCCGGGTACATCTTCCGCACAAACAGACTCTCTGCTATCGCAGCACTTCAACGAAAATATTGAAGGCACTTTTACTATCGTCTATCCATTTAAGAATGCTAACTCTTCACAGATCAAGCAGTACGAGGATCAGATTGCGAAAGCTCTCACTTCTATTCCGACGGCGAGCGCATCTGAAGAGAAGGCTATAGGTGGCACACTCTTTGCAAATATCAATACCTCACTCTCTTTATCCAACGCTGCTCGATATACCGATATTTTGCGAAAAGCGCTCCAGAGTGCTGGGCTTAAAGAGGCTTTAGTCACTGGCCCCCCCGCCATAGAGAGTGATGTAACTCCGATTCTGACCTCTGATTTACATCGTGGTGAATTGCTTGGAGCCACAATTGCCCTGCTACTGCTCATCCTGGCATTGGGATTTTCGACGCAGATACTTATTCCATTTCTAGTTGCGGCTGGATCTATTTCGGCCACTCTCGGATTGATTTTTCTGATCTCGCAGAAGTTTCTGGTGGTTCTTTACATCCCGAATATTGTCGAACTAATTGGCTTGGGGCTCGCAATAGATTACTCGCTCCTGATCCTTTTTCGATTTCGGAGAGAGTTGGAACAATCCCCTGATGATTTAAATGAATCAATTGTTAGAACGATGGCGAGCGCCGGAAGGACCGTTGCTCTCTCGGGGCTGACCGTTGCTATAGCGCTTGCGACTTTGACATTCGTGCCAATTCCATTCGTTCGTTCTCTCGGGGTCGCTTCATCTCTAGTCCCTCTTATTTCGCTCCTCGCCGCATTTACCCTGCAGCCAGCTCTACTCTCACTCTTTGCCCCTCATGGGTCAGAATCGCGATTGCACATCGGCGCCTTTGCCTGGCTCCCTCAGCTCATCGTGCGCAAACCTTTAGTTGTGACTATCTCCGCCCTGGCTCTCCTTCTAGGGTTAGGCGCATCTGTCCTCTCATTACATATCACCCCTAGTTCATTAACCGCCGTACCCGCGCAACTTGAATCACAACGTGCGCTTTCACTTGCTACCTCAACGGTCGGTTCAGGACTAATTACTCCAAATCAAATTCTTATCGATTTAGGAGCTCGATCTCAAGCTTTCAACAGCACGCTCGTTCAGGCTAGAACCGCGCTATCGGCCCAGCTCCTTAAAGACCCAGAAGTGGTTGTTGTGGCAAATGGAAGCAAGCCTCCTTACGCTGATTCCAGTGGCCGATACCTACGTATTTTTGTCATCGGTCGCCATAGTTTTGGTGCACCGCAGTCCCAGGCGCTGGTGAAAAAGCTACGAGCAATCGACCTCGCACGCTATGGCTTCCCTAGCCCTTCGGTGCTCTACATCGGCGGGGCTGCTGCCCAAGGAGCAGACTTAATTCACGTTCTCGCACGGACGCTTCCATGGATCGTTCTCTTGGCGCTACTGCTTACCTTCTTGCTGCTTCTGCGCGCCTTCAAATCTCTCGTTCTTCCAATTAAGGCAATCGCGCTCGACTTAATTTCTCTCGCAGTTTCCTTTGGAGTGGTCGTTCTTGCGTTCGGTCATCAATCTTTCTCCAGTTTCCTTGGTATTTACCGCCTGAATCAGGTAGAAGCATGGGCAGCGCTCTTCTTATTTGTCATGCTCTTTGGCGTCTCAATGGATTATGAAATCTTCATTATCTCCAGGATAAAGGAGGCGAAGGATCGAGGGTTGAGCAATACCGATGCAATAATCGAAGGTGTCACTCAGACCGGAATCGTTGTAACAACCGCAGCACTTATCTTTGTCGGCGCTGTCTCTGGATTGGCCCTAGGCCACTTTGCAGGTTTGCAAGAGATCGGAATCGGTCTGGGTTTTGGGGTCTTGATTGATGCAACGATTGTTCGCGGCCTTTTGCTTCCTAGCGCGATGGTCTTGCTTGGACGCTGGAACTGGTGGTTACCCACGCCTTTTGCCCGACTAATAAAAACTAGCCCCAAACCTCTCAATGAAGTCCGGGGCTAGTTCGGGGTATTAACTTCTTATCGCACAATCTTGATAGCAAAGTGGAAAGAAGGAACTTGGTAACCAAGTGCTAACCCTGGAAAATCCCGATCTGATGAGAGAACTGGAAGCATTCCATAAGGAGTGTTAGCAAATGATGGCTGGTTTGTGTACAGCAATGGATGGAAATCGATGATGTGCGTACCAGGAGCACCGGTAGCCTTCAATCGAACGACCATATATCCATTGGAGTTAAAACCACAGCCATATCCGATATAACTATTGTCATATGTAACAGCCAAGGTGTTATCGAGTTGAGTCCAACCAACACCCTTGATGCTGATCGTGAAGTCCTCTCCAGCCTTGAAGGAGGTAGCAGGAACTCCAGCTTGACCTTTAGCTATTACGTCAGGTGCTGTCGATGGATCAAATGTAGCTACGCCTAACCCGATTTGCTTTCCCTTCGCATCATAGAAAGGCATGATGCTCTCTTTGACGTAGAACGGGGTCTGCGCTTCGATGGTATTTCCCTTCATCATTTGAATAACATGCCAGCCACCTAAGTTATCTGGAATTGTTACATCCGTCGATGAAGATCCATTCTTTACAGTTGCCGTTCCAAGTGGAATTGAGCTAAATGCCCAGCAAGTGCTCGTAGGGCAATTTACTCGGTTTCCGACTACGGTCGACCAAACCAACTGATATGTGCCATCTACGGCAACTTTTGCGGTTTGAACATTTACTTTGGTAAGAATTGGACCATCCACCTTGGACAAAGTCATTGTGGCTTGTGTATTTGGATCGAGCCCAACGCTTGTCAGAGTGGTATGTAGATTAGATGTTGGAGTTACTTTTGCTGGGAAAGTCTCAGTTGGAACCCCAATTCCTGCATCCTTTGTGACAGTGAAGGGTACAGAACCTCCATTGGTATAAGGAATAGGTGACTGGATCACATTGAGATAAGTAAATCCGATTGCATTGCCAACATTCACATAGTGGACACCACGTGGGCCAGATGCATAGATAACAACTTTTCCAACGCCACGAGTCCAAATAGCCTGCTCTTCACCGGCATACAAATTGTCATAATGGACTGCTCCTCCAGCGGTATAGAGACTTGCGCCCATACCAGTGTAAGTAACCGTAATTGGTGTACCAATTGGGCCACTTGTAGGTGAAACCGTCAAAGTGCGATTAATTTGATATCCAGCGTGCGCAACAGCTGCTCCATTTAGCACGGCGTAAATATCATGAACTCCGCCGAAATCAGCTGGAACCTTGGAAGCAAGACTGAAAGCACCACTGGCATCCGTTGTAACGGTCGCCATGTTTACCGTGACCTTGGTAAATGAAATTCCGGTGTAGTTAACTGAGCTTGGTTCAATATCGGTAAGCCAAGTTCCCGTAGACGTTCCCCAGGTCAATTGCAGGGATGTGCTGGCAGGTAATCCAGTCCCTGATACCACAAATGGATCACCAGTAACTCCTTGATTGGGAGTCAACTTGAGATTCAGCATCGTTGCAGGAAGTGTGAATGCAGTTGCGGTGACCCCTGTATATGGGAGAGCCGCAACACCCGGAATATCAACCGGCTGAACGAGAGGTTGTATGTTGACCAGAGTATCGGCGCCCATGGCTGGAACAACCAGGAATACCGAGAACAGAGATACAACTACACCTCTCGCTATAAGCCCTCTTCGTCGTGAATCTGTCTTCGTCTTCATCATTAATCCTTCCTAGAATTACTTGGTTTGATTTTTTAGGAACCGCGTCTTACGGATCAGCTCTGTTGTTAGTTTGTTGGAACCGCGTACAGAGTTACTTGTGATGTAGGAGTGAAACTTGACTGCCAGACTCCGACTGAACCTTTAAGTGGAGGATTGACAGAAACAGTCTTGTAGTAACTAACACGGTCATAGACCTGAGCACCATTAACTCTTACGCGCACTCCGTTAAGCATGCGAGGAACAAGTTTGGTGGCCAATGTCTTGACTGAGCTCTGATCTTTAGTTGTTACTGTCACCTTGAAGTTAATTACTCCCAGGGTGTTATAAAGACCTGCAGCGGTGCCTGTCTTCAACACAGCAGTCCAGAAAGCGACTCCGCTGTGATTTCCGTATGACAGTGGAAGTGGGCTTGCAACTCCAGCTACTGTTACAAATGCACTTGCAACGTTGCTGCTATCTAATACGGCCCCACCTTGATCAGCATCGTTGCCATATACGCGAAAGACGATGGTCTGTCCAACGATGAACTGGCTTGTAATGGCACAACTGACTCCAAAACGTGGTGCAAGTGCTCCGGTTGAACCAGAGGCGATCACTGTGTCCACATAGAGACTTATTGGGCTAGGAACTACTCCCTGAACTGGTGTGCCAGTCTTAACTGTGAGCGGAGCAGCATTTACAACTGTGTACGTAACAGCATCAGTTGGCGTAAGAACTGCGTTTAGTGTTGCTGGACCTGCAGCTGCTGGTACCCAAGAACAGTTAGCAACAAAGGGAGCGAC
>Ga0214249_1000021_pt1 | contig 83949 bp, 64 predicted proteins | sample TroBogypolimnion_17_FD_153087 | JGI IMG/M metagenome (GOLD analysis project Ga0214249, IMG submission 153087) | Freshwater microbial communities from Trout Bog Lake, WI - 23JUN2009 hypolimnion | ecosystem: Environmental > Aquatic > Freshwater > Lake > Hypolimnion/Profundal zone | place: Trout... | reverse complement strand
GCAGCAACATCAACCCTGACAAGGACATTATCGCTTTCTTGCCAATCGAAGATGAAACAAATCTGACGAACCACATACGCGTTATCCTTGGATTGAATGGGAATGGAGGATGGAGACCTTCTTCATTGTCACGTGTATTTGATTTGCCGGCTTTCGCACTTCAGACAACCGGACGATGGGAAAAATTTACAACATTTCATGCATACAAGCAGAACAAACGGTCATGCATGCTGGCCTCCAGCCGGGAAAACCAGCACCCATGACCGTCTGCACTTCTGAAAAACTTTAGGGAACCTCAAGCTATGGCTGAATTCAGAATTGCAGTGATTGTAAAGAAAGAATGAAAAAATATAAATCAGCGAAAACCCTATTTTTTGTAGGTTGAAGCGGTGGCGGTCTGTAAGCGTTGCGCCAAGCAGGAGAAGGAGAAAAGAGGACAACCGAGCGTGAAAGAAAATGACCATGCATGGTGTGATTGCCTTGAGCGTAAGCCTTTTTTTTTACCACAAGAATGCAACTCCACGCTTGCCCAGAATGTAATCATCAAAGACTACCGAAGCCTGTTTGTCCGCCATGCCAAGACACACATGGAGCGGCAACAAATGCTCTTCGCGGGGGTGACAGTAGCGCGCCGAAGGGGCTTGCTGCCACTCGATAAGAAGGTGTTCCCGTTCAGACTGGGATATCGGACCGGTACATACATCAATCAACCAATCTTGGAAGGCTTCATTGGCTGGATCCTGCTTATCCATTCCTTGCCAGGAAAATGCCCTCAGGTTGTGGAATGAAAACCCGGATCCGATCACCAAAATATTCTCAGAAGCCAACTCTCGCAATGCCTTGCCGAGGGCTACATGTGCCGTTGGATTAAGACTGCGCAAGAGCGAAAGTTGTATTGAAGGAATATCGGCTTGAGGGTACATCAGTTTCAGCGGAATGAATACACCATGGTCAAATCCTCTCTGAGAATCAAGGCAGGCCGATATATTATTCCTAAGCAGTAAGTTGGCTATCCGCTTCGCAAGTTCCGGGCTTCCCGGAGCGGGATACGTAATTTTATAGGCTTCATCGGGAAAGCCGTAATAATCGTAAAAAAGGGAAGGACTCTGAGCACTCAAAAGCGTTGCAGTATTTTCTTCCCAGTGGGCGCTGATCACGAGAATAGCATCTGGTTTCCTTAATTGAGAGGGGAGCTGCAGCATAAAATTTACCATCGATTTATGGCTGGCATCGCCAAGAATTGGCAAAGGGCCTCCTCCGTGGGAGAAGTAAACAATTTGGGCCTGGTCTTTTGGATTTTGTTGCTTCAGCATTGAACCCTCTCCTCAATTTTCCATTGTTTTACAATTTTGGACACAAGGCAGGTCTATAGCAGTATATTCATAGTCTTTTATCGGTAACGATAGGGAAAGTCTCATTGTAACCTTCAAATATATTGCTGACATCGTATATTTTTCTTTCATTCCACCGTGCAAAAGATTTGCCATTATCGAATATAATGGAATACTTTCTGATGGTACACATGATAATCTGGCGAATATTTTTTCGATAATCATTGGCAGCCGCAGCTAAATTGTTTTTGACTTCCTTTCCAAGAAGGGATTCATCGTTGGTGTAAGCAATGATTTTTAAAAAAAACAAATTTCTAACCAGCATGGCTGGACCGGAATGACCAGCCTGAGCGAAACATGAAAGCTCGTCATTCCAGTATGGTATGGCCAGCATAAAAACGAGACTTTCACATAAGAGCATAATTTGATTCGTTAAATTATAAAATTACCTGACGAAGGAACTTATATTAGATGAAAGTACCAACAGAAACATCGCTCAAACCGTCCTCCAATACGCATCCAGAAGTATTCCGGCATACTCTTTATAGGTTTCTGATAGTAGGAATCGGCGTCATGTTGGGAATGACAGCGTATGAGTTTCTTAAGCAGGTATTATTCCCAGAAATTACTGTTTGGCAGTCACACATCGTAACTATTTTTTTCACCACAGGAGTCTCTTTGCCTACGGCATATTATGTGACGAGAAAAACTGAAATTATGCATGTAAGGTTGTCAGAAAACAATGTCATTCATCGTGAAACTGTTGCTGCCCTTCGCCTTTCTGAAGAAAAGTTATCCAAACTGCTCCACGCCATTCCCGATTGGATCATAATCAGCAGTTTGTATGATGGTTGTTATAGAGATGTTAACGATGCCTTTTGCAGGATTTCCGGATATCAAAAAGAGGAGGTCATAGGGAATACATCCTCAGAACTCAGGATCTGGGTGGATCCTCAGGAGCGTGAAGAGATGATCCCTATATTGCTGAAAGAGGGGAGAATCAATGATCGCGAAGTGAGATTCCGTATGAAATCGGGGGAGGTTCGTTACATGCTGCGGTCTGCAGAGCTGTTTGATCTTGAAGGAGAAAAGACAATTATTTCTGTTTGTAAAGATATCACTGAACGCAAGAATTCTGAAACGGCACTGAAAGAGAGCGAAGAGAGGTTACGTCTTCTGGTTAAAAATTCATCAGACGCATTGGTCATTATCAATGTCGATGGTACACAGAGGTACGTCAGTCCCGGAGCAGAACGGATCACAGGATTTCCGGTTGAGGAGTTAGAGGGAAGACCGATAGAAATCCTTATACATCCGGATGATATGAAAGATATCACGGAAGCCTGGAATGAGGCTATAGAGCATCCTGAGAAAACCGTTACAGTTCAGTATAGGCATATCCACAAAACACAAGGCTGGGTGTATTCAGAGGCTATAGCCCAGAGCTTTGTGAATGAGCCTGCAATTCACGGTGTTATCGCGAGTGTACGAGACGTCACTGAACGGAAAAAGGCAGAAGAACAGCTCAAAGAAAGCGAAGATAAATTCCGTATAATGTTCAATTACAGTCCGGATGCCGTGAATATTATCCGCATAGATGACGATTCATACATAGATATAAATCAGGGGTTTACACGGGCAACCGGTTTCACCCGCGACGAGGTTATCGGAAAGACGTCCTCTGCGCTTAACATATGGAAGGACCCTGCGGACCGGCAACGATTAATCGACGGGCTTAGGGAAAAAGGCTACGTCGAGAACCTTGAAGCGCAATTTCGAAGGAAGGACGGAAGTTTCCTTATTGGATTGATGTCTACTCGGCTCATTTTCCTGAAAGATATACAGCACCTGATTTCTATTACGCGAGACATAACGGAACTCAAAGCACATGAAAGTGAACGGCTGAAAATTGAAAAGCTTGAATCGATAGGTATCCTTGCTGGGGGAATTGCGCACGATTTCAATAATATCCTGACCGGGATCATGGGAAATATCTCTTTTGCAAGGGTCTTTATTGATACTGACCACAAGTCGCGTAAAGCCTTAGCTGAAGCAGAAAAAGCAGCTGGGCGGGCCGGAGAACTGGCAAACCAACTTCTAACCTTTGCGCGGGGAGGAGAACCGATAAAGAAAGTGGTTTCTCCTCAGGACCTTGTGAATGAAGCGCTTTCCTTTGTGCTTCGAGGATCGAATGTCAAAGGAATCGTTGATATCCCTGATTCAATCCATGCCCTCGATGTCGATGAAGGGCAGATAGGGCAGGTGTTTCAGAATATCATCATCAATGCGACTCATGCGATGCCTGGAGGGGGAGTAATCACTATCACTGCCCAAGACGAATTGCTTGATGACAATAATACTTTGTCACTTACCCCAGGCTCATATCTACGTTTTTCTTTTGCTGATCAGGGCTGTGGAATACCGGAAGAAGATTTGAAAAGGATCTTTGACCCATACTTCACAACCAAATCGACTGGAACCGGTCTTGGGCTTGCTTCTGCTCATTCGATAGTGAATAGGCATGGAGGGCATATCACAGCGAAGTCTGAAGTCGGGAAAGGCGCGACATTTACTCTGTACCTGCCTTCAATTGGCCAAGTCTATAAAAAATTCAAAGAAAATGCCGCTCAGCAAGCGGGAAATAAACACAAGGGCGGCTCAATTCTTATCATGGATGACGAGAAAATGATACGAGAGGTTGCTTCATCAATGCTTGCTCATCTTGGTTACGAGGTTACGGTATGTTCAGACGGCGAAAAGGCAGTGGAACTCTTCAAGACATCAATTGAGTCTGGGACACCCTATTCAATGGTCATCATGGATTTGACAATCCCAGGAGGTCTTGGAGGAAAGGAAGCTGCTGAGCGGATTCTTTCTTTTTACCCTGAAGCCTGCCTGGTGGTATCAAGCGGATACTCAAACGACCCGATCATATCCAAATACCAGGAGTATGGATTCAGGGGCGCTATTGCAAAACCATATAATATTAACAATTTCAAAGAGGTGGTTGGATCTCTTCTTGTTTAAGGGTGAGAGGTGAAACTACCGGTTCAGTCTAGAGGATAGGCCACCTTCAGGTCACCTTGGATACTATCATTCAGAGGGATACTGGCTAATTTCTCATTCATGCTTATGGTGCTTTTCAGGTAGATCAGTTTCTGGTAATTCGAAACCGGAAATATTTCAAATATTGGCTTTTGCTCAATACCACCTGCTGATTTTAGAATATTAGCATCTTTATTACAGACACTCCACCATGAGTTTCCCTTGGTTTGCCGCATTGATACGTGGCAAGTGACAGCATTGAGCCTAACCTGATATAAGACCTGAAATGGCGGCTCGGAAAACCTCAGGCGACAGGCAGTGAGAGGGGTTGCCTTTTACTAATCAGCATGGCTGGACCAGAATGACCAGCCTCAACGAGGCATGAAAACTCGTCATTGCAGTATGGCCAGGCCAGCATCAAAGCGAGACTTTCATGTAAAAACCATAAAAAAGGAGGAGTTTGTGATCACATACGACATAGGACAAAAGACCACAGGAGGATTTGATTTTGTTACAAGCCTTGAGGCTGATTCACTTGAGGAGGCCGCAGATAAATATGTCCAAGCCAAGTATAAACATAAAGGGGAGGTAATGATTACTAAAAGGATAACGGGTGAGACAGGAAAGTGCGGAACATTTCAGGCATATGTCAAAAGAGGTCATAGCCACAACCAAATTGGGGGGAATTTCCAAATCAAATGAAGATGATCACCTTTTCCATCCCGAGTGTCTGCTAGCCTCTTTTCCATTCAACTCTTTTGAGGTTTCAGCCCAAAAGAATCCTTCACGGTTCCAATCTGAGCCTTTCCGTCGCGTGAAATCCTTCACATCGACTGGAAGTCCAGAAAATACAATCAAAAAAAGGATAAGATTTGGGCCTTACTACTCTTATTGGTTATTTTGCAAGACAGGATGAAGCGAGAAAATCCCTCCGGGAAATCGCGCGAAAAGGCTTTAAGGCCGCCGCGCTGATATTTAAAGACTCTGACGGAGCAATTCATACCATAGACCCGTTCTCCAGGCGGCGGGCCTTTGGGACAAGCCTTGCCGCCATTTTGTTCGGAGGATGCGCCGGTATAGGTGTTTTTTGTCTGAACTGGCTACAGGGAGTTCCTGCCTGCACTCTCTCCTCTTCCTTCGCGATGATCCCGGTATTTGCCGCCTTCGGCGCGCTGGTATTCCTCGTATGGTTTCGACGCGAAAAGTTTGGCGTAAAAGTCAGCATTATGCGAAACCACTTCCGCTGGCTCTTACCGGGGGAGTCCGTCCTGATCCTCAATGCGCCTGTTGAGTTATTACAGTTGCCGATGGCTCAATTACGAGAAAGCGGCGATATCTCTCCGGCACTTTTTGTCCTGCATGCCAAACGTGAGCGACGTCTGGAGGCTCGGGACCTGGCGGTAAAACTCTCTCCAAAGCAAATTCAGGAACATGCAAAGCGCCATGCAGGCGAGCAGCAGGTAGAGCAAAATTCCCACCCCACCACCGAGCTGCTCAAGCGTCTCAAGCAGTCAAGGATTTGGGTCCGGCAGGTTTGTACGGATCTCACCGCGGCAAGCCGACTGGAACAGAAGGCCACTCCGGCGGCGGATTGGATATTAGACAATGAATACATCCTGGAAGAAAATATTCGAGATGTACTGCTGAACCTTCCCCGGCGCTTTTACCAACAGTTGCCGACTTTAGCCTCAGAGCCGTATCAGGGCATGCCCTGCATGTATGGTCTGGCCAAGAACCTTGTTTCTCATCTTGAACTGTATCTGGATCGGGAAAATGTTCTGGCCTTTATAGATGCACACCAATCTGTGCGCACGCTGAGCATCGGCGAACTCTGGGCCATTCCCCAGTTGCTGCGCATTGCCCTTATAGAAAGCATCCAGAGCCTGGCCGTTACTGCCCTGGCGGATCTTCGCGACCGTCAATTAGCCGACTTCTGGGCAAATCGGCTTATCGCCGCCAATCGTCGTGATTCAAACCAGCTCTTCGTCATTCTGGCAGAGCTTGCCGCATCGGAGCCCCATCCCAGCCCGTATTTCGGAGTACAGTTGATTGGACTGCTCTACGATGAGGCCGCCGCATTATTGCCGATCCAGAGTTGGCTTGAGCGTATACTCAAGACCCCCTGCCATGATCTCATCCTGCGTGAACAAAACCGGCAGACCAGCGAACAGCTGGCCTGCGGCAATGCCTTTACCAGTCTGCGTCGGCTGGCGCTTCTTGATTGGCGGGAAACCTTCGAAAAACTCAGCCGTGTTGAGCAGATATTGCGCTTTGATCCATCCGGGATCTATCCGGAAATGGATTTTGCGACTCGTGACCGCTGCCGGAAAGGGATTGAAGAGATAGCCCATGCCGCCTCCCGGACCGAGGAGGAGGTTGCAGAATACATCCTTAAACTGGCAACTGACGCCGGGCGCATATCGCCTTCAATCGACCTTCGCGGCCACGTCGGCACCTGGCTTATCGGAGAAGGACGGGCGGAACTGGCTGGATTGCTCGGATTCCGTGAGGCATACCGTTATCGCCTCCTTGAATGGATCAATGGCCATCATACCGCGGTCTATTTTTGTGGTATCGGGGGCTTCTTTACCTTGTTCGAGTTTGTTACCGTCCATTTTGCTCTGAAACCAGGATTCGGCACGGCCGAGCGGGCGCCTGTCGTTTGTGCCGGATTGGTGCTGCTCCTGCTCATTCCGGTAAGCCAACTCGCAATCGAGGTTCTCAATTACCTGGCTACCCGGCTTCTGCCGCCCCGCCCGCTCCCCAAAATGGATTTCGAAATCTCGGGGATTCCTGACGCTTTCCGCACCCTGGTGGTCGTGCCGATGATGCTGACGGATACGGAGACCATCCGGGCTGAGGTCGAAAAGCTGGAGATCCGCTCCCTTGCCAACAAGGAATCAAATCTGCTTTTCAGTCTGTTTTCAGACTACACTGATTCACCTGCACTTTCGCGGGAAGATGACAATCACTTGTTTGAAACTGCGAGGGAATGTATGGCCACCCTCAATCAGCGCTACGGCGGCGAGCGTTTTTTCTTCTTTCATCGGGGGCGAACCTGGAGTGAGTCCGAACAGAAATTCATCGGCTGGGAGCGCAAACGGGGCAAGCTGGAGGAACTTAACCGTCTGATCGAAGGGACACGGCCTGAGAACTCGCCTCCCTTGGTCCATGCGGGGAACCCTGACCATCTTACGGATGTCCGTTTCATCATCACTCTGGACAGCGACACCCAGTTGCCGCACGCATCTGCCCGCAGGCTGATCGAGACCCTGGCGCATCCCCTCAATCAACCGCGTTTTGATGAGCTGGGACGGGTTATGGCCGGCTCATACACCATCATCCAGCCTCGGGTGAGCCCGACCCTTACCAGCACAAGCATCTCGAACTTCAGCCGTCTCTTTGCTGATGCAGTCGGTATCGACCCTTACACTGAGGCGGTCTCCGATGTCTATCAGGACCTCAGCGGCGAGGGATCATATCAGGGGAAAGGCATTTATGATGTGCGCGCTTTCAGCCGCGTGCTGTCGGATAGGTTCCCGGAAGAGTCGGTGCTGAGTCATGACCTGATCGAAGGGGCGCACGTTCGGGTCGGCCTGGCCAGTGATATTGAACTCTTTGATGATTTTCCCCAGGGGTATCAAAGCTATACCAGCCGTGCACATCGCTGGGTGCGCGGGGACTGGCAGATTGCAGGCTGGCTTCTCCCTCATGTGCCCTCTGCTGCAGGCGGTCGGGAAAAGAACCCGCTCTCTTCATTGAACCGCTGGAAGATCCTTGACAACCTGCGTCGCAGCCTGCTGCCCGCCACCAGTCTGGGCCTGCTGGTTTTCTCCTGGCTTGTTTCTCCGCGCGTCGGTGTTTGCGCCACACTGGTGGTTTGTATACAGCTGCTCTTCCACCCGCTGGCACAGCCCTTCACCATGGCCACCACCATGAAAGGACTCAAATACCTCTCCTTGTCAAAAATCGGGCACGACCTGCTGCGGGCGATGGCCGATGCCGCCCTGCTTCCGCACCAGGCGGCTGTGACCCTTGATGCTATTATCCGGATCTGGTTCCGGACTCTGGTCTCCCGACGCGGCCTGCTGGAGTGGACTATGCAGGCGACCCATTGGAGTGCCTCCCGCAGGCAGGTGCTCTTCGTTGCCCGTCTGGGACTCGGAAGCCTTTTCAGCACTATCGTGGGCTTCACACTCTTTTTTCTCAGGCCGGAAAGCCTCCTGCTTGCCGCCCCCTGGCTCGGGCTCTGGTTTTTTTCTCCGCTGCTTGGCTGGCTTTTAAACCTGCGCCCCATCGAACAGAAACGTGACAAGATGCTGCCCGAAGCGGACCGCCGCCTGCTCAGGCAGGTTGCCCGGCGGACCTGGCGGTATTTCTCGGCATTCGTGAGTGACAGCACATCGTGGCTGCCGCCCGACAACTACCAGGTCGCCCATCAGGACCGCCTGGCCATGCGGACCAGTCCGACCAACATCGGCCTCTGGATGGCCAGCGCGCTGGGAGCCCACGATTCCGGCTACCTGACCATCGATCAGGTTATTGAACGATTGACCCGCACCCTGGAAACCATAGGCCGGCTCGAACGGTATCAAGGGCATCTTCTGAACTGGTACGATATCCAGACCCTGGCTCCTTTGGAACCTCGCTACGTCTCCACTGTCGACAGCGGCAACCTGCTGGGCTCCCTGTGGGCACTGGAGCAGGGCCTGGCCGAGCTGATGCACGCACCCCTGCTCGACGACAAGGCCTTTGCCGGGCTGGCAGATACCGGCGAGATCCTGCGACAGGCCGTCAAGGAAACTCCCGACAGCCAGACCCTCGATGCACTTCTGTACGCTTGGAACGCTCTCCCGAAAGATATCAACCATCTGTTGAGCCTGCTTGACCGGACGGCCACAGAAATCGGGTCGATTGCGGCCGCTACGGCAAGCATGCCATGGGCGAAGGAGTTGGAAGAGCAGATTACGGCCTGGCGGTCAATCGCCGATCGTTATCTCGGATGGATTCCGATCCTTGCTGAAAAAACCGCGCAAGAGCTTGGCCCGCTGGGTGAGCGTGTTGTGACTGCCATAGGCAGAGACCTATCGAGTGCGCCGACGCTTATCGATCTTGCTCAGGGGAAAATCGACTCGGTTCGGCTCCTCACAGAGATTCGGCTGGAGTCTTCCAAGACCCGCCCGGCGCTTGCCGCCTGGCTCGACCGCCTTATTGCCGCCTTTGCCACGGCGCAATGGCTTGCCGGAGAGACCCTGGGAACGGCTGAGCAATTGTTGGTAAACATTAAAACCCTGTCTGCCGAGATGGACATGCGGTTTCTCTACGACCCCAAACGCAAGCTGTTCGCCATCGGTTATAACGTCTCCACGAACCGCCTGGACGGCTCCAGCTACGATCTCCTGGCCAGTGAGTCCCGGCTTGGCAGTTTCATCGCCATTGCCCGGGGTGATGTCCCTTTGGAACATTGGTTCTCCTTGAGCCGCCCCTACGGTGCAATCGGCCGGGAACGGATACTGCTCAGCTGGACCGGGACCATGTTCGAATATCTGATGCCGCTTCTTTTTCACCGATCCTACGGTGGCTCGCTTCTGGACAAGGCGGCAAGGGACGCGGTGACGGTCCAGCTTGCCTATGGCCGCACCCATCATGTGCCGTGGGGCATTTCCGAGTCGGCCTTTGCCGATCTGGACCAGGATAAGACGTATCAATACAAGGCCTTCGGTGTGCCGGCACTGGGCCTCAAGCGCGGCCTCGAGGAACAGCCGGTCGTCGCTCCCTATGCCACACTGCTGGCACTGGGTCTGGCGCCTGTTGCGGCGGTGCAGAACTTAAAACGCCTGGCCGGATACGATCTGCTTGGCGATTACGGCTACTTCGAGGCGATGGACTTCAGTCGGCAATCGCAACGCGATCCTTCCGACAAAGACCGGAAACGCGGTGTGATTATCAGAGCCTATATGGCCCATCACCAAGGCATGGCCTTCCTGGCGCTGACCAATTTTCTCCATGACAATCCGTTCCCGCGCCGCTTCCATGGCGACCCGCGGGTCCGTGCCTTCGAGGCCCTGCTGCAGGAGCGTATCCCCTCCCTGCCGCCGCTGCATCTTATCTCGACGCGTCCCAACGAGCCGGTCCTTATGGGTCATGACCTTGTCGCCCCGGCGGGCACCGTATTCAACACCCCCCATACTCCCATCCCCAGGTGTCTGCTGCTCAGCAACGGCCGCTATGGCCTGATGATCACCAACTGCGGCGGCGGCTACAGTCAATGGGAAGGCCGGGAACTTACCCGCTGGCGATCCGATCCGACGTGTGAGAACCATGGAACCTTCTGCTACATCCATGAGCCCGAAACCGATCGTCTCTGGTCGACGGCGTATCATCCCGCCAGTGGCATGCTCGATGTGTATACTGTGGACTTTACTCTCGATCGAGCCACCTTCAAACGTACAGATAACGGCATTTCCGTTGAAACTGAGGTCATCGTCTCTCCGGAAGATGATGTGGAAGTGCGGAGGCTTACCCTGAGCAATCGTTCCGCCTTCTCCCGCCGCCTCAACCTTACCAGTTACATCGAACTTTCCATGGCGCAGCACAACGCCGACCGCCAGCACCCCGCCTTCAACAAGCTCTTCATCCAAACCGAGGCGCTGCCGCAGTATGACGCGCTTCTTGCCTGGCGGCGGCCGCGGGGGGAAAACGATCCGCCCTTGTATGTGGCGCATTGCCTGATCCCTCTGGACAAGGATGCCGCAAACCGGGATAAAAAAGAGTGGCAGTTTGAAACCGACCGCAGCCGGTTCATCGGCCGTGGCAGGACGCTTGCACGACCCATGGGGGCCATGCAGGATCTCGGCTGCAGTCAAGGCTTTGTTCTCGATCCGATCTTGAGCCTGCGGCAGACTATTACCCTTGATCCAGGAAGCCGCGCTCAGTTCAGCCTGATACTTATGGCCGGGTCAAGCCGGGAAAAGGTCCTGCTGCTGCTCGATAAATACAGCGCCGCACATGCCACCGGGCGGGCCATGGATTTCGCCTGGCACTCGGCCCAGCAGCAGTTACGGATGCTGCGTATCCAGCCAGACGAGGCGCGCCGTTTTCAACAACTGGCAAGCCACCTGTTGTTCCCCAATGCCCTCCTGCGCGCTTCAGCCAAGCTCCTTGAGGATAACCGCAAAGGTCAGGCAGGACTGTGGCCGTACGGCATCTCCGGCGACTGGCCGCTTATCCTGATCACCGTGGGCGAGACCCGGGAGATCAATCTGGTCCGGCAGATGCTTCAGGCCCATACCTACCTTCGGATGCACGGCTTGTCGACTGATCTGGTGATCCTGAACGAGGAGGCGGGCGGGTATGAGCACCCGCTCCAGGAGAGGCTGGAACAGCTGATCCAGACTCATAGCCTGTCGGCAACCGCTGATAAGGCGGGGGCGATCTTCCTGAAAAGCGCGGCTCAGATCCCCGAAGAAGATCAAAAACTTCTGAAGGCTGTGGCCTCCGTTGTGCTGGTGGCTGCCCGGGGCACTTTGCCCCAGCAATTGGGACTGCCGCTGGAGGTACCCGAACTGCTGGAGAAAATCGTCTGGAAACGTGTACGCCGGGAAGCCTCAAGCCCGCTCCCCTTTATGGAGCTGAGCTATTTCAACAGTCTCGGCGGCTTTACCCCGGACGGCCGGGAGTATGCGATCTATCTCGGTCCGGGCACCAACACCCCTGCGCCCTGGGTTAATATTATAGCCGGTCCTTCCTTCGGCACTATGGTCAGTGAAACAGGAGCTGGATTCACCTGGTACGGCAACAGCCAGCGCAATCGTCTGACCGGTTGGTCGAACGACCCGGTCCTCGATCCGTTGTCGGAAGCATTGTACATCCGTGACGAAGAGAGCGGGGCCTTCTGGTCGCCGACAGCATCCCCGATCCGTGAAGATACAGCCTATCGCGCAAGGCACGGAGCCGGATACACCATCTTCGAGCACAACAGCAACGGTATTGAGCAGGAACTGACCGTCTTCGTTCCAGTGGAGGAGAAAGGAGGGCAGCCGATCAAACTCCAGCGCCTGCGGCTCACCAATGCCTCCCCCGGAAGGCGCAGGCTTTCAGTAACGTATTATGTTGAATTGACCCTCGGTGAAAATCGGGAGACCTCTCAGATGCATACTACTACCCGCTGGGATGATGAAGTCCAGGCGATACTGGCACAAAACCACTACCACCCCGACTCCGGTGACCGGGTCGCCTTCGTTGCCATCACCCCTCCCGCAGATTCTTACGGCGGCGATCGCACTGCCTTCATAGGCCGCAATCGTTCGCTGACGCAACCTCTTGCTATGGAACTGAGACGGTTGTCGCAAAGGACCGGAGCCGGGCTGGACCCCTGTGCGGCACTCCGGGTCACCCTGGAAATGGCACCGGGCGAACAGCGCGATATCACCTGTATGCTGGGACAGGCCGAGTCGGCTGCCCAGGCACGGGAGTTGGTGCGCAGCTTTCAGGAGGATCAGAGCTTCGAGGACGCATTTCATCATACCAAGGCATGGTGGGATGGGTTGCTCGGCACCATTGAAGTGCATACCCCGGATCTTGCCGCCGACCTCCTGATCAATCGCTGGCTGCAGTACCAATCGCTCAGCTGCCGTCTCTGGGGACGTTCTGCCTTTTACCAGTCAGGCGGCGCCTTTGGTTTTCGCGATCAGCTGCAGGATGTGATGGCCTTTCTTTACACCAGACCCGAACTTGCGCGTGACCAGATCCTGCGGGCCGCAAGCCGGCAATTCCCTGAAGGGGATGTCCAGCATTGGTGGCACGAGCAGATGGGCGCCGGAATCCGGTCGCGGATCTCCGATGATCTGCTCTGGCTGCCCTATGTGGTCGCTCAGTATGTCCGCACTACAGGCGATGCTGAAATCCTTCAGACTGAGATTCCTTTCTTAAGCGCACCACCGCTTGCCGACGACCAGCAAGAGCAATTCTCCGCGCCTGAAATCACGTTTGAACGGGTATCACTTTTTGACCACTGCCGGCGTGCCATCAGCCGCGGCCTGACAATCGGACCCCATGGTCTGCCTTTAATGGGAACGGGTGACTGGAACGACGGGATGAACTTGGTGGGCGCCGGGGGAAAAGGAGAGAGCGTATGGCTCGCATGGTTCCTGTGCGATTGTTTACAGGGAATGGCTGAACTGGCAACACAGTTGAAACACGTTGAGCTGAGCCACACGTATAGAGAAGAGCGGGCTTCACTGATGCAGCGGATTGAACAGTCCAGCTGGGACGGTGCGTGGTATCTGCGAGGGACCTTCGATGACGGAACCCCGCTCGGCTCATCAGCAAACGAGGAGGCCAAAATTGATTCCCTGCCCCAATCGTGGGCATGGCTCTCGGGCGCTGCCGAGCCTGAGCGGGCAGAAAAGGCCCTTGAGTCGGCCTGGCATCATCTCGTCTGCGAGGAGGAAGGTCTGGTTTTGCTCTTTACGCCGCCCTTCGATCACTCGGTGCCTTCGCCCGGCTACATTAAAGGATACCCGCCCGGAGTGCGCGAAAACGGCGGCCAGTATACGCACGCCGCCCTCTGGATGGCCATGGCCATGGCCCGCAAAGGCGAAGGGGAGCGGGCCGTGCAACTCTTGCGCATGCTCAATCCCATTGAGCACGCCCGAGACGCGGCAGCGGTCTGGCACTACGGGGTTGAACCCTACGTGGTTGCAGCCGATGTCTACCGCCTGCCCGGCCGGATCGGCCAGGGCGGCTGGTCCTGGTATACCGGTGCGGCAGCATGGATGTACCGGGCCTGGATTGAAGAGATACTGGGCCTGCAGATACGCGGCAACACCCTGCGGATACATCCCGTCATCCCCTCAGCCTGGCCTGGTTTCAGTCTCCGCTATCGGCATGGCGAGGCGGTTTATGCGATCCAGGTCCAGAATCCCGATGGTTTCGAACACGGTGTTGCCTGGATGGAGATAGATGGGCGGCGGATAAGCGGTGATTTGATACCACTGGAAAGGGGTCTGACGAAACATCGACTCATTGTCATGATGGGCCAGCCGAAAAAACAGGATGAATGTAAAAAGACAAAGGGGGAAACGGAGGATACCCGTTTCCAGGAAGAATTGTCTCATGCAGAATAGATGCTTTATATGAAAGTCTCGTTTTGATGCCGGCCATTCCGGTCCAGCCATGCAAAGGCAGGCCTATCTCCGGTTTCACGAAGATTGCGGAAAATATGCGCTCCCTGTCACCGCATCGGCTAATGGCTGCATCGCGGTCCTCGGACATTCTTTGGTTTTGCAGGTTCTCGTCACAAAGACAGGAAGGGGGTATGATGAAATTTGAATTTATGAAAAGCCTGAATGCAACCATGTCGATTCTTTCAGATATTGTTAAAGGTGGAAATGGAATTTATTGAGCTTTTTTCGGCACTGCATTCCTTGACTGCGCGTATCGAGCCAGAGCGGAATATTGGTATGTCCAAGCTCTTTATTTCAGCTGGGAAGATATCCCAGAGGACAGCCAATGAGTTCCTGGACCGAGTTGCCCCTGGGATTGATCTGGCAAACAGGGTGGGCAATGCGGCTCGCAGTTTGATTGATGCGCTTCAATTTTCAACTCACGTGAAGCCGAAAGTTTTTGAGTATGAGGTTAAGACGGCAGTTGCCTCACCTGCGAACAATGACGCATGCTCAAAAATAATGGCCTTGCTGTTCCAGGCCAGGTTCTGGGGGGTTCGTGAAGAGCGGTATTGCCTGAGCCATTTTAATAAAGCAAAGGCCGAGGGAGAGGGGTATTTGGACGGGCCGATCTCCCGGCATGAGACAGACGGCTGGCTCTACCTTGACGGTAACGCCTGTCAAGGAACCCTGCTGGGCTTTGACGGTGATGAGCTGTTTCCGTTCCTTGATGCAAACGGCATCAGATATACGCGTCAGGTACGATGAACCACCACGGTTGGCGTTGCGGTTCGAATCATGCGTATCTCAATCTCAAATCAACACCAGAAAGGAGTCGGACTATGGGAGACAAGGGTGGTAAAAAGAACAAGGATAAAAGTCAAAAACAAAGCAATGAGAAGCACGAACAGAAAAAAAATTCCAAGATTGAGAAACAGCAGAAGGGGCAAACCGTGCTGGAATTGCCACGTAAAAAATCGTGATGCAGTCTTCGTATTCCGCCATGGAGGTACTGCCTCGGAGTTCATTTGACTGACACTCTTCCGCCTGAATTGGCCGTTGGTCATATATGACCGCTCGGATAAATATGCCCATCTCTGAGGCGCCCCTGATTGCCATCATGCGGCACGTGCCGGCAACCGGTAAACAGCGTTGAAAATTCACCCCATTATACCGCCTTGCCTCCGTGGTTATATAATCACGGAGGCAAGGCGGTAAAAAGAATAAAGATTAAAATCCAAAACAAAGCAACGAAAGCACAAACAGAAAGAAAAAGGTATGGTGGAAAAATAACGGAAAAGGCGGCCCTTTTTGGAAGTATCCCTGGGACATTGAAGCACACCAGATGTATTTGCCAAAAGGTTATTGTATGTGAAGCAAAGCAGGATATTGATAATCAGCGTTAGATATTATGAAAGAAGGTTTTATTGTAATTAATGAGAAGATAAGTTTTTCCAAAAAGGATGTGGTTGCTGTGGTTCGCTCAACAGGTCAGGACTCGTACAGTGTGTATCTTCGGGGAGGACACAAGCTGGATTTTTATAATTGCAGTGAAGACGATATGAAGAAGATAAATGAGTTTTTTGAAAAGAAATCATGAAGATTTTGTTGGAATGACTGGTAATTTATAGGGGGGGACATGAAAGAAATGCTTGTTCATCAATGGAGAGACTGGCTTTTGAAATATGTCGGTGATGGTGAGTACCAGTTGATCAAAAAAGATACTCTGGCAATTCAAAAAATCACTGCCGCAAGCTTCATGGATGCGGAGAATCAAAGTCAGTTAGTCATTAGGAGCATGAACGAAGAAAAAAGTCAGAACGAGGGCTTACATTGAGGGTGAGCTTCTTCCTGACAGGTTGACGGCCAATATACCTGGCAAAATTCCATTGGCCACAGTTCATATATTTCCGCACCAAACCCTGCTAAGAACCTAGTCGCAGAAATAAGGCAATGAGGCGATGAGCAGGACTTACTCCTCTTTATTACGATTCAGTATCGCACCCTGCCTTTTGACCAGCTTGATATAGAGGCGCTCAACCTTAGTCCTGGCCCAAGGGGTTCGCCTCAGGAATTTGAGGCTTGAGTTGACGGATGGATTTTCCTGGAAACAACGGATATGGATTTTCTCTGCCAGGCTCTCCCAGCCATACTGGGCATGGAGTTCGGTAAGTATTCGCTCAAGGGTGACACCCTGCATGGCGTCCCTGTTTTTTTGATCGGTCATAAAATATTCCACAAATGGTGAGAGTGTTTGATGGGATGAATTGCCGACATCAGAGGTAAAGTCGGATACCCTCGTAATATCGCCGGTCGAAGAACCCTGTCTTGAAAAGTTGGGCACAGTACCTTACCTCACCCATCCCGGCAAGGCTGAAACTGCGGCTTCTTCCAGGAATTTCACCGTTTCCGGCGAATCGAAAAGCTTTTTACACAGCTCACATTTACGGTAGGTGACGATTTTCGATGCCTTGATCCCGGTAAAGGAAGCGATGGCGGAAATGCCCATGGATCGGATGCAGTTGTAGAGCGGGTGTCTTTCACTCTTGGTACAGAGAGAGTTGATGGAATGGTCTCTAAGGTTGCCGAGGAGGAAAAAATTGGTCGTGGTAAAGTGGCTGCCGGCATCGCAACAGGCGTACATGGAGAGGTCCGGAGCAAGATACATGTTCATGGCACAGCGATTTTCCTGATAATCGGTGAAGACCGCTTTGCGGTCAAGGGTCTCCGCCCGGCCGGCATAGATGACTGGCTCCGGGAAAAATTTGAGGCCATTGTCCCGGAGATAGTGTTCATGTGCGTCATCTTCTGCTGAAAAATCAGTCACAAAGGAGATGAAATAGTCAATTCCCGTTTTCATGCAGCCTTGAGCCGCGTGCAGCACATTCCGGCGAGGAACGTTGTGCTGGTGCCAGCGGCTATAGCTCAGGCGCAACTGGCACAGCCCGGACTGCTTGAGCATTCCGAGCAGCTGTTTCGTCTTTTCCGGACTTACCGCCCAAAAGCTGTTGGTGACGATCCTGGTGTAAATATTTTGTTCCCGGCAGAGGGTCACCAATTCCAGGAGGTCATCAAAGTAGATAAACGGCTCACCAGCGGTGAAACTCATTCCGGTAATGCCGGCCAGGGCCATATCCCGGATAATCTGTTTGGCCTCGGCCAGGGCCATTTTGGTATTATCGGGATTTTCTCCGGCCGCTACACAATGGGTGCATCTGATATTGCAGCGGGTTGAGTAACCGAACGCTATATTTCTCATGAATCTGATTTGAAAATAATATTCAAAGGCCGCAGCATCTTTTGAATTTTTTGCCACTTCCGCACGGACACAGACAGTTTCGGCCCACTTTGTTGATTGTACGTCTACTCCGTGACGAATCTCCGGTTACGTCTCCTGAAACATACAGCCAGGCGCCGCCTTCTTTCACAAAATAACTGACTTCATGGAGTTTTACTCTCTCGTCACCAGACAGGGCTGTGGCTTGAAATTCGACAATTCCGTCATTGTCGTCGGCCTGTCCCTTTTCAGTTTGAATAATGTCAAGGCAGCACCAATCAGGAATCGTATTACGGTCTATGCCGGGCGGTCTCGTCGATGGATGCCAGGTCCGCAATAAATATCCCACATCACCCATAACATAGGCACTATAACGTGACCGCATCAGCGCTTCGGCTGTTGCAGCTTTTCTGAGGCCGGCAAGCACGCCTTCACAACAATCGGCATAAAGGGCCCCGGAGTTACATGGGCATTGTCTGGTCTCAGTCATGGTCAAAGGAAATTGGAGTGGAGGTCAACGGCCTTAAGCGCATCAGCCGCCGAACTCGTGATGCCGCCTGTATACCCTGCACCTTCCCCTATCGGGTAAAGATTTTTGATAGTTACTGATTCATAGTTTTCATTACGTGTAATGCGCACAGGAGATGAGGTTCGCGTTTCCGCCCCTAATAATATTGCCTGATGTGAAACAAATAAGGGAAACTCCTCTTTCCATGTATGAAAGGCGGCTAACAGCTGGTTGATCACAAATCCCGGGAAAATATCTTTGATATCAGCGGGAACCGCCCCCATCTTGTAGGAATTTTCATTGAGCGGGGATGAGCGCCGTTCGCCGAGAAACTCCATCAAATTCTGTGCCGGGACTTTCCATGTTCCGAGACCTGCGTTAAAGGCGTTTCTCTCGATTTCCTTTTGGAACTCTATGCCTGCCAAGGGGTTGGCTGATGGATAGTCATCCTTATGACAGGTTACCACCAGTGCCGCATTTGAAAATGCCGATGCCCTGTGTGAGTAGCTCATCCCGTTGACAACCAGCATCCCCTGATCAGATGAGGCGTTAATAATTTCCCCACCAGGGCACATACAAAAGGTATAAACTCCCCTGCGAATTTTTCGATTGGTATAATTCAAAGAGTAGGTGGCAGCCCCTAACTCGCGACAGTCCTTGTATTTCTTTCCATATCGCAGCAGATTGATGGTCTCAACCGGATGTTCAATTCTCACACCGACGGAAATCGGTTTTTGTTCGTGGGCAATACCTTTGGCATACATCATCTCAAATGTATCACGCGCAGAATTTCCCAATGCAATATAGATGCTTGGAGCAAGATATTCAGTCTCGCCGTTTATTACTATACCGAAAGCCTTGCCCTCGGCGATGAGGATGTCCGTCATTTTTGATTCATAGTATATCTCACCGCCTCGTTCGAGGATATAGTTTCGTATATTACGAACGATTGAGCATAACACATCAGTCCCTAAATGGGGCTTGCTGATATACCCTATTTCTGCAGGGGCGCCAAATTTAATGAACGTATTTAAGACCCGATTTATGGCACTCGAGTTATAATTTCTCCGGGAAAACAGCTTTCCATCGGAGAACGAACCGGCGCCGCCTTCTCCGAATTGGATATTCGATTCAGAATCTATTTCCCTTTTGGTAATAAATCTCTGCACATCGAGGGAGCGTTCTTCTATCTTTTTCCCTCTTTCAAAGAGTATAGGTTTAATCCCCTTCTCAATGAGACCAAGAGCAGCAAACATGCCGGCAGGGCCGAAACCGACAATGATCGGCCTCCCCTTTATGCTGCTGGTTTTCTTCTCTGCTGGTACGTATTCCGTATATACAGGGAAGTTTTGCGTATTTTCAAAGCTTGCAGGGGTGCTGACAACGAGCGAAAGAGTATAAAAGAATTGTTCTTTATCGCTTGCATCAAGTGATTTGCTCAGGATTTTTGCGATTGCTAAGTCTCCTGCGCCGATTTTCAGGATGTGTGAAGCCGCTTCGACGTATGCCTCCATTCCGTCATTTTCAACGGGAATTCGCAAATTTACAAGTATGAGTTCCAAAAAACAGTCCTCTCGCTCTTGATAAAATTTTTTCCTGCATACTGCTTTTTAGCGGCTATCAGTACTGGCGGATTTTTCTTATCCATTGGCAATCTTAACCGATGTCGCCGAGATAAGCTTTGAGTCTTTCCTGAAACAGGAGCGAAGTCTGATTGGTGTAAAGTAAATAAGGTTTTCTTAACTGTATCCAAGCACAATTCATTATATAAATATCCAATAGATGATATTTTATTTATTTATATAATGTCTGTATTTGCTGTAATATTTAGTTTGTTATCGTAAGTATTTAAATCTTTATCATAATTGTATTGACTCAATGCAATAATTATATATAGTCGTCAACATTGTCAGGTTAATCCGACTCAATTCGACGAATATCGGTGTACCCATTATGCTGTCTCTGCCGGATAACAGTCGTCAGCTGTATTATTTTACAGACTCTTGTCTATTCTTCCATCAGGAACAAAGCAGGTTAAAGAATTCGGAACTGGAGATCTACACAATGAATGATCTGATTATGATGAAAATCAATGGAATGGAGGTTCATTTCCAGAAGGGAAAAACAATCCTCGAAGTCTGTAAGGACGCTGGCATCTCTATCCCGACCCTCTGTTATGACCAGCGGTTGAAACCTCATGGAGGCTGCCGTCTCTGCCTGGTGGAAATCAAAGGCCGACCCGTCCCGCTCACCTCCTGCACCACGCCCGGCGAGGCAGGAATGGAGGTGACGACCGAGAGTCCGAAGCTGACCCGTCTCAGAAAGACGGTGCTTGAACTTTTGCTTTCCAATCATCCAAACGATTGCATGGTCTGCGAGGCCTCCGGCGACTGCAGCCTCCAGGAGATGGCCTATCTCTATGAGGCGAGTCTCGATCGTTTCGCGGGTGAGAAATGGAACCTTCCGCTCAGGGAGGATAACCCTTTCATCACGTTCGAGCCGAATAAATGCATCGTCTGCGGGCGGTGCACCAGGATCTGCAACGAGGTGGTCATGGCCGGGACCATAGATCTGGCAAATCGCGGGTTCGGCGCTATTCCTGAGACGGCCTTTGGTAAACCGAGAAGCCTGGAAAATTGCGAGTTCTGCGGACAGTGCGTCTCCACCTGCCCGACCGGAGCCCTCACTGATAAAAAAGGCAGGGGGAAGGGGCGGAAAAGTGATGTCAGGAAGGTGAAGACCACCTGTACTTATTGCGGCACGGGGTGTAATTTTTTTCTCAATGTCAGAAATGACAGGGTGGTTCGCGTGACGTCGGACTACGATGCGCCGGTGAATAAAGGAAATCTCTGCATCAAGGGACGGTATGGATATGATTTCATACATAGTGAGGCGCGTCTGAAGACACCGCTCATCCGGGAAAAAGAGGGTTTCAGAGAGGCATCCTGGGAAGAGGCCCTGAACCTTGTTGCGAGTAAATTCAATACCATTATCAAAGAGCATGGACCGGACAAGGTCGGCGGCTTCTCCTCATCCCGCTGTTCCAATGAAGAGAATTATCTTCTTGCCAAATGGGTGCGCTGCGCGGTCGGTTCCAACAATGTCGATAACTGCGCCCGAGTCTGCCATGCTCCGACTGTTGCCGGTCTGGCCCAAAGCTTCGGTGCGGGTGCGGCAACCAATTCCCTGGAGCAGATGTCGGATATTGACACCATTTTCATTATCGGTTCCAACACCACAGAGGCGCATCCCATAGTTTCCCTCTACCTGAAAGAAGCGATCAGCAAAGGCGCCAAGGTCGTGGTGGCGGATCCCAGAAAGATATGGCTGGCCAATCGGGCCGATGTCTGGCTGAACCTGAAGCCGGGCAGCAATATTGCCCTGATCAACGGCATTATTCGGGTTATCATCGAGAATGGATGGGAGAACAGGAAATTCATAGAATCTCGGACCGAGGGATTTGCCGAGATAAAGGCCAAAGTAGAGGAGTATGATCTGGAACGGGTCGAGAAACTGACCGGGGTCTCCGGGGATAAGATTATCGAGGCCGCCCGCCTGTATTCCCAAGCGGAAAAATCGATGATCGTCTACGGCCTCGGCATCACCGAGCACCTGACCGGCACCGAAAATTCCATGGCCACGGCCAATCTCGCCCTGGTCTGCGGCCAGATCGGCCGCCCCTCAACCGGCATCATGGCCTTGCGTGGCCAGAACAACGTCCAGGGCGCCTCCGATCTCGGTCCGCTGCCTGCCACCCTGCCCGGCTACCAGTCGGTCACCGACCCGAAATGCCGGGAAAAATTCGGCAAGGCCTGGGGCGTGGCCATTAAGGAAAAACCTGGTCTCAAATCAGTTGAAATGCTGGATCAATGCGAAAAAGGCAATTTCAAGGCCCTCTACATCCTGGGAGAAGATCCGGCCCATACCGACCCGGATCTCAACCATATCCGCAAGGCCCTGGACAAAGTCGATTTTCTGGTAGTTCAGGATATTTTTCCGACCGAGACGACCCAATACGCCGATGTGATCCTGCCCGGTGCCAGTTTTGCAGAAAAAGACGGGACCTTCACCAACGGTGAGCGCCGGGTCCAGCGGATACGAAAAGCGGTCGAACCCCTTGCCGGCCTGGCCGACTGGGAGGTCATCTGCAAGGTGTCGACCCTGATGGGCTATCCGATGACCTACACCCATCCTTCTCAGATCATGGATGAGATTGCCACCCTTGTTCCCGCCTATGGCGGCATCAGCTACAAGCGCATTGAAGACAAAGGGATCCAGTGGCCCTGCCCGACCAAGGACCATCCCGGTACCGCTACCCTGTACACGGAACTGTTCGCCCGTCCGGGCGGCTTGGCCCAGTTCATAGTCCTTGATCATGTGGGTTCGGGAGAGGTGCCGGATGCGGCCTATCCTTTGGTCCTCATCACCGGCCGTGTTCGGGAACACTACAATAACGGCTCCCAGACCAGGCATGCCGTGGGCATTAACGACGTTGTGCCTGAAGAGCTTATCGAAATCAACCCGGAAGATGCCCGGTCTCTGGGGATCAAGAATCTGGACTGGGTCAAGGTCTCATCACGCAGAGGTGAACTGAATGTCCGGGCCAAGGTCACCAACCGGTCTCAAACCGGCAACGTCTTCATGAGTTTTCATCATCAGAGCACGCTAACCAATATCCTGACCTCTGAGCACAGGTGCCGGATCTCCGGTACTCCGGAATATAAGTCCTGCGCGGTACGGATCGAGCAGTTGCCGTAAGAAGGGGGAGTGGAACAATCCGGCCCAGCCGCCGCGCTGTTCCACTCTCAAATATCCTCAAGAGAGGTCAATTGGAATAGCCGTTTCTCTTCCGCCCGGTTACAACCGACCCTCCTTGCAAAAGGAGTCCGATGATGAGCAATCTTCCTCCCAATATTCTTATTTTCACCTGTCAGTGGTGTTCCTACGCAGCAGCTGATCTGGCCGGGGCGGAGCGGGGCCGATATCCTGTAAACACCACAACGCAATCGTTATTCCCTCTGCCTTTTCCTTGAGTGATTATCTGGCTACCGGTAATCCCTCGCTCTGCCAATCGGCAAAAATCATTTGAGCGATATTCGGATAAGCCAGTTTTTGAAGCTTGCGGTAGGCAGTGTAGCTCCGGCCTCCTGAATTGCAGTAGACAATGATCTGCTTATCTTTGTCCAAAACTCCCGATCCGGAAGCAAATGTTTCAACCGGAATGTTGATAGCACCCGGCACATGCCCTTCGGTAAACTCCTTGGAATCTCGAACGTCCACCACGGTTACTGTCGCCGGTGCAGAATCCAGCAGCGCCTTTACGGCTGACGGCTTGATCTTGCTGGTCTGCACGGTCTTCTCGAAATCCGGCCCAGTAGAGAGAGGATACCCTTTCTCCTCCCACACCGGGATGCCGTCGACATAGACCGAGATATCTGTGTATCCCAGTGAACGGGCAATCAGAGCCGATTTGCCGCTCTTGCCGCATTTGATACCATTGCAGTAGAAAACCAAATGTGCATTTTTTGCTACATTCAGTGCCGAGGCGTCCTTCTCAAGAACAGTCAGGGGAATGTTGATTGCACCAACGATGTGCGCTTCTTGATACTCCTGCTGCGTACGGGCGTCGATCAGCACCAGCCCCGCAGTCTTGCTCTCAATCAATCCTTTGAGTTCATCACTGGATAAAGCTGTGAAGCCGTCTTTGGTTGTTTCCGAAGCAAGGCATACAGCACTTACCGATAATACCAGCAACATCAGACCTAAATTCCGAAATATTTTCATCAGGTTCTCCTTTTGGATTGTCATTGCCTGTACGTAATTTTGTAGATGAATTTCTCGGGTTGATTCCAGTCAAGAGTCTCTGAACCAATTTGGGCAAAGGGATAGCCAAAATCATTCAGCGGAGCGCCTTCCTGGAAAGGATTCAACTGGATGTCCCTGCCCACTGCCAACTTGACTCTGTACTGATCCCAGGCGCCCCAGAAATACTGACGGGCTTCTTTGATAGCCGGATCGGAAAGTTGCAACTTGTCGACCAGCATCTTCTTGAGAACGTCAGCCGGATCAACAGGTACCCACCCGTAACCTGGCAGATAAAACTCCGCCCAGCAATGTTGCCAGGTGGTGATATCGACCACCGGTTCCTTCCCTTGACGGATGCCGAAAATTTCTCTGGCAGGCACACCGGCGGCCCGGCAAAGGGCTATGAATACTGAATGGATATCGGTACATTTCCCTCCAGGTGCTGCAAGCAATGCGCAAACATCCCCTTTGCCGCAGCCGATAGTTTCTGGGTCACGGTGCATATTTTCCACCACCCAGTCATAAATCGCCTTGGTTTTGGTGGCGACGCTGGTCTTACCTTTGGTTATCGTATCTGCGAGGTCCTTGACCTGGCCGTTAATCGGACCGAGGCTTGTGGGTTGAAGATACATCGTGAAATCCTCAGGATTCCAGGCCTTCTCTTTTTGCGGAAAATCCCGGCGGACAACCTCCTGCCGCTCAACATGGAACGAAAAGGTCAGCTTTCTCGATGCTGCGCCTTTGTCCCATTTCGCATAGAGGATAGGCGTACTGTATTTCTGGTCGGTATAGACACCAGACTCGGCATAATCTCCGGTGACGTGGATTTCGGTGATCAGCTGATCTTCATCGGAGATGGGATATGGTATCCAGAGCCGGGTATCCTTTTCGTTGGGTTGTGAGGAAAGATCAAACTCCATTGTAATCGTTCCTGACTGTGACTTGGCAAAAAGCACAGCAGGCGCATGGAACAGCAGAAAAGCAAGCAGGACGCTCAAACAGGTTTTCACGAGAATCTCCTCAATGTATGAAAGGGAAAAAATCAGGAAAATACAGAACTATACTAGGCGGTACTCCGTGCCAGGTCAAACAATAAATAACGATATTTTGTATTCATATAATAGGATATTCCTATGTGTTGGCCTGATTTTGGATGGTGTTACGCTGCCTTGTCTGATTTTTTACCTCCTTCACCCGGGTCCTGATAAAATTAAGCAAATATCTTTATGAGAGCCCCCCTTGTCTCTTGGCAGGCGATGATTCTTGGAGGAGACAATGCCCGACCCTTACTGTTGATATATTTCCCGAATTTCACCTGATAGAATTCTGGATGTGAAGCTTTGGCAAACTGTAGAAGAACTTTCCTGGGGGGCGGTTTAATGAAATGAAAGAATTTCTTGTTTCATCGGTGTGATAGTTTTTTTGTTTGGTTTAAATCGTCATTCCCGTGTCAATTCCCGCAATTCCGGACGGATCATCAAGAGAGATGTTTTTTCTTGGAAAACGGATCGCAACGGTTGCCAGGCTCTTCTATGCCACGTTCGAGGCCAGCCATGTTTTTGCCTCATCAAGGTGACCGGCAGGGAAATGTTTGATCGTTGCCGCCACAAAATGAGAGGCAATACGCTCGGCAGCCTCGCCCAGAGGCGAATCAGTGACAATCGCGACTTTTTTGATCTTCCTGTGGTGATCACGCACGAATTGAAAGTGGCGAATGGCCGCGGCCACATTTGTCCACCCCGGGAATTGCGCAACTTCAAGGAGCAGGCCATTAAGCCCGCCGGTTCGTTCAATGAAAGGGTCAACTGTCCGGGATAGAGCCTCAAAATCATCTCTCTGTAATGGACTTGTCGGACGAACGTTGAGCACAGAGTTGGTTTCATCGAGTGTGTAATCAATCATCAATTAATCTGGTGCGGTAAAATGTTTGAATGAAAAAACGGACTCTTAAGTTTACATGCCTTTTCCCGCCAGAATGTCTTCGTAGGGTAAGCAGGGACGTGTCTGGATATTAAAAATTTGTCCCAATTCTTGCCATTGTTTGATGATCCTGTCAAATAGAGACTCCGAATCTGCTAATTTAATGCCGAACTGGAGGGCTTCTTTTTCAAGGGCTTCAATCTGATCTTTGCTGTGTTGGGATTGATGGCAAAACCTTGCTATTGCATAGGATATATTGAGTAATTTTGCAATCATAAGCGTTGTTCCGAGACCCAGTTCGGCATAGTCAAGGTCGTTATGAAAGCCTGCGGCAAGGGCAAAATGAGCGGGCAACCCCCAATCCAGAAAAAGCTCGACAGTCAATTCGGAACTGTCTATTTCGAATTCGTCCTTTTCCATGGTTTTGCGAATCAGATCCGAAGGCTCATCAGCGATGACGGTGGCATATGCCTCCGGGTACAAACTGGCCAGAGCCAGTTCCCCCATGTGCGAAAGCAAAGCGCAGATAAAAAGCTCTTCCGGGTCAAACTCCTTGACCAGTCCAGCAATGGTCTTGGCGGCAATAGCTTGGAGAAGAGCCGTCGACCAGAACTTTCCGTAGTTGAAATTGGAGCATTTCCCCTGCTTGTTTCTGGAAAGCAGGGAGAAGCCGATGGCCAGATTGACGACAGTTTGCATACCGAGCTTGACTGTCGCCCTCTGTATCGAGACCACTTGCACTCCGGTAGCAAGAAAAGCGGCATTCGCATACTTCAGAAGTTCTGCAGATAAGGCCGGATCCGTCTGGATAATACCTGCGATATCATTTAATGAAGCCGTTTCGCTCCGGCAAAGACGAATGACTTCAAGGGTGGTTTTCGACGGTGTCGGTAATTTCTTGGTATTTTGGAGCTTAAGGAATACTTCCCTTCTCGTTGTCATTTGATTTTATCCCTTGTGTGTTCAGTGGTCTTTAATTTCCTTCTGAAATAAACCCTATAACAGGTTTTCACGAGAGACAAATAAATAAAACAAAAGAGGTCTGATTTTTATTACTGCCATCCTTTTGGCGACGGCAAGAGCCGCCCTGTTTCTGTTTCTTTTACAATTAAAAGAGTCCGGCGCACTACGGAATAAATGAAGGCCTTGAGGAAGGTTACCGCGGATCTTCGCCAACCACCCGATCCCGTCCGTCTAGTTTGGCCGTATATAATCGTCGATCAGCCACCTTGATCAGTTCCTCTACGGTAATTTTTCCACCATCTGCCAATTGGCTGGCAGCGACTAAACCGGTGGAAACGGTCACAGGAATCCGCTGCTGGTTGTAAAAAAAATCGGTGGCCTTTATCGCCGATCGCAAGCGCTCGGCAAATTGTAACCCGTTCTTCAAACTTCCAACGGAGAAAACATAAAATTCATCCCCGCCATAGCGGCCGATTTCATCCTCATTTCGTTTGGTTGACCGCATTATTTCCGCCAGACTCGCCAGCATTTTATCTCCCGCCTGATGGCCATGAGTATCGTTAACTGCTTTAAAATGATCGACATCTATTAACAGGAAAACAAAGTTTTTAATGTAACCCCGATAAAGGTTGCCAATATTCATCTCAATAATGCGCTGCATGATGGACCGTTTGGGCAACTTGGTGAGTTCATCAAAATAGCCGATTTTTTCCAGCAAATCCTTTTGTTCCATCTCCTTTGTAACGTCGGTCAGAAATCCAATTGAAAGAGAGATTCCGTCATCTGCAAATGTTTCGATTTTTGCTTGGTCCTTCAGCCATATCGTTGTCTCCCCGGGCAGCAATAGCTGGTAAATGCATTCAACAGCACCCTTATTTTTCACCTCTTCGCGAAGACCGTATTGATCGTTCCGTAACTCGTCTCTGGTGAGAATTTCCTCCTTGACCTGAGCCTCCTCTCCCTCATATCTATAGAGTCGGCGATCGACAATACTTTGCCGGAAAACCTCGGCAACTTCCGACGGATGGCAGGTAAGAACAGTTGAAAACCGCGCACCAACGTATTCATACCAGATAATTTTACCCTCGCCCCGCCAGGCGGCGATGTAGGGAATGATAGGCGAGCGCATTTTGTCCAAGGCCATCAGAGTTGTTAAACATTCCGTAAGCCGTTGACAGAGCTGTGTCGAAAATCCACCCTTTAGAATCTTGCCACAATATTCCGCTACATGAGTCGTCATTTTCCACCAATCCTGACAGGGAGAAAGAACATTTCTTTGACCATTTTCACGCACTATAACTTCTGTTTTTATAAATGGCGAGGAGAGGATAGTGCCAATTTGAGGATTGACATCCACAGTCGTTCCGCCCGGTGATTCGTCATGAAGAAGCCCCGGTGCGGGGCAAAATCGGCACTCCTTCATTATGCACTGGCTTTGAAGGGAATGCGAACAAGAAATGTGGTTCTCCGGCCGAGAGTGCTTTCAATACATACTGTACCGTTATGCTTCACCGTGACGGCATCATGAACAATGACGAGTCCCTGGCCCGGTCCACGCCCTACTTCCTTGGTTGTAAAAAAAGGGATCGAAAATCCGGTCGCGGATGTCCTCCGGAATTCCGGTCCCGGTGTCGCTGATACGGATCTCTGCCCATTCATCGCAAAACGTGGTCGTGATGGCGATTTTACCCTTTTCTTCCGCCGGATTCTTCCCGATTTTTTCCTCTATCGCATGGGCCGCGTTGATGAGCAGATTAGCATCACCTGCCCGATTTTATCTCTCCGGCATAATACCAAAGGGAGGCTTTTATTGAAATCCGTTACGACATCGGCTGCATATGCGGTCAAGGCCTGTCTGCGGGCAGGATGGGAGGCGAGATCAAGCCCGAGGGCGACCTCATTCCCTGATACGGTTCGACGTAGTACACTGGGTAGCATGCATCGCGTTTGCCTGCAGGCACCATTTGCCCCTGAACCTTGCGTTCGGCAATGCTGAAGGCGGGATATCCGTCCGGACGGGCCTTCTGTTCACAGGCCTCGCGCTTGCAAACGGCACCAGAGGATCAAAGTCTAGCTTTGATTTTAATCAATTTTTTTTTGCACCAATAAAAGTCTCGTTTTGATTTCTGTGTTCCGGGTCTTGAAATATCCTGTCGGGTTGGAGATCCATGTTCATGGATCTCCTCCTGGAGTTACAGCGGATACATGCGCTCATTTTCCTGAGAACCGGGTAAATCCCGTCCTTGACAACGCTGCACCTGGTATGAACTATGAGAAGCGCATGCATGCAGTAAATTTCAAGACCCGGTTTCTGCATTAATAATGCCGGCTGCGCTCTTCAATGATGGACTGCCAGACCGGCCCGAATTGCCGCCAGTATGAGCAGATTGCCTTTTCCCCCGCCTCCGTGAGTTCAACCCTGTCTGTATTGCGGATATTTCCCCTGAAATCCACCAGTGGCTGTGAAAAAGCTGCGTTTATTTCCTGGATCAGTTCCCGGGCATGTCGCAGAGCGATCCTTGATACCTTTGCCGCCTTGGAAAGCGACCCCAAGGCCTGTATTTCTTTGAGCAGGACTGCTTTCCTGTAGCCTAATGACGCTCCTTTTTCCATCTCGATAATGACGCAACATTCCGGTGGGGTAATCATACCTTTTTTCATCGTATTCTTCTCCTTTTCGTTATTTAAAATAAGAATAACGTAAGATAAAACAAAACACCTGCATAACCTTGAATGCATCGTCACACAGGTGAGATTGCCAAGAGAAACAGTGAAATTTGCCGATTATTTCCCTGATTTCTTCAAATTTTCACTGCCCTTGATGTGCAGATTTCGCAGACATGCAGGCACAATTCATGTTTAATCTAGCAAAAAAAGGACCATAGGGAAGAAAAAATATTTATAGTGAATTTTCATGATGTTAGGTATGTTGTTTGGCAGTCTGTTTCCTTGGGCGGTTGTTTGTCTCATTTTTGTAGTATTCATGGATACATTCTTGTGGGTATAATAACAAAAATGAATAGTGACCGTCATTTCTCCATGCTGATGCATTCAGGACAACAGGTATATTTTCAAGCAAAGGCGAACACATGCGGATAAAGGGAACAGTATGGATCATAGGAGTGGCTCTCTTCTGTATCACAACTTTTTCTGTAGCGGCAGAGCCGGAAAAAAGAATCGGTATTCTTGCCTTCAGTGATCAAGTCCGTTACATGGAGGCCATACAGGGCTTTCTGGATACCTGTAAAGAAGCGGGTTTCGGAGAACCTCGGACTCAGTATAGTATTGAAAATGCCGGGGCGAACAAAATGGTGGCGCAAGAGCTGGTCGATAAACTTGCCGCAGAGAAGCTCGATCTGATCTTTACAGTAGGAACTCACGCCAGTTTAGCCGCCTTCCAGAAGATTAAGGACATACCGATTGTCTTTGCTCAAGTGTATGATCCTGTGGAAAGCGGAATAGCGAAGAGTTGGCACAGTTCAGGGACGAATGCCACGGGCGCCAGCACCAGAATACCTTTCGTCCCGCTCCTCGCTATTGTAAAACAACTCAAGCCCATTACCAGCCTGGCCGTACTCTATACCCCCGGCGAGAAAAACTCTGAATCGCAACTCAGTGATCTTCAGACGGTTCAGGAACGTGCCGGGATAAAAATTGTCCCGGTCCCCTTGGCCAAGGTTGAAGATATTGAACAACTCCTTCCTCTCCTGATCGGGAGGACGGACGCGTTATTTATCACCGGCAGTAATTTTGTCGATAACCAGCTTCCTATCATCATGGATATGGCAAACAAAGGGGGAGTTGTAACAATAACGCATCTTGAGGATTTGGTGGAAAAAGGGGTTCTTTTGGGAGTTGGCCCAAATCCGTACTCCGTCGGCCGCTTGGCCGGGAAGAAGGCAATCCTGATCATTCATGGCGCAGATCCATCGTCTATTCCGATAGAAACGGTGGAAAAACTTGATGTAACTCTTAATTTGAAAACAGCAAGAGCCGGACGATTTCAGATATCTCCTGATTTTATGAAAATCGTAAACAAAAAAATAGAATAACAGCTGAGGAATCAAAGAGTATGTCTTTGCGAGCTGTTGACAGGGTAAAAAAGAAATATCCCGGCGGCATCCGATTCAGGTTCTTGCTTGTCACCTCTTGTATCCTCGTCCTTGGAACTCTTGTGACAAGTCTTGTCATTGCTTTAAACGACAGAAAGATGCAAGAGGATTCAATAGCGACCTTGGGAGGGAGCCTGGCCACTTACATCGCTAAACTCAGCAAAGAGCCTCTGCTCAACCAAGACAGGGCCGGATTGGATGCTCTTACGAATGATGTTACGAAAAATGAGTATGTTGCATATGCTGTTATTCGTGACAATAAGGGCTCGCCTCTGACCAGTGTATATCCCAGCATCAACTACTATCTTCCGGCAGTCAAAGCTGCACTCCTCAATTCCCCCCGCGACAACACTGTCACAGAAATCATCAAAGCCATCAAAGAGCAGGGATCTGTTACGGAATACTCAAGTCCTGTATTAATGGGCCCGGAAATGATAGCGGCAAATATTGCCGGTACCGTTACCATTGGGATGTATGAAGGCAAAATGTATCAGCAGATGCTCCAAGCCGTCTTATTTATCATCATGTTCAATCTGTTGGTTGCTGCCGCAGTCATTGGCGTGTTGTTCGTCACCTCCAAAAAAATAGTATTTGATCCCATTGCCGCGCTTGCTCATGCCGCTTCGCGTCTGGCCAGGGGAGATCGCTCGGCAAGGGTTACGGTCAGGACTGCAGGAGAAGTCAAAACCTTGGTCGACAGCTTTAACGAGATGGTCGAAAACCTGGACAACGTCACGGTATCAAAAGAATATATGGATAATATTATCCAAAGTATGAGCAACACGCTGATCGTCGTATCAGCGAAACACACAATCATCAGCGCGAACTCCGCCGCGTGTGCATTGCTGGGGTACGCAGAAGAGGAACTCCTTGGCCGATCGGCAAAAATTCTTTTCAGTGAGGAACTGTCCCATCAACAGGCCTGGATGCAGATCCTGTTTATAACCGGTGGCGTCTCGCATGTTGAAGAGGTGTACATGACCAAGGAAGGCCGATCCGTCCCGATTTTGCTTTCGGCTTCAATTTTGTATGACCAGAAACATCAGGTTCAAGGGATAGTCCAGGTCGCTCAGGATGTCAGCGAACGAAAGCTGGCTGAGGAAGCGAACGAGAAGCTTCAGGTCCAGCTGGTTCAGGCGCAAAAGATGGAGTCGGTGGGACGATTAGCCGGAGGAGTTGCGCATGACTTCAATAACATGCTGGGTGTCATCCTTGGCCATACAGAAATGGCCCTTGATGAGACCGACCCGGCACAGCCTCTCTATAGAGACCTGCAGGAAATCCTGAAGGCGGCAAGACGTTCCGCAAACCTGACCCGGCAACTGCTGACCTTTGCCCGAAAACAGACCATTTCCCCCCAGGTTCTCGATTTGAACGAGACTGTACATGAAATGCTCAAGATGTTGCAACGGCTCATTGGCGAAAACATCAGTCTGGGCTGGGTGCCGGGCGCCGATCTCTGGCCCGTGAAGATGGATCATTCCCAGGTTGATCAGATCCTTGCCAATCTTTGCGTCAACGCCCGGGACGCTATAGAGGGTGCGGGAAAGGTCACGATAGAAACGGGGATGACTTCCTTGAGTGAGGCATACTGTAAAGCGCATCCGGGCTTTGTTCCGGGAGATTACGTGCTTCTTGCCGTGAGCGATACTGGCTCAGGTATGGATAAGGAGACAATTTCCCATTTATTCGAGCCCTTTTTCACCACCAAGGAACTGGGAAAAGGGACCGGACTCGGGTTGGCGACGATCTATGGAATCGTCAAACAGAATAACGGCTTTATCAATGTCTATAGCGAACGCGGTCATGGATCCGTCTTTAAAATATACCTTCCCCGTCACCAAGGTGTTGTGAAGCAGGCGGAGAAAGAAGAATTACGGGAATCACAGGATCAAGGTCATGAAACAATTCTTCTTGTTGAGGACGAACCGGCAATCCTGAAGATGACGACAGCAATGCTCGAACGTCTGGGGTATACCGTCCTTGCGGCTTCTGCGCCCAGTGAAGCTCTTGTATTGGCAAAGAAAAATGCTGCGGATATTCAATTATTGATCACAGATGTGGTCATGCCGCATATGAATGGCCGGATTCTTTCTCAGAATCTTCTGGCCCTTTGTCCGGGTCTCAAGGTTCTTTTCATGTCGGGATACACTGCCAATACGATAGCGCATCATGGCATATTGGAAGCCGGGGTTCATTTTATCGAGAAACCATTTTCGAGGCAAGATCTGGCGTGTAAAGTGAGGCAGGCCTTGGCCCTTGATTCCCCGGAAAACGGATAAACGTGTAATACTGCGTCGCATATTGTTGAAGAGCATAAGAGCTTTTCTTGATATCTGCACAACGATGCTGTTACATTGAAAGCTATAGAAGCTATTGACATCCGTCAAAGCGGCGGAGACGTTTCGATACGGCAGAAAGCATCTGCCGTATAAGCATCAAAAGCCGCGGAGGAGCGGATACGGAGGTGCTATCCAGCCAAAGACCCTTCAGGATTGAAGGCTTGGCGGAGAAGCTCAGCGTAAGTTACACCGTGAGGTTCAACGAAATATCGCAAGAAAGCGAGAGGTGCGCCATGTCGATCAAACAAAAAATTCTCTGTACCACCTTGCCGTTCTTTATCCTGTTTGGCCTGATCACAATGGGATTGGGGATAAAATCCCTGCAGAATCAGGGAGCGCAAAGTGTCGACAGGATTCATTCCATTATGGTGAATGACAAAAACGAGAAGCTCAACGATCTGATTCGCAATACCTTTGAGATCATGTCCACCCAATATCTCGCATCCCACGATCCGGTCCAGGTTGCCGACACCTATAGGCGCGAGCTCAAGTCAACCGTTGACCTCGGCTATTCAGCCATTGAGGGGATCTCTGCAAGAAAAGACCTTACAGACAGCGAAAAACAGAAGATGGCCGCAGGAATCATAGAGACGATGCGGTATGGAAACGGGGAATATCTGTGGATCAACGATATGCAGCCTGTCATGGTCATGCATGCCATTAAACCTGAACTGAACGGCAAGGACCTCTCGGACATGAAAGATCCCAACGGCAAAAAGCTCTTTGTCGAGATGGTCAACGTCTGCCGCAAGGACGGGCAAGGGTTTGTGGACTATATGTGGCCGAAACCGGGCGAGGAGAAGCCGGTGACAAAACTTTCCTATGTCCGTCTTTTCAAGCCGTGGAACTGGATTATCGGCACGGGGGTCTATCTGGAGGTGGCGGAGAAGCGCTTCCAGGAAGAGGCGAAGAAGCAGATTGGCAGCCTCCGTTTCGGTCCGGATAATAAGGACTATTTCTTCATCATTGATACGGAAGCCAAAGTCGTCATGCATCCGATCAAGCCGGAGTTGGACGGCAAGGATATGAGCGGCTTCAAGGATCCGGGCGGTAAAGCGGTTTTTGCCGAAATGGCCAGGATCGGCAGGGAAAAAGGGGAAGGATATGTGGAATATCTGTGGGAGAAGCCGGGAGAGAAGACCCCTGTCCGGAAGATTTCATTCGTCAAACTGTTCAAACAATGGAACTGGATTGTCGGCACCGGCATCTACGCCGATGATATTGACAAGGCCATGCTGGCCCAGCAGCAGGATGTCGACTCGGCAATCCATAAACAGCGGTTCTTGATCGTCGGTGCCAGTGCGGCGCTGCTCCTTGTTGTTGGCTGCATCGTCACCTTCCTGGCGAACAGGATCTCTTCCCCGATCAGGAATGCCAGCCTGATGTTGCGTGATATCGCTGAAGGCGAGGGAGATCTGACGAGAAGATTGACGATTACCACCAAGGGTGAATTGGGGGATATGGCCAAGTGGTTCAACGTATTCGTTGGGAAGCTGCAGGGAATTATCAAGGTAATAGGTGAAGATACCAGAAAAATCAATGCGACCGCTGGCGAACTTTCTCAAATCTCGCAAGAGATGTCTTCAGGGGCCGGGCAGGCATACCGGAAGGCGAATACGGTTGCAATTGCTGTTGAAGAGATGTCTGCCAATATGTATACGGTAGCCGGTTCCATGGAGGATACGACCTCGAATGTCGACATGGTGGCGACCGCAATCGAGCAAATGAACTCGACCATCAAGGAGATAGCCCAAACCTCCGAGAAGGCCAGGATTATCACCGAGCAGGCCGTAGGCGAGGCCGCGCGGTCTTCAGCGCAGGTCGATGCGCTGGGGAAATCGGCGATGGAGATCAATAAGGTCCTGGAGACCATTTCCGACATCTCGGATCAGGTGGATCTTCTGGCCTTGAATGCCACCATCGAGGCGGCCAGGGCAGGGGATGCCGGAAAGGGATTCGCCGTTGTTGCAAGTGAGATTAAAGAGCTGGCGAAACAGACTGCCAATGCAGCGGATTTGATCAAAGGCCGGATCGGAGAGATGCAGAAGACCACCACTGCAACGATTATTGAGATCGGCAATATCAGCAAGATCGTGACCGAAAACAGCTCAATTGTCAATACCATCGCCACCGCCGTTGAGGAACAGGCCGTCACGACCAATGAGATTTCCCGGAATATTACGCAGATCTCTCAGGGTATTCAGGAAATCAATGAGAATGTGGCGCAGAGTTCCACCGTCTCTGCGGAAATGGCCCGCGAGATAGCCGATGTGAACAAGACGGCCATGGATATAAGTGAAAACTCGAATATGGTGAGTTCCAACGCCGGACGTCTGAACGAGTTCTCCGGCAATTTTGCCGAGCTTGTTGCGACCTTCAAAGTCTGACGAATGCCGTGAAACCAGCGGATGTCAATGTGAATTCGGACCGTTTTTAAGGGGGGAAGGTCACGGAAGATGCATTATCAGGAATCTCACGAATTTTTCGCTCAAGAGCCGTGAATTCAAATGGTTTCTGAATGAAAGGCAGGCCCTAATCGAGCTTGCTCTGTTCGGCAAAGGCACTGCCCGGGTAGAGTACGACGTCAAAGTTGCGAAGACCAGCATCAGGAATCGGAATCAGCATCCCGCTACGCACGGATCCACCCTCCAATACATGGCGGTCTAAACCCCGCCATGTTTCTGCCGGTTCCACCGGTATTCCGATCTCAGCGTAACTTAGCCCGATGATGCGTTCTTCGGAAAGCCCGCGCGTTTTGCAGACCGCGCTGTTTACCGCTGTGTGACGGCTTTCGCTGTCCACGCTGAAGATACGGTCCGGGGTTGTATTGACCAGAGCCCTAAAACGTTCCTTGCTTGCCTGCAGGTCTGCGGCCATCTGGCGGCGTTCGTTGATGTCGCTGACAAAGCCCAATTAGCGATTCTCAGTAACCTTGACAGCGGCTACTGACATCCATCGCTGCTCACCGGTCTTGAGAATGAACCGGATTTCCAGATAAACGCGCCCGATTCTTTTAACCGTTGCTCATCCAAGCATGCCCTCCTCTTTTAAATCCAAGGGGAGAAGATCAGAGATGTCCATTGAAAGAAGTTCCGGGCCGGTATAACCTGTAATCCTGCATGCTTCCGCATTAAATTCCTGAGATTTTCCCTTTTTATCGACTATCAGGACGTTGTGAGACGTTTCCTCGACATGACTTTTCCAACCCGTTCGTTTTCTCCGGAGGAATGGAGAGTTTTCCTACTTGACGAAAAGGATCTCCGGAATAGTGGACTTTTTTTCATAAAAACAAGTGCCTTATGATCACAGGTGTCGCTCTATTAAATGAGAATGATTACCATTTCTATTATTCCATAAACATGGAACAGGATCTGCATGTATATGTACACCCATTATGTTTAAACCGGTTGTAGTGGGTTGAGGTTTCGCGCGAATATTTCTCCTGAAAATATGGGAAGTTATAGAGTGGAGGGTTTGATTATGGGAAATACGATAGATATTACAACACTCGTTAATGATATGCTGATTGCGGTATCAGTCGTGATTGGTAAAGATATAAAGCAATTAAAAGGTTTTTCGAAGCAACAGCTTAAAGCCATCGCTCAAGAGGCGCGCTACGTTTCCGAAGGCATTATTGATGGTTCTATCACTGCGGATACAAAGGATTTCTTCCTCGATTCCATAGAGGAAATGGCCAGAAATTTTGCGAAAACGTTTTCAGGGATGGTCACGGTTAGACTTGAGACTGTCTGGAACTCTCTGGTTGATATAATATGGGAAGCAATCAATGCAGTAACGTCCTTTCCGCTGATTGTCGCTTGAATTCATTTGTTTTCAATGGCAGAATTTGCCCTCCTTTGTACATAATCGTTAAGTAAATCACATCTGATGAAGATGTACTGCCTTCCAAAAGCGGTGCATCTTCATGCTGACGGACCCTTCCGCCCTGCCGTCTCCGGACCAGCCTCGATCTTCCTTCTGCCGTTTTCCCGGATTGTTATTTTATTCATGAATAGTCTCCAGTGTCTGAAGCATTGATCCTTCCCCATTTCTGGTGGCCGGGCGCTTCTTGCGTCTCTGGAATTTTTTTTAAAAAGCTTGATTTTTAGAAAGTTATTGCTTATTAAAGAGAACGCTAATTATTAGCTAGCTAACTATCGATATGAGGTATTTATGGAAAACAGGAAAGACCACAGCAGGATAGGTATCGAACTCGGCATTATCACCCGCCGATGGCGAGCCCGAATGGATAAACGGCTGGCCTTCCTTGGTCTGACGCAGGCCAAATGGGTGCCCCTTCGGTATCTTTTATCGGCAGGGGGCAGCATGCCCCAGCGCAAGCTCGTTGAGCAAACAGGTGTTGAAGGCCCGAGCTTGGTCCGGATCCTGGACGGATTGGAAAAGCTGGGGCTGATTGAACGGCGCGATTGCGATGCCGACCGCCGTGCCAAGACCATTTTTTTGACTGATAAGGCGGAGCCGATCATGGACAGTATTATCCAGCAAGCCGACCTGCTGCGGGAGGAAATTCTTGACAGTATCCCGGACCGGGACATCGCCGTTTTTCGTAAAGTTCTCGCACAGATGCTGCACAACATGGAAACCATTGCCTCATGATTCCCCCTGATAAATCAGAAACTGGACCGGACAGAGCCCCTTCTTCCTCTCTCTTTCGCCTGCAGGGCCTCTTGCGCCGGTACAGTCGAAGAGGTTTGCTTGCCATCGCGGTGATCGGACTTGCCGCTCTTGCCGGGTGGGGATACGACCAATGGTCTCATGTCTCCGAGACCGACGCCCGTGTTATGGCCGATATGATTACAGTCAGCAGCCGCGTCGAAGGCTGGGTAACTGAACGCCCTGTTACAGACGGGGAAAAAATACGCAAAGACGAAGAGCTTGTGGTGATCGACCAGCGGGAAGCAAAGCTCAAGCTTGCAGAATTAAACGCTAAAGCCGAATCAATCCGCCTGCAGAGGGAGCGTCTCTTGGCCCAAGTGCATATAACGGAAATTACGGCCCCGAACGCCGTTACTGCCGCTGAAGCGCGTTGCGCCGATGCGGAAGCGCACCAGCGGGCTGCCCGTTCTCAACTGGATCAGGCGCGTCGGGATTTTCAGCGGGCGGATGCCATGGTGAACCGGACAGTTTCGCTTGAAGTCTGGGATCAGCGCAAGACCAGGTTCCACCAGGATGAAGACGCGGAGCGTTCCGCATCAGCAGTGCTGGCCGCAGCCAAAGCAGCCCTGAATGACGCGCATGCTAAGTTGGGGGATATCAATATATTGCATAAAGAGCTGGACTCCCTCAGTCAGGATGCCGCCCAGATCGACGCTCAGATCCACGCAAAAGAGATTGATATTGCCGACCGCCAGATACGCAGTTCGATTGATGGCATCGTGGATGAGAAATTTGTTCAGCCAGGAGAGTTTATCATTCCCGGTCAACGCCTGTTCACTCTTCACGATCCTCAAAGCGTGTGGATCAATGCCGATGTCAAGGAAACAAAACTGGCTCATCTGCATCCCGGTCAACCGGTGAGCATCAGCGTTGACGCCTACCCGAAACGGCATTTCACGGGATCTATCGAGCGAATCGGCAATGCGGCAACAAGCGAATTCGCTCTTTTGCCCAGCCCTAATCCGTCCGGCAATTTCACCAAGATCACCCAGCGCATTCCGGTACGCATCGCGGTCAAACAGCCTGACGACAATCCTCTCCGCCCCGGCATGATGGTTGAGGTAGACATTGACACAGCACACAAATAAGACACGAACGCCGCTGAAAGGCATGGCGGTTCCCCGAAGAGGCCTGAGGCGTACTCTGGCCGCGTTACTTGCTGCCTTTTCCCTGAGTGGAACCCTGGCCGGTTGTACGGTTGGTCCCGATTATCGGCCGCCAGCCGGAACGCTCTCCAATTTTCACAACATCAAGGCGGTTGCGGACCGCGCATCGAGCCAGCCCGCGCCGCCGCTCGATCGATGGTGGATCGGCTTCCATGATCCGGAACTGAGCACAATCATTACGCGGGTTCTTGAGCAGAATCTTGATATTCAGGCAGCCCTGGAACGGGCAGCGCAAGCCCGCGCCGTTGCCGGATCAGCGGGTGCCGATCTTTTGCCGGCATTGGACGCGACGGCACAAGGACTTGCCGAGCGGCAGTCTCTGGAAAGTCCCATCGGCGCTCTCGGCAGCACTATGCCGGGATACAGCCGCAACGCGACGCTCTATGACGCTGGAGCCGGGGCGTCATGGGAAATCGATCTGTCTGGCGGACTCAGGCGCGGTGAAGAAGCGGCTCAAGCCGAAGCCAGGGTTGCCGAAGCATTGCAACTGGGCGTACGCGTCTCGGTTGCCGCCGATGCCGCCGACGCTTATTTCCAGGCCCGCAGCAGTCAGGCCCGGCTTGAAATCACCGCACAGCAAATCGCCACCTGCAGCCGCATGCTCGATTTGACCCGGATGCAAAAAGCCAATGGGATGGCCACAGAGAGCGATGTGGCAAAGAGCGAAGCCTTGCTGGCCCAGACGCAGAGTGCGGTTCCGCCGCTGCGCATTGCCCTCGAAGCGCAGCTGAACCGTCTTGATGTCCTGATGGGGGCGCAGCCGGGAACTTATGCCGCTGAACTGGCAACTCCCGCAGCCATTCCGGACATCCCCGCCATGCCGGTCGAAAATGCCGATCTGCTGCGCCGACGCCCCGATGTCATCGCCGCCGAACGGAAACTGGCGACTGCCAATGCCCGAATCGGCGCCGCGGTCTCCGGGTATTACCCTGAATTGTCTCTGTCAGGCCTGCTCGGTTACGAAAGCCAAGGCCCGTCCCGCCTGTTTATGGCAACAACATTTCAACCCGAAGCCGTCGCAGGCTTGCGGTGGCGGATTTTTGATTTTGGCAAGGTGGATGCGGAAGTGGCGGCAGCCGATGCCGCGACGCGGGAGGCGCTTGCAGACTACCGGCTGACCCTCCTGCATGCGGCTGAGGACGTCGAGAACTCCTGCATGAGCCTTGTTCAATCCGAGGCCCGGAAAAAAGACGTTACGAACAGGATTCATGCCCTGGCCACATCTCGCGACAATGCCCAGGATGCCTTCCATGCCGGGATGATTCCCCTGACAGATGTCCTGGGGCTTGACCGCCAGCTGCTCGCCGCCGAGGAAGAATTGCCGCGTGCCCAGGCCGGGACAGCACGTGCCGCTGTCAGCCTGTTTCGATCTCTCGGCGGGGGATGGTGATGCCTGCTGCTTCACTTCCGCCGCTTTTGGGGGATCGATCACGCGTCACCGCTGAAGAGCTGTCCGCCCGCTATGGACCCACGTACAAGTGGTATGTATCCGCAACCGTACTGATAGGCCTCATCGCAATGATTGCTTCGGCGACCATTGTCAACGTGGCGATGCCGGATATCATGGGCGAGTTCGGCTTGGGACAGGACCAGGCCCAGTGGCTGTCCACTGCTTTCCTCGCCTCGATGACCGCATCCATGCTGGTGGCGACATGGGCGGTGGAGTCGTTCGGAAGCAGGGCAACCTATGTGGCGTCGCTGATGGCCTTCATTGCCGGCTCCCTGATCGGAGGGCTGAGTCTCGATGACAGCATGCTGATTGTCGCCCGCATCATCCAAGGCTCGGCCGCAGGGGTAGCCCAGCCTCTGGGAATGGTGGCTGTATTCCAGGTCTTCCCTGCCAACCGCCGGGGCACCGCCATGGGTATTTATGGCATGGGCGTCATCCTGGCGCCGGCCCTTGGCCCTACGGTCGGGGGGATGCTCATCGACAACTACTCCTGGCGCTATATCTTTGTTCTTGGCCCGCCGTTTTGCATCATTGGAACAGCACTGGCCTTCTTTTTTCTTCCGAACACCCTGGCCGCAAAACGGCACCCTTTCGACTGGATCGGATTTATCCTGATATCCGGCGGGATCGCAGCGTTCCTGGCGGGATTGTCCAACGGGCAGCGCCTGGGCTGGGATTCTGCCTTTGTCCTCGAATCTTTTGGGATTTCCGCCGTCAGTCTGATTGGATTCGTGCTTCAGGAACGGCGGACGCCAACACCTATCCTTGCCCTTGACGTCTATCTCAACCCGCGCTTTCTGGCGGCATCCGCCGTCGCGTTCATTCTCGGCATGGGGCTGTACGGTTCGACCTATCTGGTGCCGCTCTTCGTGCAGACCATACAGGGCTATATGCCGACCGAGTCGGGCCTGCTGCTGATGCCTGCAGGAATCGCACTGGGCATCGTGTTCCCCCTGGCCGGACGATTGAGCGACCGTGTGGCCCCCCATATCCTGATCATCTGCGGGCTGGTTGTGTTCGGTATCTCCAATTTCCTGACAGGCCAGGCAGATACCTCGACGGAGTTCTCGGTTTTTGCAGGCTGGGTCGTGCTCGGCAGGATCGGCCTTGGCCTCATTCTTCCTTCCCTGAACGGCGGATCGCTCAGGGTTCTGGACCGCCATCTGGTCAGCCATGGGGCTGGCGCCATCAACTTTATTCGACAGCTGGGCGGCGCGGTGGGCGTGGATCTGCTGTCGGTGTATCTGGAGCGGAAAACGGCCCTTTATGCCGATGCGATCAACGCCATGCAGACCGGCAACCACGCTGCCACAGGCGCTCTGAACATGATTGCAATGGCTTTGGGGAGGGCAGGATTGAAGGATAACATCGCCGTTGCGGTCCGTACCAACGAAGCGTATCGATTCCTGTCCCGGATGATTGCGGATCAGGCCAGTGTCCTGGGGTTTCGCGCCAGTTTTCTCTTTGTCGCACTGGTCTTCTTTGTCGCGCTCATTCCCGCTTGGTACATGCGGCCCAAACAGCACTCCGGCACAGCGACATAGAAGGCGGCCGGAAAACAATCAAACGAGACTTTCATATACAATAAAGGAGTATACATGCTTAAGACAATTCTCGTTGCCATCGATTCCTCCGATCAAAGACATGCCGTGCTTGTCCAGGCGGCCGAAATCGCCAATCGGTTTGAGGCAGACCTCCATGTGGTTTTAGTTCGCGACCTTTCGCAGCACTGGGAACTGAATGCGGCCGTAGATCCTGAAATTGTAACTGCTCTGGAAACCGAGGTTGATACTCTTATTGAAGAGGCGAGGAAGCAACTCGAAGAGGCTGGAATTACCTGCCAGATCCATTTGCAGGACGGTGATGCTGCCGAAGAGATCTCCCTTTTGGCCAACAGGATAGGCGCAGACCTGATCCTTATCGGTCACCGCCATCTGTCCTGGTTGAGTCGGCTGGTGGAAAAATCGGTGGGGTCGTCCCTGATGACGAAGGCTCGGTGCAACCTGATGATCATCGTCGAAAAGTGACCCCGGTTGTTTAACCGCATTCCACCGCCTTGACGCGGAATTTCCGGTCACCTGCCATTGCGCCGGTCCGCTTTCAATCCTCCCGGACGCATGGAATGAGGCGGTATCGAACCCACTTCTGGTATTACCCATGTCCATGGCATGCTTTCACCGTACAAAAAGAGGAACGGGGAAAAAGACAGCATTGCGCGAGCGGGCCGATTTGATTATGCTGGCCACACCTCGTTTGGTCAAAGAATACTGCCTGTTCTTCGCCGGTATAGTCAGGGGCGGCAAAGCAGGCGAACGGACGAAGGTTTTGCTCGCTATCCCGGCGCCGGTTATCCGCCGGAGCTGTTTTCAACCCGCCGACAATCCAACCCGCTAAGGAGCCGCCATGGATCAGTCAAAAGAAGTCCGTTCGTCTAAATGGAAGGCCGTACTCCGCGTTTGCAGCGGGAATTTTCTGGAGATGTTCGATTTCTTCCTGTACGGGTTTTACGCTCCGATGATCTCCAACACCTTCTTCCCCAAGAGCAATGAATACACTTCGCTGCTGCTGACCTTTGCAACCTTTGGCGCGGGGTTCCTGATGCGTCCCCTGGGGGCCGTGATTCTCGGCAGCTATGTTGACAGAATCGGGCGTCGCAAGGGCTTGCTGCTGACTCTTGGCATCATGGCCTGCGGTACTGCCCTGATTGCAATCGTTCCCGGTTATGCGACGATCGGCATAGCCGCGCCATTGCTCGTTCTCCTCGGCCGCCTTTTGCAGGGCTTCTCCGCGGGCGTTGAACTTGGCGGCGTTTCCGTGTATCTCTCCGAGATGGCCACCTCCGGCCATAAGGGGTTCTATGTCAGTTGGCAGTCCGGCAGCCAGCAGGTTTCCATTATCGCTGCGGCGTTCATCGGTTATTTTGTCAACCAGTGGATGGCTCCCGATGTGATCAGCGAATGGGGATGGCGAATTCCCTTCTTCATTGGCTGCATCATAATTCCGCTCATTTTTTTCCTCCGGAGTTCCCTGCAGGAGACGGAAGCGTTCCTGGCCAGGAAGCATCGCCCGAGCTTTGAGGAGATAGTGCGCTCGATGCTCGAGAACTGGCTGCTGGTCTTCTCCGGGATGATGCTGGTGGTGATGACGACCGTGTCCTTTTACCTGATTACCGTCTATACCCCGACATTCGGCAAGAGCGTGCTCAAACTGAGTACGGTTGACAGCCTGGTCGTCACCTTGTGTGTCGGCATCTCGAATTTGATCTGGCTGCCATTGATGGGTGCGCTTTCCGACCGTGTCGGACGCTGGCCGTTGCTGGCGGTCTTTACCCTGCTGCCGATTTTTACTGCCTATCCTGCGCTTTCGTGGCTCGTTGCGCATACCTCGTTTATGAATATGCTGCTGGTCGAATTGTGGCTGTCGTTTATCTACGCAAGCTACAACGGGGCAGCGGTTGTCGCCTTGACTGAAGTTATGCCGCCGCACGTGCGCACCGTCGGTTTTTCTCTGGCCTATAGCCTGGCAACGGCGATATTCGGAGGTTTCACGCCTCTGGTCTCGACGTGGCTGATTCAGCAGACAGCCGATAAGGCAGCACCGGGTTACTGGATGATGTTTGCCTCGGCCTGTGGTCTGCTGGCGACCTTCCTCTTGTATAGTGGCGTTATCAGGCAGAAGTCCTGAGAAGCAACAAGTTTCTGCAGTCTTCAGACGCAATTTTTCCCGCGTCCCCCATCAATGTTTATGTGAAAGTCTTGTTTAGAAGCTGACCATGCCATTCTGAAATGGCGAACGTTCATGCCTCGTCCAGGCTGGTCATTCTGGTCCAGCCATGCTGGTTAGAAAAATGTAAGACGCTTCTGGTATAGAGTAACGGAAGGAAGAGAAGTCGCGCGCAAACAGGCACTCTTTTCTCCGGGAGCCGAGATGCATCCGGAGAGGAGATACGTAAATCCTGGCCGTGATATTTTTCTCTTCCGTGTCTTTATCGATGGATTTTTCCTGGTATTTCCTGAAATTTTTGTGCTATAAAATATGACGTATTTAAATACGTGGAATAAAGAGAACTTATATTGAGGGCCTGATATGACCGACATGAAGGAAATGCCCCCTCTGCAGCCTGATGGGGCGCCGGAAAAGAAGGGTGCAGTGAAACGCAACGCATCTTTTCCGTTGTCAGCAAAGACCTTGCTGGCTGCCGGGGCGTTTGTTGGCGCCGTGGTGATTGGAATGAGTCTTTACGGAAACCTGGGCTTTTCAATCTTTCCGCATCAGACCGACAATTTAACCGAGTCCCAGCGTCAGGAGCGTCTTGAGGCCTTCAATGCCATAGGGATAATACATCTGGCAATAGTGCCGGAAAAAGACCGGGAAAAGGCGATTGAAAGCATGCAGCTTTCTTCCGAGGCCAGGGCGTCGCTGCAAGTGGATTTAGGCAAAACGCCTGCGCTTGCGCCGCAGACGACAGGCGGTCAATCCGCTTCGCAGGCTCCGTTCTCTCCACAACCGGCCGGGAACCAATCGTCGGCAAAGGCCGGCTCGGCAGATGCAGAACAGCCAGGACCTGCGCTTGCTCCCGCCAAGGCCCGGCAGATGCAGCTTGCCTGGATAACTCTTTGGGATTCAGACGTAGAAGATGGCGATATGGTGCGAATTGACAGCGAAGGCTATTCCCGGACAGTGTACCTGAGAAATAAGCCTGTCACTTTTGCCGTACCGGTCCCTGCCAATGGTATCATTTCTGTGACAGGTATTCGCGATGGCGACGGTGGAGGCATCACGGTTGGCCTGGGTTCGGGGGCTGTAAAAGCAATCTTGCCCATTATGAGCGTTGGCCAGGTCTTGCCTTTGAGGGTAGGGGTCTTTTGATGCGCTGGCTGACCTCAACCGCAACAAAGCTCATGCCCGTGGCCTTTATCACGCTGGCGGTAATCGCGATAGCCCAGTTTTGGATTCAATATGGTCCGACTCGGGGGACCATCAGTACCTGTCAGCACGAAACGGTACTGTTTTTACACACCCATGCATGGATCGTTCTTGTCTCAGCCGCCTTCTTTTGGCTCTTCGTTTTTGCAGGTTTCTTTCATGAACGTCAGGACAAATCCAATGTGAGCAAAAAAGGATTGATGATGGATATTCTCGACCGGTTAACGAATCGGCAGGCCCTTGAAGAAAAGATAAAGAAAGAGCCGGAAGCCGTGTTCATAGATGTGGAAAAACTGGCAAGTGGTCTGAAGAACAAGATAATAGGGCAGGATGCCGTCTGCGATGACATAGCGGCGCAGATCAGGCGGCGATTGGCACTCAAACAGCGAGACAAACCCGTCGGAGTCTTCATTCTGGCAGGACCTCCAGGAACAGGAAAGACATATCTGGCAAAGTGTCTGGCCATCGAGCTGCAGCGCAAGCTTCTCCATTTTGACATGACCCAATTCTCCAGCGGAGGGCATGGGGCAACCCAGCTCTTCGGATCTTCCAAAGGATATGTCGGGTCGGACACCTATGGAAAACTGACCGGATCGTTGAGAGACGTCTCTGACGCCGTTGTCTTGCTCGATGAATTTGAGAAGGCTCATCCCGAGGTGCATAAGAATTTTCTTACCGCCTGGAATGACGGGTTTATTACAGAGGCCTCGGACGGAAAACAGATTTCGACAACAGGTGCGATTTTTATTCTTACGACAAACGCGGCCACAGACGCCCTGCAGTCCTTGAGCATGACATATGCCGACGATGCCGATGAATTACGCCGCTCATCCACAAACGCCCTCAGAGAATCAGGATTTGCTCCTGAAGTGCTGAACAGAATTGACCGTATTTTCGTGTTTAAAACACTCTCAGGATTGGATATCGCCCGTGTCACAGCGCTTGAGATTGAAGCGATGATTCAAAACTATGCCCTCGGCATTACCGAGGGCGGCATTGATCCTGAAATACTTCTCGGCCTGATGCGCCGCCAGCAAAAACTGGGGTGTGGAGCGTCTTCGAGGGATTTGGTTCGCGCTGTTGAAGAATCAATTGCCGACACCCTTGTTGAGGCGAAGCAGAAAGGCTACTCGAAGGTATCTCTGATCTCTGTGAATGATAGGATTGTGGCCAAACCCGAAAAAAATGAAAAACCTTCGCCGCCACGGCTTTCGCTTGACGAAAAACGTCTTGAACTCGCCAGGAAAGCAATCCAGCTTCGCGGTGATCAAATCAGTGAGGAGGCGAAAAAATCTATTCTTGAACAGAGAATAACGCTGGGTATGTCACCCTACGAGGCCGGACTTGCAGGCGGTGCCTTCACCCTGAAGGTCGAGCCTGACCCTGAAAATTGGCCCTCCGATGCAGATCCTAAAGAGGTGATGCGACAACAGGCGACAAGCCCGGATAACAGTAAAATCTGGATGATTTTTGAAACTGAAACCCAGTTCCCCTATGAAGGGAAAAAACGATTTTGGGTTTATTTCACACAGGGAAAGGCGTTGAAGATAGCAAAGCTTGAAAGGAAAAAGGACTCCATGTAATGCACGGATGAGCTGCGTTGATCCCGGCACACGATATGAGGACGAAATTTCAGGACTGGAATGACATCACTGCACAGTACAATTAAAACGCTCTGGAGGCGTGCCCCTTTATGGCGGTTTTTCCTTATGTCTTCGTTATTGTTGACATTGCTCTTTATTCTATTCCCGCCACAGAGACAGCAGGACACTCCTCCCCCGGAAATATTGCCGACGCAGGCAACCTATAAGCCGCAACCTGTTTTGAATAATGATGCGCCTCCTGCCGGCCCCTCGGCAGCGGCCGCATCGTCCGTACAGCCGAAGACGGCTGCATTCTCGCTCGCCCTGCCGGATGCGGGAGGCCTGAAACAAAATGAGACCGGCTTGAACGAAGCCATGACGGGCCGCGCCTATTCAGGTTCACTCCAGGTGAGCGGATATGCCGTGCCGCTTCCTGAAGGAAATTGGGTGATGCTGGCCAACAGCAGCATCCATTATCAGGAAAATTCGGGCATGTCGTACTTCCTGGGCAGAATCGAGAATAAGCGTCTTACCGGTGCGATAACTGTGTATGCGTTGAAGTCTCAATCACCAGCGGTGGTCAGTCCGGATTGGCCGATTGTAAAATCGTCAGGCTGCGATCGACTGGACAGCCTGTATATGCCTGTGAAAGAACCCGCAGAGGATGGCCTGACATCGTGCTGGTTTGTTTTCAATTATTTTACTCCCCCTTTATTGCAATGGGCTGATAAGGCGGTAAAAATAGACAACCTGAGTAAGGCTGCAGGCGGAGATCTGGCAGCCAAGGGCGTCAGCTTCCCGCAGGACTTCGTTGGTGTTAAATTTGTCCGTGCTGCAAAATGGGGAGTGCTCAGCGCAACCTATCTGTTCACCACCGACATCAAAGGCATTCATTCCAATGAAGCGCCATCCTTTTCTGATTCAGATTGGTATTCAAACAATATTCACCGCTTTCCCGAAAAAGTTGCCTTTGTAGAAAAAATGAAGCAATGGGGATTCTCCTTCTTGCCGCACATCAAGGAGGCATTTAATGACGGGCATGAAAAAAACGGGGGCGACGAGCAAGCGCAATTCCATGCAAAACCTGCGGCAGGGGAGGACCGGCAAAACACAAGCCCCAGGGACGAAACGCACGTTGCAGAGCCAGTGACGCCCGTGGATGCTGTGGGTGTGACAATCCAGGGAATGCCTGTCAAAATAGGCGATACGATTGAGGATGTGCAAAAGGCGTTCAATACGGATCTGGTACCGCAGCTTGTGAAGACATCGAATCCGGATATTAGCCCCGTCAGTGTGATACATTTGGCACAACAAGGAGTATGGGTATTCTTTCAAAACAACAAGACGGTGATACTTCGGATGGACGCTGCCTTTGCAGGCAACATCAGCGGAATCAAAATTGGTGATCCGTCCAGTAAAATCGAAAAAATCCTCGGTCCGGCTCAGCATGGTTCCACCGGGAAATTTGATAGTTATACCTATAACTTTTCTTCCTTGCCGACAATCAGATTTGAGGTCAATCCAAACCATGGCCAGCTGGAAAGGATCTTTTTTCAAGAGAAGAAGAGTCCGGATTCCGCTGAAAAATCCGATCAACCGCAAGTATTTTCAAATGATTCATTTCCTTCATATTCCGAATCCGGGCACGAAACACTCTCCATGAGCGCTCTCTCGCCCCCGAGTCACTACGCTGTGGTGGCGGTGACAAGAGAGAACATGGAGTCTGAACTGAAAAAGTGCATTCCTGAACTCGTGGTCAATCCGGGTATACGAAATGATATCCAGAATTTTCCCTTTCCAGCCAGTACGATCAAGACGTTTGGTCATGTGAACTCTGCAAAAAAATTTGTGCTGCATGAAGCTGCCGGAGTCTGCATGCAAAAAAGTCCGCAGAATTTTACTGTTTTTGCCGCAGATGAATTCATTGATACCATTAATCCCAAAGGCTTATCACCGGATGTCGTTGAGGGACTGTATAAAAAGATCGCTGTATTGATCGCAACCAAGGGAATGGCAAAAATTGCGTATGTTTTTACCAATGGAAATGCATCCATCGCTACGTATTGGGTTGAAAACAGCCAGGATTACGCCTTGTTTTATTCTCATGCCTTTAAAAAGGCGGGGGAATGGGAAGGGGATACCTTCGATATTAAATACTCTAACCCTGCCATGACAAGCGTCTCTGAAACAAAGAGAGCTGGTCTGGAGAAAAAACAATTTCCCCTTGCCCGGTAATCAAGATCCATCTGAAATTGTTCGACCCCGGCTTTTCCCGTGTGCAGTTCCGTTAACGGGCGGCCGTATTTTTCCTTGCCAGAAAAAATACGGCCGCAGCGCCAAGGATGCAAAAAAGACCGCCTGCCTGCACCGCGCGGCCCGGCCCCACCCTTTGAGCGATGACGCCCATCAGAAAACTTCCGATAGGCATGCTCCCGCCAAAGACCATTGCCCATATGCCCATAAGTCTTCCCCGCAGATGATCAGGGGATTGAGTCTGGATCAGGCTGTTTGCAATGGAAAAAAATAAGATGATACCAAATCCGGAGAAAAAAAGGAGAAAGGCCGCTTCGACCGGTTGGTGCATGAAACCAAAAAGGATGATGAACGTTCCATAAACCCCGGCTCCGGCAAAAAGTGATCGAACATGGACAATACGAGCCCCCTGGGCTGCAACGGTCAAAGCGGCGGTACATGCGCCAAGGCCGTTCAGGGCTAAAAGCCAGCCATAGCTTTGGGCGCCCCTGTGCAGTTGCGTAACCACGAAAGCGGATAATTGAGATTGGTAGGCCCAGCCCCCTAGTCCCATGATAAAAAGGAGGATGACTGTCTGGGCAATGACGGCGTTTGTCCGTACGTATTGAAATCCTTCTCCGGTGTATTTCCAGCCCGCCTGTACCTTTGCTGGTGCAAAGTGTGATTGGGGAAGCTGAATTTTATGAAGCGCATACAGGACTGCCAGATAGCTGACGGCATCCAGAAGAAAGCACCATGCAGCCCCGAAGGAAGCCAGGAGGAGACCTCCGATGGCGGGGCCGACAACCCGGGCCGAATTCACCATGCCGCTGTTCAGGGCGATGGCGTTTACTAAATCCTTTTTGCCTACCAATTCCACCATCAGAGTCTGCCGGGATGGCATCTCAAAAGCGATAAGCAGCCCCCAGAGGGCGGCGAACAGCATGAGGTAGGCAATATGAACAGGACCACGAAATAACATGACAGCCAGGGTCAGTGAGGTCAGAAGCGCCAGCCAGCTTGTCACGGTGAAAATCCTGATTTTAGGAATACGGTCAGCCAGGGAACCGGCATATACGGCGAAAAGGAAAATAGGCAGGGTGTGGAGCATGAAAACAATGCCCAGCAAAAATTCCGAATGGGTGAATTGAAAGGAAATCCAGCCCAAAGCCGCGGTGCGGGTCCAGGTTCCGATCAGGGAAATGCCTTGCCCGGAATAAAAATAACGGTAATTGGGATTGCGGAGGGCGGAAAAAGTGTTATGCCATCGTGCAGGGGACGGGTGCGGCCCGCCGCTTTCTTTGGTTTGTTGGAATTTTTCTTGACACATTTTTCAATCAATCATTCTCCTGGTATTCATTGACGGCCCCGCATTCAATGGCGAGTTGGGGCTAAAATGATGTTGTTTCAATGGTGTAAGCAGTTTGTAATGGTACTGTATACTGTGAGAAATACCCTATGATCAGAGCGCTTATTTTTGGGATTGTTTCTGTATATTGTATGTATGTGTCCTGGCAAAATCTGTTGCGCCCAGGCATGCATGGCTTCTATCGATTTTTTGCATGGGAGCTTATCGCCGCACTCATCGCCCTAAATGCACCGTATTGGATGAACAATCCGTTCTCCTCCATTTCGCAGGTCATTGCAAGCCTGTTTTTACTTACTTCCATTTTTCTGCTTGTTCATGGAGTGTACCTGCTGAAAGTTTTCGGAAAACCAGATAAAAACCGGACAGATGAGGGCTTGCTGGCATTTGAAAAAACTTCCCGGCTGGTTACTGTCGGAGTATACAAATACATCCGTCATCCTCTTTATTCATCCCTTTTGTTTCTCGCCTGGGGGGCTTTTTTCAAGCATTTGTCATGGTTCGGACTCCTTCTGGCTGTGTCAGCGTCACTTTTTCTGGTGATTACGGCAAAGAAAGATGAAGACGAGTGCCTGCTGTATTTCGGTAATGCCTATCATGCGTATATGCAGGGGACGAAGAGATTCATCCCTTTTATAGTGTAAATCTGTATCATGCCGGATCAGTCTCCGGGCATTTTTTTTAATAAAAAAATAACCTGTTTGAAATTATACGCGGCTATATTGATGACAAGAGAGATACATGCCCACATGAATTAAGGAGCTTATTGTGTATTTAAAGCGAATCAATATAATTCCAGGCTGCCAGGAATCCAGCGATAAGCACATCTGCTGCGTGCAAAAAATTATCTTTTATGTGCCTCCAATATCCTATGACGAGCGGGCGATAAATGTCTTGAATCGATTTTTAGAGGATCCGGCGCTTTACTGTCTTCCTGTAATAAAAAATGGAGAATTGTGCGGATTAATAAACAGAAACCGGTTCATAGAAAATAATATGGTCGGAAAATCCGGTTTTGGATACAGCGTTAATTATTATAAGCCTGTCGGGCAGTTGATCGAGGATAGTTTCCTGCAGATTGATCAGTACTCGACCATCGAATATGCAGCTGAACTCATAGAATCTCGCGATCGTCTGCACATGTATGATGATATCTGCATAACGGATAATGGCAGTTATGCAGGTATTATCTCCGTGGGAGACATCTTAAGTGCCATTACAAAGAACAATCTGGCATTGGCCATCGGCGCAAATCCCCTTTCAGGTTTGCCAGGAAATGATTTCATTCAGCGGAAAATAAGAGATCTCCTTGAAAAAACTGAATATTTTGATATTTGTTACATCGATATCGATTTTTTTAAACCGTACAATGATCGGCATGGATTTGCAAAAGGAGATGAAGTCATACAGTCTGTTGCTGATATTCTTGTCGGTGCCCTGTCAAAGTATGAAGCCGACCCCGTGAGTTTTGCAGGACACATCGGAGGGGATGACTTTATCCTGTTGACAATCCCTGAAAGATCCGTCTCTGTGTGCCAGGATATTATAGATCAATTTGATAACAAGCTGACTCATTTCCATGGCGTGGCAGAAGTAGAGATGGGATTTTACGAAAGTTTGAACAGGAAAGAAGAGTGCGAACGTTTTCCGCTTCTTTCGCTTTCAATTGCAATTATAAGTACGGAAGTGCGCACTTATTCTTCATATGCTGAAATTTCTTCAGTGGCAACAGGGCTTAAGAAAAAAGCAAAGCAGTATCCTGGTTCTGTCGTGGTCCGCGATCAACGGCTCAGGAAACCGAACGCGTTCATTGCCGAGGGGACCAGGAATGCTGAACCAAGGATTAACCAATGCCTGAAAAACTGACAGGACGCATCCTCTGCTGGCCCCTCCTTTCAATGTGACCTCTATCCCCGTATCTCTCTGGCCGCACATTCATCTTTGCCGCACGTCGCATAAACCTCTCGATTCAGCAGAAACCCTTGCCGCCATTTTGCTGTGCCGGCAGGACCGGCGCAAGAAAGATGATGCCGGATCCGTATGCAAGGGTGGCGGGGGACCGGGGAGGCACTGTTTTTGTTAAACGGTTGTAAAAAACCGTGAAATATGAAATACTGTAAACGTCTGCATAGGCACGGTTGATGTGGATGAAATCGAGAGTTCCCGGATTGGACGAATCATTCAGGACCCCATGGCCAAGGAAAGAGAAAGCATACGAAATACTGCTGTTCACTCCCCGCGGATATGCATTCCGTTATGCTCCGGCTTCAACAGAGTTTGGAACCTCCCATGCGCAATCACGATTCCGGCCGCATAAGAATTCTTTTCATTCTCTTCGCGCTTGTCTTTTTCATGATGCAAGTCAGCCGCTCTTCTTCTGCGGAGGATGCGTTACCGGTCAAGCGGGTGCTCGTTGTTTTTGCTGATACACCGGAATTCCTCTCTTATCCGCCCTTCCTGAACAGTCTCAAGAAGACATTGAATTCCGGGACAGCATTCCAGTATGAAATGTTTTATGAATATCTTGCGATCTCAAGAAATGCTCTGCATCCCGGATATGTTTCCAGCCTGAAAAATTTCCTGCTGACAAAATATGGCTCCGCGCATCTTGATCTGGTGATTTTATTCGGCGGTACCGGCACTCAATTCATGCTGGAAAACGGCTCTGAAATATTTCCTGGTATTCCCAAAATTCTGGCTGGCGCCACGGTAGCTGTCCCTTTGGAGGATATTCCTCCTGACGTCTCCGTCATGAAAACATCATTTGACGCATCGGCTGCAGTCGAAGCGATCCTCAGGATGCAGCCGGCAATCAGGAAAATATTTGTGGTGATCGGAAACTCCAGCGGGGAAAGATCCGTTGTGAATCTCTGGAACGAACAGCTGAAGCCGATACGAGGAAAGGTCTCAATACAGTTTCTAAACGAGATGCAGGTGCCTGAGATATTGGAACTCGCAGCCCATCTGGGAAACGATTCTGTTCTGCTCTTCCATTCATTTTTCCAGGACATTCAGGGGAATTCCTATTATCCGGTCAATGTCCTGCGCCGTCTTTATCAAGAGGCTCACGTCCCCATCTATACAACACAGGATGCATTCTTCGGACTCGGGTCGATAGGCGGCTTGCTTTCGAGCTCCAGTCTCCAGGGCGAGGGGGTGGGGAAGCTTGCCGGTGAGATTGTCTCGGGGAAGGCCTTGCCAAGAACTTTTACCTTCCAGACCAGTGCGTATATCTACGACTGGCGGGAGATGTACAGATGGAAAATCGGTGAGGCTACAGTTCCTGCAAACAGTATAATAGAGTACAGGGAAGCCTCAGTGTGGGAGCGGTATAAATGGCAGATTGCCGTAGTTGCAGGCCTTCTTGCCTTGCAGTGCGGATACATCCTCACCTTGCATGCCAGCAGAATACGACGCTTGAAAATGGAAGAAACCCTCCGGGAGAGTGAACTGAAATTCCGCACACTTTTTGAAAACAGCCCTATAGCAATTGCCTATCATCGTGTGGTGTCGAATGAGGATGGCGATCCCGTAGACTATTTTTTCCTTGACGCCAACAGGCACTATCTTGAATTCATAGGCGCCGATCCGCGCGGTAAACTGGTCTCCGAGGTCTTCCCGGCGATCAGCGAAGATTCCTCCGACTGGATTGGGACGTATGCCCGTGTAGCCCGGGATGGAGGGTCCATCCGATTTCAGCGGCATCTGAAGTGCAATGACCACTGGTATGATTGTGTCGCCTTTCAAAGCCTCCCCGGACAATTAGTTGCCGCTTTTCTGGAAATTACGGAACAGAAACGGGTGGAGGATCAACTCAAAAAGGCACGCAATTACATTTCCAATATTATTGATTCGATGCCCTCAACGCTGATCGGCGTGGATGCGGACGGGAAGGTCACCCAATGGAACAATGAGGCGCAGCGGGCGACCGGAATCGTTGCAGAAGCGGCGGCCGGACAACCGCTTGAGGAGATTTTTCCGCGCATAGCCATTGAGATGGAAAGGGTGCGTACCGCCATACGGAGCAGGAAGGGATATTCAGATTCCCGCCGTGCTCATTATGAAGAAGGCGAAACGCACTATGAGGACGTGACGGTGTATCCCCTCATTTCAAACGGTGTGGACGGTGCTGTGATCCGGCTTGACGACGTGACGGAGAGGGTGCGTCTTGAAGAGATGATGGTGCAGTCAGAGAAAATGCTTTCCGTAGGAGGACTTGCGGCAGGCATGGCGCATGAGATCAATAATCCGCTGGGCGGAATGATGCAGACCGCCAGCGTGATGAGAGACCGGCTGACAAACCTCGATCTTGAGGCCAATATTCGTGCCGCCGGCGAATCGGGTACCACTATGGAAGCCATCGCTGCCTTCATGGAGAGGCGCAAGATTATCGAAATGCTGGAACGTATCTGCAAATCCGGGAGCAGGGCCGCGGAAATCATTCAGAACATGCTCAGTTTCGCCCGTAAGAGCGACTCCACCCGCGCGATCCATGCCCTTTCAGATCTGCTTGACCGGTCTGTTGATCTGGCGGGCGCTGATTACGATCTCAAAAAGAAGTATGACTTCAGGCAGATTGAAATTACAAGAGAATATGAAGAAGGCCTCCCCGGTGTTCCCTGCGAGTCGGGCAAGATTCAGCAGGTGCTTCTCAATATCCTGCGCAATGGCGCTGAAGCCATGCAGGATGCAAGGCAGGAGGAAGGCATGGAGCATGCAGCGCCCCGCTTCATCCTGAGGCTTGCCCACGAGCGTGAGTCCAGCATGGTCCGGATCGAGATCGAGGACAACGGGCCGGGAATGGAAGAAAATGTCCGCCGGCGGGTATTTGAGCCGTTTTTTACAACAAAGCCGACAGATAAAGGCACGGGACTGGGCTTGAGCGTCTCCTACTTCATCATTACCGAGAACCATGGAGGTGATATGTCCGTCGAATCCGCGCCGGGGAAGGGCGCGAAATTCATCGTCCGTCTGCCGGTGGACAGAAAGAGGGAGTAAGCAGCGCCTCACCTGCCGGAAAGGGACGCGCGAAACATTGAGCGCACAATATCGGGGAAGAGGAACTGCACGGTGCGGCGTTCTCCATTTCATTGTCGGCTTCCTGCTGAAAAGGAGGGGAGGGTGAGCAAAAGACCACCGGGTGTTTTGATTCTTGACGATGATGATGCCATCCGTGAAAGTTTTGTGGATTATTTTGAGGATCGCGGCTGGAATGTTGTATCAGCAGGAACAGCTGAAGCCGCGCTCAAGCTCGTCGCCGCTCTGCATCCCGAGGGGGCGGTGGTGGATATACGTTTGCCGGGAATGAACGGAAATGCATTCATGCGTGCCGCGAGCCGGACACATCCCCGTATGGCCTTTGTCATCTGTACCGGTTCTCCGCAGTACGCTCCGCCGTTGGATGTGGGCTCTTCTCCTCAAGTCGCTGGACACGTGTATGCCAAACCCGTACATGATCTGGCGAAATTAGAGGAAACGTTGCGCAGGCAGATTAAAATATGTCAGGAGAGGACGTCTTCCGATGAATGAGCAGCGAACAACAATCCTGGTCATAGAGGATGAAGAGATCCTGCGTGAAAGTCTGGTGGACTACCTGGAAGACCGGAACTTCCGGGTGCTGAGCGCTGAGAATGGAAAGGCCGGTTTGAAAATTCTTGACCAGGAACAGCCTTCGCTGATCCTCACAGACTTGCGAATGCCCGAGGTGGACGGCCTTGAGGTGATGAGACGCGCCAAAGAAAAATTTCCGGATATTCCTCTTATCGTTGTCTCCGGCACGGGAAATATCGGAGATGTGATCACGGCGCTGCGGCTTGGAGCGCATGATTATGTGTTAAAGCCGATTGAAGACATGGCTATTATTTTGCATGCCGTGGAAAATTCGCTTGAACGCGTCCGGCTGCTGCGCGAAAACCGGGAATACCAGCTCAACCTTGAACACAAGGTGGCAGCGCGCACTCTTGAAATAGAGGCGGCAAACGAGCAGCTGCGAGGAATCAATCAACGCTTGCGAAAGGTCGTTGAAACGACTCGCAGCCTTTCGATGTGCCAGGAGACAGGCGATTTCGGCCTCAGACTGCTGGAAGAATTCGCCAACCACATGCAGGCCACCGGAGGAAGCATCTACCTCGTTGAAGAAGCCGGGTTGAGACGGCTGCATGCGCTCGGTTCAGACCATTCACATGATTTCATTCCCTTTCCACTTCCAGAAAATTCAGTTCTGAAACACACAATTGAAGGACGAAGTCCCTTGCTTATTCAAGACATAGGCGAGGACCCGCGCGTTGAGCCCAGCGGGTGGAAAGGGTACCAGAACGGCTCCCTGCTTACATTTCCCCTGTTGAACGAAGAGAACGGGATTGCCGGAATCATCACATTTCACAATAAGAGCGCTCCTCCTTTCATTGATCAAGACAAAGATATCGGCGCGATCCTGGCTGCCCACAGTTGCGAGACACTGCGGGCCGTCCGGGTAATGAACAAGCTCAGGGAAAGCGAGGCGCGATTCCGTGAACTGGTCGAGCTTCTTCCTGAGGCGATCTTTGAAACGGATCTGGACATCCGTCCGCTCTTCATCAATCGAAGGGTCTTCGAGATGTTTGGCTACACGCAGGAAGATCTGGATCGCAATCCAATGGGATTCAATATATTCACCCCTGAAGACAGAAAACGGGCGGTGCAAAACTTTTCGAGGCGACTGGCCGGTGAGAATATCGGCACCCAGGAGTACACCGGACTCAGGAAGGATGGATCCAGATTTCCCATGCTCATGCACGCCGTTCCTCTGTACAGAGACGGAGAGGTCGTAGGCTCAAGAGGGATAGTCATAGATATTACCGAAAGCAAAAAGGTTGAGGAAGAATTGCATCAAGCGCAGAAAATGGAGTCTATCGGCCGGCTGGCGGGGGGAGTGGCTCACGACTTCAATAACATGCTCAGCGTAATCCTTGGCCGTACGGATATGGCCCATTCGAAGATAGATGCGGCCGATCCTCTTCATGCAGATCTGGAAGAGATACGCAAAGCCGCGACTCGATCCGCCAATCTCACCAGGCAACTCCTGGCCTTTGCACGAAAGCAGGCAGTTGTGCAGCAGGTTTTGGAACTCAACGACACCATGGGCGGCCTACTGACAATGCTGAAGCGGATTATCGGTGAAGACATAGATCTTGACTGGCAACCCGGAGAAAACCTGTGGCTGATAAAAATTGACCCGTCTCAGATCGACCAGATAATCATGAATCTTTGCGTCAATGCGCGGGATGCCATCGACAACATCGGGAAGATTACTATCAAGACGGAAAACACCGTGATAAACAATACGTACCGGTCAGGGCGCACGGGTTTTTTACCCGGAGAGTATGTGCTGGTGACGGTCAGCGATACTGGTCATGGTATGGACCAGAATATTCTGTCCCATATTTTCGAACCGTTTTTCACCACCAAAGAGGTTGGCAAAGGCACCGGCCTGGGCTTGGCGACGGTCTATGGTATCGTCAAACAGAATAACGGATTGATTGATGTCTGCAGTGAACCAGGCCAAGGAACGTCCTTTGAAATTTATCTGCCGAGATATGCGAGTGGCTTGGAAACGCCTCGAAAACACAGTGCGAAACAACCGGTGAATGTGAACCGTTTGACAATACTGCTGGTGGAGGATGAGCCTCCGATGCTGGATGTCGTCACAGAAATGCTTGAAATGATGGGGAATACTGTAATTGCCGCAGGGACGCCCGACCAGGCGTTCGCCTTGGCCAAGATGCATACCGGTCAAATCAATCTACTCATCACCGATGTGATTATGCCAACGATGAACGGACGGGATCTGGCTCAGGCGCTTCTTTCGCGCTATCCAACGCTGAGATGCTTGTTTATATCAGGGTACACGGAAGATGTTATTGCCCATCACGGCGTGATGGAGGGTAACGTGCATTTCATCCAGAAACCTTTTTCGAGACGGGATCTGGCCGCAGGAATAGAGAAAGTTTTCGCGGAGGAGCAGAACTGAGGCTGACGCACATGCCCCTGCCTGCGCTGCCCTCTGACATCATAGGCTCCGGTCCCAATCTTTGTAAACCGGCTGGTAGCCGCGGGCGGCGATGGCAGCCGCCACCTCATCAACGCTCCGGTTGTCGGTGATTGCAAACTGGGGCGTCTGTTCTTCTTTTTTTTCGGAGTAGCCACCGACCCCGGTGCTTGATCCGGCGGAATAGCGGGTCGGCCCCAGAGGCAGGATTTGATCGCGGAAGGCCGCGCCTTCCCGTGTGGAGATCGTTAATCCGGCGCGGGGAAGAAAGATGCGCAGCGCGGTTATAAACTGCACAAAAGTCTTGTCGTCAACCGAATAGTCCGGCTGAAAATCGCCTTCGGCCTCGTTGAATCGAGGCAGGCTGACCGCGATTTCCGTCTCAAGATACGTGTTGTCGAGGTAGCGGGCATGCAAGCCGGTCAGGAAGATCTCGCTGCGCGGATCGGCAAGGCCGAGCAGCGGTCCGAGGTTGACCACGCGCATTCCCCCCTGTGCGGCGCGTTCTGGTGCGTCGAGCCGCCATCGGTAATCCATCTTTTTACCGGCCCGATGCACCCGGCCGTACACTTTCTGGTTATAGGTTTCCTGGAAAAGTGTCATGCCATCGACCCCGATCTGATGCAGGCGGCGGTATTCCTCCACCTCAAGGGGATAGATTTCGATGGCCACTGAGGCGAAATAGCGCTTCAGACATTCTGCAGCCTCCTCAAGGTATTGCAGGGGGGTCAGATGCTGGGCCTCGCCGGTGAGGAACAGCACGTGCTGCATGCCGGTACGGGCGATAGCTTGTGCTTCAAGCTCGATTTCCGCAACAGTCAGTTTGCGCCGGATAATCTCGTTTGCATGGTTGAATCCGCAATAGGCACACTGGTTGGCGCAGTGGTTGGAGATATAGAGAGGGATGAATAACTGCACGGTGCGCCCGAAATACTGCACTGTCAGCTGATGCGCCTTACGCGCCATGGACTCCAGGTGCCCGGCTGCCCGCGGGCTCAGCAGAGTGAGAAAATCAAGGGCATCCGGTCTTTCGCGGGCCAGGCTGCGCTTAATGGCCTGATCAGTTACCTGTTCGAAAAACTGGGAAAAATCGAAGTCCCTGTATTGTTCTATGATCCGATAAAAAGACATAGGAGAGTCCTCTCTGCCTGCAAAGAATATTTTTTAATCGAGAAAGCCGGTGAGCGGAGACGAGGCACGGGCCAGATCCGATTGTTCTCCTGATTCGGACAGAAATGCGGCTCGACCGGCCTTAACCGCCTGATCAAAGGCCCGGGCCATGGCAACCGGATCCCTGGCCGTGGAAATGGCGGTGTTAATCAGTACCGCGTCGGCTCCCATTTCCATGGCGGCAGCAGCGTGGGAAGGCCTGCCTATGCCCGCATCGACCACCACCGGTACTGTGCAATTTTCGATCAGGATTTCAATCAGCGACTTGGTTTCCAGACCACGGTTGGTGCCGATGGGGGCGCCCAGCGGCATCACTGCCGCTGCTCCGGCGGATTCCAGCCTCTTGGCCAAGGGCAGGTCCGGCAGCATATAGGGTAAGACCACGAAGCCCTCCTTGGCCAGTATCTCTGTGGCTTTCAGGGTTTCCCAGTTATCCGGCATCAGGTACTTCATGTCGGTAATCACCTCAATCTTGATGAAATCGCCACACCCGGCCGCGCGGGCAATGCGGGCAATGCGTACCGCCTGCTCAGCCGTACGGGCACCGGAAGTGTTGGGCAGGAGGGTAATATTTTTGGGGATATAGTCCAGGATGTTTTCCGACTGGGTCGTGGTGTCTATCCGCCGCAAGGCCACGGTGATTATCTGCGAACCGCATGCCTGCAGCATCTGCGGTATCAGGGCGTTGGCTGCAAATTTTCCGGTTCCGGTTAATAAGCGATTGGTGAATGTAACATTTCCCAGTTTGAATGCATCATCTTTCATGGATCGGCCTCCGTCTCCAAAACTGAGCAGTGAAATCCTGTCTTCTTGTGCCAGGACGCCGCTCTTATGTGATAACCTTCCGGCATCGCTACTGGATGCCGGAAGGTTATCATCTGTATCAAAATAAAAAAGCCACTTGTCCTTGAAGAGAAGGGCAAGTGGCTTGAAAACGGGAAAACCGAAGCGGATTCTGCGCCGGAATTCATTCATCTTGTCTGCTTCCCTTCGCCGGTATTAGCCGGATCAGGTTCATAGGGTTGGATTACTCCTCTCAGCAAGATTGCACCCCTAGCGATGAAATGTTTATAAAGGAAACTCTCCCCCTTGTCAACCCCATGCCTGTCTGCGTTTTGTCTTCGAACATGCACAGGGGGCGCGGCAGGCTGAAAATTCTTTAACTTGGCATTGACAGAAAGTTTTTTCTTGAATAGCTTCCTCCCAGTATTTTCTGTCAAGCCGCTATCGTGTTTTAACCTTCAGCAACGGAAGAATCAAATACATGACTGACATGCTCTATACACCCAAAAGTGAAATTGATGCCCGCATTCATGCCCTGCAAGAGGTTCTGCAGCAACAGGATCTGGACGGGGCCCTGATTGTTCATCATACCAACCTGTTTTACTTCAGCGGCACTTCGCAGAGTTGCCATCTCTTCATTCCTCGTTCCGGCAAGCCCCTGCTGATGGTTCGCAAAAGTTGCCCCCGGGCATTGAAGGAATCGCCGATCGAGCAGATTATCGAGGTGAAAAGCCTGAAAATGATCCCTGAGATCCTGCAAGGAAAAGGGTTTACAGTGGATACTTTGGGGTTGGAGTTGGATGTAATCCCCTATAATACCTGGAAATTTTATAAAAAAATATTCGGGGACATCAATTTGGCCGATATCTCCGATCCGGTCAAGAAGATCCGTATGATCAAGTCATCGTATGAAATCGGTTTGCTTCAAGGGGCCTGCGCCGTCCTTGACCAGGTCTTTGCCGAGGTGCCCTCCATGGTCCGTGAGGGGATGACCGAGATCGAGCTGGCCAGCCTCTTCGAGGCAGGAATGCGCCGTCGCGGCTACTCCGGTTGCAGTAAGATGCGGGCATTTAACCAGGATTTCTTTCTCGGCAATGTGACAAGCGGGACAAGCGGCGCGGTCCCTTCGTACTTCGACGGTCCTGTGGGCGGCAGTGGATTGACTCCGGCCAACAATCCCCACGGGGCAGGCTGGAAGACCATCAGGCCGGGCGAGATCATTTATATCGATTACACCTGCGTGATCAACGGCTACACCGCCGACGGGGCGCGGATGTTCGCAATTGGCTCAGTCTCTGAGCCGCTGCGGCAGGCCCACCGTGCGGCCTTAACCATCCTGGAGCGGATTGTTGCGATGATCCGGCCGGGGGTCATTTGTGAAGACATCTATGAACATTCGGCAGCGCTGGCGCAAGAAATGGGGCTGCAGGATAACTATATGGGAATCGGCAACGACCGGGTACGCTTTGTCGGTCATGGAGTGGGCCTGGAACTGGATGAATATCCGATCTTTGCGAAGGGGATGAAGATGTCGTTGGCCCCGGGGATGACCTTTGCCCTTGAGCCCAAATTCGTCTTCCCGGAAGGGGCAATCGGCATTGAAAACACCTACGCCCTAAAGGCGGACGGCGTCGAGGTCTTAACCCATGCGCCGCAGGACATCCTTGTGATTTAGGAGGATGAACAGATTCCGCCCCGGTTGGCTTTGCCTGCGCAGCAAGGCTTCTGGCTTAAGCCTCGCTTGTTGCCTGACGCGTTAATAGTGCAATAATTATGCTCGGTGTTTACTCCGGACAGAAGGATCTCAACGATTTTCCTGCCTTCATATGGGCGGCTAAGCGTGTGAGTTCCGGTCTGGAATGAAAAAAGAAGGCTTTATATGCCGGGCAGAGGTAATTCAGGCCGCCTTTGCCGTCGGCGGTTTTTGCTATGCGGTCTTTAGGACAGCCGCCGTTGCAGGCGTCGAGAACCCCGCATTCCCTGCAGAATGCCGGCAGGGAATGCTGCTTTGCTTTCCCGAATCGAATCATTTCCGGATCTCTTGCCAGGTCGATGAGTTTTCGCTGCCTGAGCGTGCCGATCCTGTATTCAGGACCGACAAAGTGATCGCAGGCGTAAAAACTCCCGTCATGTTCAAGAACTGCAATATCTCCGCAGGTTTTTCGGTGGACGCATAAGGCATGCGGGACACCATAGACCGGCCGCAGGGCCTCATCGAAATTCTGGATGACTACCCGCCCAACATCCTCTTTGATCCACCGATCGAAGACCCGGCAAAGAAAGGTGCCGATTGCCGTGGGCTCAGCTGCTGCCGGACTGATACTGCCGTGTATCCCTTGAACAACCAGGGGGAGAAACTGGATGTAGACTGCCCCGAGACTTCGGAAAAAGTCATAGACCCTGCCGGGTTGAGAAACATTGCCCGAATGCAGGACGCAGAGGACATTACAGAAGACCCGGTGCTTTTTCAGGAGTTGAAAAGCGTGCACCGCCTGGGCATGAGTCGGCTTCCCGGCAGCAGTAGTCCTGTACAGATCATGCAGGTCCTCGGGGCCGTCCAGACTCAGACCAACGGAAAAACCTTCCAGGGAAAGGAATTCTGCCCATTCTTCATCCAGAAGCAACCCGTTGGTCTGCAGCCCGTTGGTCACTGTTCTGCCTTCTGGCGTATATTTTCGTTGAAAGTTCCGAATGCTTTTGAAGTACTCGACGCCCAGAAGTGTCGGCTCGCCTCCGTGCCACTCAAAATGCGTATTCGGACCGGGGGAGGCCTCAAACCGCTGGCTGATATACAGTTCCAGCAGCTCTTCGGACATCCTTGGGGAACTTGCCTGAAAAAGGGATTGTTTTTCCAGATAATAGCAGTATTCGCAGCGCGCGTTGCAGCGCGGACCTGCGGGTTTGGCCATTACCAGGCATTCAGGGGCCTCCTTCATGGATTGAACTTCAGGCGGCAAGAGTTTTATAAAAAAATGTCATAAGCCGGACAAAGGAATCACGGACTGCCTTGACATTGTATGACTGGCTGTCATCATTGAAAAAGGCGTGGTTTGCTCCGTCATAAATTGATCGTTCATAGGTCGTCCCGGAGGTGCGCAGACCGGCATCGAAGGTTGGAATCCCTTCGTTGATTCTCAGGTCGTTAGCTCCGTAAAAACCGATAACGGGACATTGTATGGATGGAATTTTTTCCTCGGGAGGCGTGCTCCCGTAAAAGACCGCAGCGCCCGAGAGTTCCGGTTCTTCGCAGGCCAGCAGGGCTGAAAGACCTCCTCCCATGCAGAAGCCCACGCAGGCGACCTTCTGGTCCTTTGTCTCCGGCTGCCCGGTTCTGAGGTGATGAACCGCCTTCCTCAGACGAGGAACATATTCTGACAGTCTGCTGACTCCCGCCAACAGGCGGTCGCAGGTCTCACCGATCTCTGAGCAGTCGGGTTCGGGAAGTCTGGACAGTTCGATTTCCCTGGAAGCGGGATCTTTCCAGGCGGCAGGAGGTAGTTTCCTGATAAATCTCATTGCCCTGTCGATCCGCCCAGGGGAGAGTGCGGCGGGACGTTGTCCGTTAAGAGCAAAAAGATCCGGCGCGAGGGCTGCATAGCCTGCAGCGGCAAAGCGTCTGGTTACATCTTCTATATGTTCATTGACTCCCCATATTTCCTGAATTACAAGAATAGAGGGAAGCGGTTCCGAGGCGTTTTCGGGATATGCAAAATACCCGCTCTGGTCTGCGTAATGAATCCAATTGCCTTTGATTGCCATAAGCATCTCCTGTCAGAACAAGTCGTTGAATAACGGCTGCTTTCCGAATGAGCGTATCGGGTTCCTTCAGCCAAGGGGTCTTGAAATGGCACGGGCCTTTAAAATATACATATTCCCCTGCCTCCAGCATAATACCCCTTTTTAAGATGGCCTGTATCAATTATTTGATTCAGGCAGAGCAATCGCTTCGCATCAGGCAAGAGCTCTGCCTGATGCGGTCGTCACCGTCTTCATGATACCTTCATTGCGCCACCTGCTATATGTCCCAGAGGCTTGATAACAGTTCTATGCTGAGCAGACAAATTTTTGAAGAGCGTCAGGGCTGATCCTACGGCAAGAATGGCGAGCGGGAAGATTATCTGCAGGACAACAGGCAACAGCCAAAGATAGACGATTGTATCAGAGAGAGAAAACATGACAGGCCTCCATTCGTAGAAATGATCTTTGTCCGATAGAACCTGACAAACTGTCCGGTTCTTTTCGAACCTTCCTCAACAGATAGAAAATACCACTCGATCGTACTCGTGACCAAGTGTCAATAACCGTTTGAAAACTGCATTTCAACGAAGTGGCTTATCAGAAAACGCCGGGGCGCTGGTGTTGTAAAACGTTGTTCTTCCGTTTTATTAAAGGGGGTCTTCCTTTCTCTAGCATAGGGATCTTCATGTCAATTGTCAAAGATTTATTGCGCCCGGAAATCCCGGGAAGACAGCAAAACGGAAATGTAAACAGAGTGTTCGGATTGATAGGGAAAATATGCGCACAAGTTGCGCACATGACCTCTTCGGTAGGAGGTGTGATACGGAAGGATGGAGGCATTAATTCGGGAAAATGCACCGAGAATGTCTGTTGTTGCACAATATGCATAGCCAGCACAATGTAGAATAATTCGCACACGGGCATAAAAAAAAATTATTTTCATTCCTTCCTCAAAAAAATTTCCACTCCTTCATTGTAGATCTCTTTGCCGGGATGTTCGGGGTGTTTATTTTTTCGGAAAATGATTATTTTACGTGTCGGTAGCCTTGGCATTCAATCATTGTACGTTTTTTACGGATCTCTGTGTATTTGCGTGGTGCTGCGGAGAGCCGCTTCCAGCTTGCGCATGACAGGGGTATTTCATTTCCGAATGACAAATTTTTATCAGATGGAGAATTGAAATGAGGAAGTTTTTGATTGCAATAGTTGCTATCCTATTCATTGCGGTCACGCATAATGCCCTGGCAGATGATGGAGATCCCTACCAGGACAGCATCAGTGTTTTCAAGAGTGCGCATGAACTCGAGTATTTTTTTAAAAATTCATACGGCTATGCCGTGTTTCCAACTGTCTGGAAGGCCGGCTATATTATCGGCGGTTCCACTGGTGATGGGCAGGTCTACCGAAAAGGAGAGGTCATAGGATTAACACGGTTGTATGGAGGATCAATCGGTTTTCAGATAGGGGGGGAAGCCTTCAGCGAAATCATCTTTTTTCAAGACGAACAAGCGTATGCTGCATTTACCAGCGGAAATTTTGCCTTCGATGCCAATGCCGAGGCGGTGGCTTTAACGGCCGGAGCGCAGGCCAGTGCTGGAACAGGAGGTACCAATGCGGGACTTACCGCCGGTCAGAATGATGAAGTTCAGGCAGAAACTGACTATATCAACGGAATGGCCACTTTTGTACATGCGAAGGGCGGGCTTATGGTGGATGCCAGTGTCGCCGGGCAGAAATTTACGTTTGAACGGCTGTCCGCGTGGTGAGCGCGTCGCGCCAGGGCGTAATTTCCCTGCCTGCAATTCCGGTAGTGAAAGAGGGGGCAAGGAGAGGCAAAATTGGTTTGAATATCCGCTCTGGTAAATACGTTCGGATATTCAGTCTCTTGATTTATTGTTCAAGCTTTTTTGGGAGCGTGCGTTCAATTTGCGGGCCAGACCAGAGGTAACATCCTTGAAGTTAAGGAATAATTCAATAATTTGACAGGGATGCCAAGAGAGATTATTATATGACACATACGGTGCGTTTTTGCATCTATCCTTTTTTTAAAATGAGGAGACTCTTATGAAACCTGTTGGTCATGTCAATCAGGCCCAGCCTCAGAATACAGTTAAAAATCACCCGAAACCGCCGCCACCACCTCCGCAGACCCAGCAGACTCCTCCGGTAAAAGATACCGTCACGATAAGTAATGCCGGAAAGCAGGCGTCCAATCAGGCAACCGGAGGCGGAGGCGGGAAGGGATAATAATCCTGACTGAATGGTACGCCGGGGGCTCAAAGCAGGTGTGCTTTGTTACGGGGTATCAGCTGAAAATAAGAGTTTTTACGAGTTTTGACAATGCCCTGTCCGGAAGTGCAGAAGTCTGGCATGAACGGTCACTTTTGATGCAAGGAAGAACCTGCAGCCTGCATGCGCAAGCGCCTTGGTTTACACTGCGTCGGCCTCATACAGAGAGCGACCAATCTTTTTGCTGTACTCGCCGAAGGCAAACTCCCTCCTGATGTTTCCTCCACCCCGAATTTCACACAAGAACCAACGCGCTTTTATGTGAACCCATTGAGCGTTGAACCGGCAATTGTCGGGGTTCCTTGCAGATTTTGAACAAGATTCTGTAAGAATGCCGAGAGGGTCGGGGGCGTTGCTTGACCCCCTGCGGGTGCTGCCCCACCTCCCGTAGCTGTTACCAGGGTGCTGAAATCGGATTGCAGCGTGGACAAATCGTTCTTCAGGCTTGGGTTGGTCCCTTCTAGGTTGTTATTCGACAATGCTGAAATAATCCCTTGCAGGCCATTGGTCAGAGTCGAAGCGTATGCTCCATTGGCGGCGCCGGTCGCCCCGCCCGTTTGATCCTGCACAGCCGTAAAGAGATCATGTAAGAACGCCTGCAGAGCCTGGGTGGCTGTGGTGGTCCCTGTGGTTGCAGGGGTGGCAGCGGTGGAAATGGCGTTTTGATCGGTCTGGTCTGTAGCTTGAGAATATGTATTCAGGTTGAGGCCTATCTGGCTGAGACTCGTCTGGATTGCATCTATCAGATCATTGCTGCCTGAAGCGTGATGGTGATGTCCGCCGGATACGGTTTTTCCGGTTCCGCCTGAATTTTGCGTTACGGTACCCGTCTGTTTCAACTGATTCCAATAACTCTGCGCGCCTGTTGCATTTACAGTAGTCATTTCAGTTCTCCCTGGTTTCTGGTTACATTTTGTTTGAAGTACCGGCCTGCTGCATTCAGCGAAACATCCCTGGTCCTCATGGAATATCAATGCCGATACGCAGAGTATGAGTAATGGGATGCTGCGTATCGTGACGCGTAATATGCGCTCCGTCCGTATACAGGCGCTCCCCAGGGACCGCGATTCGAGTATGATCGATGCCAGTACCCATCAATGCTCCACCACCAGAATCCTGCGTAGAAAAACGGTGCCGGGACTCCTATCGCCGGTGTCGGCGCTGAATATACCGCCGAAGGAGCAGGTGCATAATATCCCGGCGCAGGGGCGTAATACACGGGAGCAGGTGCGTAGTATGTTTGCGCATAAACAGGTTGCGGATACGCTACCGGGACAGGTAATGGAACCGGAATCAGAAAACCACGAAAAGCAAAGCACGGAGTCACTGCCCCGAGCAACAACAGAACTGCAACGATACAAGAGCGTTTAAGATGCATGCTTCTTTCCTCCTCTTCATTGAGACGTGCGTCTCTGCTCCGAATCTGAAAATAAACGAAGCCCTCCTATCCTCCTTTGAGCATAATCATTTCCACTGCAAGTGTGAATATGTTTTTTCGTTCATCCCTGTAAAGCCAACCTTCAAACACTCTGTTCAAGCATGCCTACATTTTTTTCATAAAATAAATTTCATGTAAGTTATGGACATAAGACAGGAATAATGTGGAACGTGAAACTGTCGGTGGAGTGCGGTTTTACAAACCGTACAGTGTAAGTATACTATTTTTATCCCTTGAAAGAAATGTATGAAAATTAGAAAGAAGGTCCGGCAATGAAGATCGGAAATAAAAATATCAGCGACGGTTTCGGGTTGTTTCTTGCGCTTTTGTTGCCCTTTATCGCCTGCCTTATTCAATGGTTGCTCTGGTCCTTTATTAAACCGTTTGTCTGGTTTCTCTTTTATCCGGCTGTCTTCTTCAGCGCATGGGTCGGCGGCAGGATATACGCCGGTCTTGCTTCTTCTGTAGTCTCTTCCACCTTGGTCTGGTATTTTTTTATACCGCCACAGCTGACATTTGAGATGAAAAGCACCAATAATCTCATTTCAGTATGGATCTTCATGGCCATGGGAGGATTGTTCAGTTTTACCCATGATCGCCTGAGAAAGGCCAATGTCAAAACAGTTGAAGCATTGGATGCAGCACGAGCCGCCAATGAACAGCTGCAGAATGCCAATGAGAAAATCAACGGCCTTTACCAGAAGACACTTGAATTGGACAAGCTGAAAACACAGTTCTTTTCAAACGTCAGCCATGAGTTGCGTACTCCGCTCACTCTGATCCTTGGACCATTGAACAGAAGCCTCTCCGAACCGGGTTTGCCCGGCAGCCTCCGGAGCAATCTGGAGGTCATAAAACGTAACGCCCAGCTTCTTTACCATCATGTCAGCGATCTTTTGGATATCTCAAAAATTGAGGCCGGCCGGATGGAACTCCGCTATACCAGGCTGGATCTCGCCCAATTGGTACGGGTAATTGCGTCGCATTTTGAAAGTGCCGCTGCAGACCGAGGTATCCGCTATGCCGTATCGACTCCTGTGCATCTTGCCGTTGAAAGTGACGGGGAAAAAATACAGCGTATCCTGCTTAATCTCCTTTCCAATGCGTTCAAATTCGTGCCTGACGGCGGTTTAATCGGTGTGACGCTTACAACGCAGGACGGGCGGGCTGTTATCGGGATTATCGATAATGGTCCCGGTGTCCCTGGGCCTTTGCGTGAGGCCATATTTGAGCGTTTCCGCCAGGTGGAAGGGCATGCGGCGAGAACCCATGGAGGAACCGGCCTGGGGCTCTCGATCGTTCGTGAATTCATTGAACTGCTTGGAGGTGACGCCGTATGCGGTGAAGCGCCGGAGGGAGGTGCCGTATTTACTGTGACGATGCCGCTGTCGGCGCCGCAAGGAACGGTAATAGAAGAAGAGGCCGCACGCATCGATACGGTACTGGATACGGGTATATGGCGGGAACCGGAATCGGGGATGGCTTCAAATTTACCAATGAAGGAACATTCTGAGCGTCAAAGTTTATCTCTGATCCTGGTTGTTGAAGATAACAAGGATATGAATGCGTATCTTGGAGATATCCTCAAGCCGCACTACCGGATTGTTTCAGCCTTCGATGGAGAGGATGGGCTGGAAAAAGCAATGAAGGTCAAGCCGGATTTGATCATCACGGACATGATGATGCCTAAAATGAGCGGCGATCAGATGGTGGCGGAATTACGAAAACACGCGGAAATGGCAGATACGCCGATTGTGATGCTGACCGCTAAGGCGGATGACGGGTTGCGGGTCGAGCTGTTGCAGCATGGAGTGCAGGATTATCTTCAAAAGCCGTTTCTGGACGATGAACTGCTGGCGCGGATCGGCGGATTGCTTGCGGAGCGCAGACGTTCATTTGAACAATTGCGGGAAAGTGAAGCGAAGTTTCGGGCATTGTTCGACAATATGCTGAATAGCCTGGTCCATTGCCGCTTAATTTTCCGGGAGGGGATTGCTGTTGATTATGAATATATTGACGTGAACCCGGCCTTTGAAAAAATGACGGGCCTCAAGGGAGTGAAAGGGCGTAAGGTGAGTGATGTTCTTCCGGGATATTGCGTTGATAACTCAGAATTACTCAATATTTTTGGAAAGGTGGCCATGACCGGGACGCCTGTGCACTGGGAGCATTATCTTGCATCGACAGGTTCATGGTTCAGATTCGCCATTTACTCTCCGGCCAAAAACGAAGTCGCCATTATAGGCGAGAATATAACCGAGAGGAAGCTGGCTGAAAAGGGAGTCCTGCGATTGAATGCAGAACTCGAACACCGGGTGGAAGAGCGGACAGCGGAGTTATTGGCTGCCAACCATGAGCTCGATGCCTTTGCCTACGCCGTCTCACACGATCTGCGCGCCCCTCTGCGCGCTATGAGCGGCTTCTCGCAGGCACTCATTGAGGACTTTAGCGACGGTTTACAGGCCGAGGCCCGGGTCTATCTTGATCAGATAACTCTTGCCAGCCGGAGAATGGGCGAGTTGATCGACGGTTTGCTGGTCCTGTCCCGCAGCACCCGCTGTCAACTGCGGAAGGACAGGGTCGATCTGTCGGGTATGGCGGAACGATTCCTGCACGAATTAACGATTGAAGATCCTGCGCGCCAGGTGCACTGGGAGATTGAACCGAATCTGATTGCGCAAGGGGATAAGACCATGATGGAGGTGGTCATGCGCAATCTCCTGCACAATGCCTGGAAATATACATCGCGTCGAGAGGAGGCGGCGGCCATCCGCTTCTTTTCGCCAAAGGATGGCGTGCAGCACTGTTTCTGTGTAGCCGATAACGGCGCCGGATTCAATATGGCGCATGCATCGAAGCTGTTTCAGCCGTTTCAGCGATTGCACCGCCAGGAAGAATTTCCCGGCATTGGAATTGGACTTGCTACGGTTCAGCGCATTATCCATCGCCACGGGGGCAGGATTGTAGCGGAAGGGCAACAGGATCAAGGGGCGACATTCTGTTTCAGTCTGCCACGCCACCATACAAACGGGAAGGGCGAATCATGAAGAGTAAGTCACTTTTACTTGTAGAGGATAATCCTCAGGATGAAATGTTGATCCTGCGGGCATTGAAGAAGGCCAATGTCGCCAATATCATTCATGTGGTGCGCGATGGTCAGCAAGCCGTCGACTTTTTATTGAATACCGATGCAGGCGCCGAACGGGTACTGCCGGCAGTTATCCTTCTGGACATAGGCCTTCCCCGTCTTTCCGGTCTGGAGGTGTTGGATATAATCCGCAAGGATCAGCGGACCAAGCTGGTGCCGGTGGTTATCCTGACCTCTTCCGATGAGGAAAGAGACCGATTGCGGAGTTATGAGTCCGGTGCAAACAGTTTTGTCCGGAAGCCGCTTGAATTTTCTGAATTTGCCGAGACTGTGGCACGTCTCGGTATTTATTGGATCGCCACCAATCAACCACCGGGCACGCCATGATGAAAGCAATACAGATATTGCTGGTGGAGGATGCCGAGGCGGACTTCCTTCTCATTGAGCGCCAGATCCGTCAGAGTGAGCTGAAGGCTGAAATCTGCTGGGTTCGCGGTGCCGATGAACTTTCAGGAGCTTTGCAAAACGATAAATGGGACGTGGTTTTGACTGACTACAGTGTACCCGGCATTGATTTTTCGGAATCCCTTCTGCATATCCGGGGGAAATATCCGCAGATCCCCGTAATCCTGGTCTCAGGCACAATCGGCGAGGAAACGGCTGTTGAACTCATGAAGAAGGGACTCAATGATTTTGTCCTGAAAGACCGTCTGTTCCGGCTTGTTCCGGCTCTTATACGCAGCCTGAGCGAACAGTATGAAAGGGAAAAACGAAAGGACGCCGAGCGGAAACTTCAAAAAAATGAGCAACTCATGCGTGCCGTGCTGGAAGGCACTTCCGATGCGATCTTTGTCAAGGATTGCCAGGGACGATACCTGCTCTTCAACGAGGCTGCAGCCCAATTAACCGGTTTTGAGAGTGATACTGTTATCGGCAGGGACGATACCTTTCTCTTCCGGTCTGAAACTGCAGCAAACATCATGGAAAGTGACCGAGTGATCATGGGGGAGGGCGCATTGCAGACCCAGGAGGCATGGCTTACCCTGAATAACGGCACAAGGATGGCCTCTTCCACGACCAAAGGCCCGGTCTTCGGCCAGGATGGGAAGATCAGCGGAGTTTTTGGGATAGCCAGGGATATCACAGCCCGGAAAGAGATGGAAGAGGCTTTGAAAAAGAGCGAGGAACGCTTTCGCACCTATATTGAAAATGCGCCTCTGGCAATCCTTGTTACTGATTATCAAGGAAAGTTCACAGATGCCAATCCTGCGGCAGTTCAGCTCTTTGGGTATGGCCGGGAAAGCCTGCTTGCACTTGGGATTTTCGCTCTTACGCATCGTGAAGATCTGGAGCATATCCGGCATGACTTCAAGGAGATGCATTTTTCCGGACATCTCGGGGGCGAATACCGGATGATGACGCAGGATGGGCGAACGTTATGGGTCTCGATAAAAGGCATACAGATGGGGGAGAACCAATGCATGGCCTATTTCCAGGACATAACCGATCGTAAAGATGCCGAGAAAACCCAGCAACTGAATATGCGTCTGCTTGAATTAATTCATACATATACGCATATACCGGAGTTGCTCGATCATTTTGTCCATGAAATAAAGGTGTTCACCGGCTGTGAAGCTGTGGGTATCCGGGTGTTGGACGATCATGGCAATATCCCCTATCAGGCGTATGAGGGATTCAGCGCGCATTTTTTTGAAACCGAGAGCCCGCTTTCCATTAAATCAGACCGGTGCATGTGTATCAGTGTGATCAAGGGGGATATTGACGCGCACCTGCCTTTTTATACGCAAGGCGGGTCATTTTACATGAATGGGACAAGCCGTTTTTTGACCACCGTTTCAGAAAAGGATAAAGGCGAGACCCGTAATGTCTGCAATATGACGGGGTATGAATCGGTCGCCCTGGTGCCGTTCAGGAGTGAAGGCCGGGTCAGCGGCCTGATTCATGTCGCTGATCATAGGGAGAATATGGTTCCCTTATCCGTCGTTCAGATCCTTGAACGGGCTGTGATGCAATTAGGGACCGTCTTTGAACGCACACGGGCTCAAATGAAGGTCCGTGAGAGTGAAGAGCGGCTACGGTCAATCATGGATAACGCGGGAAGGGCAATCTGGGTCAAGGATCTGGAGGGAAGATTTTTGATGGTGAACAATTTCTTCCTAGATGTTCTTGGCAAATCCAAGCAAGAGGTCCTCGGTTACACGAATTTTGATCTTCTGCCGCGCAGGCTGGCAGAGGAGCGGACCCAAAATGACCGGTTGGTGATTGAATCAGGACTTCCTCTTGAAGGAGAAGAATTGTTCGTTATGGCTGACGGATATCATACCTTCCTGTCCGTGAAATTTCCCCTGTGTGATGAAAAGGGGAAGGCCTATGCCCTGAGCGCCATCAGTACAGATGTGACCAGACTCAAAAATGCTGAAGCCTCTTTGAAGCATGAGGAAGAGAAATACCGGCAATTATCCCAGGAATATAAGGTTCTTCTTGATAACGTTCCCGACGGAATTGTCCATCTTTCTCCCCATCTTGAGATTCGTTGGGTAAATTCCGCTGCACAGAAGATGTTCGATCTGGAAAACGGCCCGGAATTTCAGGGCAAAACGTGTTTCTCCGCCTTCTGGAAGATGGAAGAGCGCTGCCTGTCCTGTCCGGTTGTCCAAAGCGTTTCATCTGGAAGAAGTGAAATGGGAGAAATCTCCTTGAACGATGAGAGGAAGTATGAGATTCGCGCTGTTCCGGTTGTCAGCGAGTCAGGAGAAATAGAAGGGGTGATTGAAATTATCCGCGATATTTCAGCGCATCGCAAACTGGAAGAGCAATTCCGACAGGCCCAGAAAATGGAATCTATTGGTACCCTTGCCGGGGGGATTGCCCATGATTTTAATAACATCCTTTCAGCTATCCTGGGCTATGGAGAAATCCTCCTCGATGATATGGACAAAGATGATCCGCGGCGAGAGAATGTGGAAACCATTATGGAGGCGGGTTTTCGCGCTACGCGTCTGACCAAAGATCTCCTCCTTTTCAGCCGCAAACAGATAAACGACAAGCAGACTATTGACCTTAACGAAGTCATTACACGGGTCGAAAAATTTATCCGCCGCATTATCGGGGAAGATATCCAGTGTGCAACCAATCTGGCTAAAAGGCCTATGCTGATTTTTGGCGACGGGCATCAGATCGAACAGGTTCTGATGAATTTTGCGACGAATGCCAGGGATGCCATGCCTGCAGGAGGAAATTTTTCTATTGCCACAGATTTCCTGGAATTCGATGCCGACTTTATTGAGAATCACGGTTTTGGAAACCCCGGGATGTATGTTTCAATCACGGTCTCCGATACCGGCAAAGGTATGGATAAACAGACGTCCGAGAAGATATTCGAGCCATTTTTCACGACCAAGGGGATGGGCAAGGGGACAGGGCTTGGGCTTGCTGTCGTTTATGGAATTATTAAAGAGCATAACGGCTATATCAATGTCTATAGCGAGCCTGAGGAAGGGACGGTATTCAGGGTATATCTGCCGATGCTCCAGGAAGGGAAACACACAGATCAAAAACTTGCTGGAAGTGAAAAGCCCCGGAGAGGACAGGAGACAATCCTTCTTGCTGAAGATGAGGAGACAGTCCGCCGATTATTCAGGACGCTCTTGATTCGGTATGGATATACCGTGATAGAAGCGGTTAATGGAGAAGATGCGGTCCGGAAATTTGAAGAAAACAGGGATTCAATTGACCTGCTTCTGTTTGATCTCGTCATGCCGAAGATGGATGGAAAAAAGGCATTTGAACAAATAAAATTATCCGACAAAAGCGTGAAGGGGATATTTGTCAGTGGTTATGCCCCGGAAAATATCCAGCGGAAAGATCTTTTTAATCTCAATACAAAGATTCTTTTTAAACCAGTTTCACCTTCGGAATTACTGAGAACTATTCGCAAGGTTCTTGATGAACCTCTGGTTGATGTTGAGGCGGATTAGCAGTGTGCAGAGGCCACTGAGCATTTCTGTATACATCTGCCGAACCCTGCTGGTTCAGAAGGGTTCGGCAGATGCTTTTGCAATACGGTGCTGGGGGTTGAAAATAGCAGGTTAATTTCCCTGGGCAGCCAGGTCGTCGTCGTAAAGCCTCTCGAAGAAGAGTTTGTGTTTCGCTTCTTCCTGAGCCAACAGCCTGAAAAGCTTTATGGATTCATCTTCTGTTGAAGACAGGGCAAGATCGTTGTAGAGTTTCACGGCTAATTCTTCCCGTTTCATGGCAAGCACGAGAATGTCCTGCATGGACATATTCTCGGTATAATCCGTTTCGGTCAGATAGTCGCTGATCTTCAAATCGGTGATCTTTTTCAACTCATAGGACTGTATAACGCCCTTGTTCTTTGTTATATTTGTCAGCAGTTTAACATGCCGCGCTTCTTCCTGGGCAAGTTCCTTGAAAGTCACAGCCAACGCAGTTGAAGACTGTTTCTTGCTGAGTTCATTATAGAAAGTTACTGCCTCTTTTTCTTTTCCCAATGCAAACTCTAATATTTCATCAACAGACTTAAAATTCATGTATGTGACCTCTTTGAAAAGGTGGTTATTTGTCTTCAGAATGGAATTACAGGGTAATACCACTAAATCTCCTGCCTTGGCCCAGGCCTGATCAAACCGTAAAGATAATCCTCATGTTTCTGCCGTGCAACCCGCAATCGGGTACCGCTTGATCAGCAATCCGATTGCGAGCTGTCGCCGGTTCGTGAGGCCGGGACATTGACAGAACTCTCATTTTCCGCAATATGAATGAAATATTCCGGTATCTATATACGGCTGAGAACAGAATCCCGTGAAACATTGCAGATCGATGCAACTTCTTTCGGATCGAAACCCAGACAGACTGCGAGCAGCTGATTATAGTCAAAGACCGGTATTTTGTACCGTTCTTCCCCCAGCCGTTTATTCAAGGTATTCTGAATATTTTCCATATGCATCAGACAGGTGATACAGGACACAGCAATAAAGTCGGCTTTGGTTTCATTGAGTATTGCATCAAACTTGGTCTTCGCGAACTCAATGGCCTGCTCGGGGGTGCTCTTCATGAATCCGCCCGCTCCGCCACAGCATTGCAGTTCCCGGCTGTAGCTGTCGACCGTAGCACCCAGGGCCTCAACCAGTTCCCGCATGCCCTTGGGCGCCCTTGCAGATTCCTCAAAGCCGACGACCTCGCTTGGATACAGGGTATGACAGGGATACTGAACGATACCATGGAGACCTTTCAGGCTTTTCTTAACCTGTGAGGCGATCGTCTCTGGCCCTATTTCCTTATACAGGATTTCAGAGACATGGCGGATCTTTGATTTGCCCGAAACCTGGCGTCCGGTCGGTTCAAGCAACTCATTGACCTTGGCCCTTTTTTCGGCATTGTGCATGATATGCTCCCTTCCCATTCGCAGGGAACTGTAGCAGGAACCGCACTGGACCATGAAGTCACAGCCTTTTTCCTCTGCGATGGAGAGGTTCCAGCCGCTTGTCGCCAGCCAGGATCCGTCGTCGGTCGATGGAAACGCGCCGAAAGCCGGACAGCACACATAATTATCAGCATCTATCAGATCAATGCCCAGTACGGGCATGGTCGCCCTTATCGCCCGCTCCACATCCGGCCGGACAGCTGGGGTATTACATCCCAGAAAAAGACAAAATTCCATTTCTTATTCCTCATGTATATGAAAATGATCGCTCATGGCGAAGTGCCGACCGATCATTTTCATCGTTCATGAATGATCGTGAAGAAAATAACAGGATTCGGCAAGCTTCGCTTTTTGTCATCCGCCGAACATGTAGTCATTGGCGCTGACTACCGGTGTCTTCATGAGCATTGCACGAAACAACTCCAATTGTTCAGGATTGTTCGTTATTGTTTTCAATTGCGGCAGTCCCAATTTATCGCGCAATTCGGCGTTTACGCCGACAGCCTGGGTATAGCCCCTCTTGTAAATTTCGACGATGGAGGGCGGCACCCTTGTTTCATCATTGGCGCTCTGCCATTGCCGGATAGCCAGTATCATCTCGAAGGGCTTGACATCCATCGGGCACATCTCCTCACATTTTGAACAGGAGACGCAGGCCCAGGGCGTATCATCATCCAGGAGTTGCTCTTCAAGCCCAAGAATCACCTTCCGAGCCAGATTTCTGACCAGAAGCGGAGGGTCTCCCTGCGATGCAGGACATCCGGACAGGCATGTGCTGCAGTTGAAACAATGATGGAGGTCGCCAGTATTATAAATATCCTTCCATAAGTCTTTAATTGATCCAGTTAAATCCATAATATCCACCCCTTATTCCGCAGTTGATGAGAAGAAATCGTTCATAAGCTTTGCATCAATGACAGCCATCAACTGTTTGTCATTCCATCCTGTGACTTCCGCCGCATTATTCTGACATTCGACTGCGCACATGCCGCAGGCCTGGCAGGCGGCGGCATCCACTGTGATGCACTTATCAACCTCATTGTACGAACGCGCTCCATAGGGACAAATATTCACACATCTCTGACAGCGGATGCAAAGGGCATCCTTCACCACTGATGTGACGCTAGCCGTATGCACCTCGCGACCGGACAGGTAGGTATAGGCTTTATGCGCCGCAGCCTCAGCCTGAGTCATCACATTTTTCAGCGGCATCGGAGAATGACCGGTACCAGCCAGATAGAGACCGGCTTTCTGGAATTCAATGGGACGCCATTTTGAATCAGCCTCGGCCAGGAATCCGTCATCGGTAAGTGATATTCCGAAGGCATTGGCAAGATCCCTGTTTGTCTCTTCCGGATCTACTCCGGTGGATAAAACCAGCAGATCAGCCGGCAACTCCAGCTCTGTATTCAGAACGGTGTCCATGAATTTGACGACGGGTTTCCCGTCGATCATCTCCATCCGAGGTTTGTCGGCAAGGTCGTAATTCATGAAAATAATTCCTGCCGATCTGGCTTTGGTGTAGTACTGCTCATTAAAGCCATAGGCCATCACATCCCGATAGAGGATAATGATCCGGGTTTCCGGGTTTTTTCCCTTGATCTTCAGTGCATTGGAAATTGCCCACATGCAGCATATCCGGCTGCAGTAGTGCCGCCCTTCTTTTTGCCGCGACCCGACGCATTGGATCATGACGACATTTTCAATCCCGCTGACATCGATATCGCCATTGGCAATGCCCTTTTTGAGTTGCCCTTGCGTAATCACAAAATCAGAGGTGCCGTACCCATATTCGGTTGTAGCCCCTTCGTGGCCGCCAGTGGCCAGGATAACAGCGCCATGGTGCAGATAGGTCCGCTCGTCGGAATCTTTGAGACGCAGCTTCGATTCAAAGGAGCCGAGGCTGCCAATAGTTTTTTCAACTTCACAGTTGAGATGAACCGTTATGTTTTTGTTTTCGTAGATTTTGAGCTTCATATCACTGGCCATGGCTACTGGCTTCATCCCTTCAACCGTAGCCTCGACATGGTTTCCCAGATAGCCGCCAAGATGTGCGTCCTTTTCGACAAGATGCACCGGGACGCCCCGGCCGGCCAGTGACAGGGCGGCCTGCATTCCGCCGATACCTCCGCCGACAACGAGAGCGGTCTGGTTGATCGGCAAAGTGCTGACATGCAGGGCCGGCTTATATTTCAGCTTTTGAATATCGGCTTGCACCTCTTTTGCAGCTCGCAGCGTCCAATCTTTGACAGAGGGCTCAATCATGCCTCTTCTGGCAATCCCGAACAGATCGAAGATCTCGACCATGGAGGAGTTGAACCCTGCCTTTCGGGCAACGTTTTTCAACTTCTGCCGATACATCAAAGGTTGACAGGCTCCGATGAGCAAGCGGTTGCATTTGGTCTTGCCCAGAATGTCGATGGCGGCTGCTTCTCCGTTTTCCTTGCAGATCGACTCGACAATATGGACTTCACCCACTCCTCCGATACCCTGAATTTCTTTGCTGAGAAGCTCGTAATCGATGCCATTGGCACCAACTTTTTCACCGCATTTGCAGACGGCAACGGCTATCTGGGGCAATTCCCGTTCATGGGCAGTAGGCTCAGGAATCTCTTCCTCAAGTACCGTATCAACGCTCAGTGTGGTCAGGAAGTTTGTGGCCTCTCCTGCTGCTGCGATGCCGGTGGATATGGCCTCGCTGACATCCGTGAGGCCTGTCAGGGAACCGCAGATAAACAGGCCGGGCTTGCCGGAAACCTTGATCTCACTGTAGAGCTCTGTGGCAATGAGGCCGCGGGAATCCAGCGGGGCATTCATCAAATCTGCCCATTTCTTATGCGTTTCAAAAGGAATCTGACCGGTTGACATGACAACCAGATCATACGCTTTCTCGAAAAATTCATTGGTATCGGGATCGAAATAGCGCATCTGCAGGCTGCCGTCAGGGTTTCGCATAACCCCCTGTACCCTGCAGCGGATAAGTTTGACCCCGTGCTCATCCACGGCCTTGTCCCGATACTGTTGAAATCCTTTGCCGAAGGTCCGCATATCCATATAGAAGATAGTGGTATCGACATCCGGGCCGCCTTTTTCTTTGGCCAGTACAGCCTCTTTCAAGGCGAACATGCAACAGATCGAGGAGCAGTAGTCTCTTTTCTGCCGTCTGTTTCGAGACCCCATGCATTGAATCCAGGCGATATTTTTCGCAGGCTTTCCATCGGACGGACGCCTGATCACATCCCCTTTATAGGTTCCCGAACTGCTCATCATCCGTTCAAAAGCCAGCGAAGTGACGACATCCGGGGATACGGCATAGGATTTTGCATCCTCAAACTCAGTGGTATTATACAGTTTCACGCCGGAGGCCAGGATGATAGAATGCACCTCCCGGCTCTGGGTCTCATCCTGGGCATCAAGATTGATCGCATTTGTTGTACAAACCTTGACGCACTCACCGCACCGGGTGCAGGCCTGTTTGTCGATGAGCAGCAGCTTCGGAGTGTTGTGAGGAATCGCCTGATAGATAGCCTTCCGTTGAGTCAATCCATGATTGAATTCATCTGCGACTTCTACGGGACAGACGTCCATGCATTCGCCCATTTCGTTGCAGATTGCAGGATCGACCAGACGGGCCTTCTTTAAAAGCTCAACCTTGTAGTTTCCTGCATCGCCCTGAACCGAGGTGATTTCGGTAAATGGCATGATCTCAATATTTTCATGAAACAGGCTCTTGCGCATACAGTACTGTGAAGCATACTCGCGGCCCACCATGGGCAGTATCCTGCACATGCCGCAATGATCTGTCGGAAACTGGTAATCAAGTTTCGCCAGGATGCCACCGATCTGGGTGGAAGCATCGGTGAGCAGGACCTTATAACCTGCCTCTGCTAACTCAATGGCGGCCTTAATACCAGAAATGCCGGCACCGGCCACAAGGACCGTGCCTGTCGGCTTTTTTTCTGCCATGATATCGCTCCTATTTGACTTGACCAGTCACTTCAACCAGCTCGTCCGATTTAAATCCAGCCATCGGCTGTTCTTCATCGACTGATCGTCCTGCCTGATAATTGAATCGAGCCTGAGTTTTATCGGCTGATGTCCTGAACAGCGGCATCAGATCAATATCATTCGGGCATGCACTCGTGCACTGACCGCAGCCTACACAGAATAGGCTCATATGGGTAATGCGGGTCAGGTGATAGAAGAGGGTATCATTGGGCATCTTCAGCATGCCGTCCTTATCCGCCCACATCATGAACTGTTCGCCGGTATGCCGGAATGTATCTGTAATAAATACACATTCCTTGCAATAACAAACGGGACATGCAACGCGGCAGTTGTAGCAGTTTATACAGGCCGCGAGTTTGTCGCTGAGCGCCTCGAACGTATTTGTTTCAGCGCGATACTCTGTGAATTTCTTGTCTCTGGCCTCGTTACGTCCGGCAACCAGCTTCTTTACCGCATCGTCCCTTCCCGCCGGGGATTCTCCCGTCTTCAGCCCGGATTTTTCCAGCGCTTCTTCCCCTTTTGGGGTCACTGCCTCGATGAAAACGCTGTCGCTGCCGGAGCCGATAGCGCACAAACGCATATCGGCATTCTCGGCCGCCGGAAATTCACAGATCTTGCAAGCGCCGATGAGATCGAAATCGCCCATGGCGGTTTTCCCTGCCTGGGCATTCTCCAGAAAGGACTCCGAAGTTCCGCCCTGCTCCTGGAACTTGGTGAAATCAGTGTTTTCATAGCGGCCAAGACAGTCCATTCCGATCATCAGGACATCATCGAGATTGACCTGCTTAAGCTTGACCAGTTCGACTACAGCCCGGATTTCACAGGGGCGCAGGACCATGGCAACCTTGCGGCCGGAAGGCCGTGAGGTGAGTGACGATGCGATTTTAGCACCGCTCACTGCCGCAATGGGGGCAAAAGGATCTACTTTTTCAATATTGTCAGCGGATGTTACAAGTGTCAGCCGAACTCCTTGTTTACCGAGAGCCATAGGAGCAAGGACAGCGTCAACTGCGCCATTTTTCAGCATTCCTTTGAAAAATCCGGACAATTCTTTATTTAATTCGTCTTTTTTAAAAGACAATTTTGCGAATTTAGCCATTTTCAGTTATCTCCGTGTCTTCAAACTACCATTTGACCCTTATTCTGCAGGGGGCTTGGTCCAAGTTGTTTCAGTTTCGCTGTCATTTCGTCTGCTACTTCTTTCAGCATATTTCCTTCACTGGCGGCAATCCATCGAAGCCAGAAACGCTCTTCACCTATTCCATATTGCTTCAAAAGCTCGGTTACCAGGGCTACACGCCGGCGCGCCTTCAGATTGCCGTTAATATAATGACAGTCACCAGGCCAGCAACCACCGATCAGGACACCGTCTGCTCCATTGAGAAAGGCCTTGAGGACATACTTCGGATCAACCATGCCGCTGCACATAACCCTGATGATCTTGATATTAGGCGGGTATGAAAGACGGGAGGTGCCCGCAAGATCTGCTGCTGTGAATGTGCACCAGTTACAAAAGAAAGCCACTATTTTGGGTTCAAACTCGCTCATCGCATAACTCCTTAGTTAAGTAAAATCCCATCAATTTCCGCAAATATTTGTTTATCGGTAAAGTGTCTGACCTTGGCAGCACCGCTTGGACAGCCTCCGGCGCAACTGCCGCATCCTTTACAGATCGCACTATTGACCTCACTGATTCCCGCATACGAGTTGAATTCAATGGCCGAATATGCACAAAGCCCGATACACAACTGACAGCCGACACAGACATCCGGGTCAATGCTCGAGATCATGGGCGGGACCTCGACTCTGCCAGCACAACTTAATGCCAGGCATTCCGCTGCGGCGCCCTTTGCCTGGGCAACCGTATCCGGAATATCCTTCGGGCCCTGACAGGCTCCGGCAAGGAAAACACCGCTGGTGGGGGTGGAAACTGGCGCCAGCTTCGGATGCTCTTCCTGGAAGAATCCGTCTGCACCTATACCAATGCCGAATTTCCGCATGACCTCTTCAGCATTGGGCCGCGCCTCCATGGCGGTGCAAAGAATGACCATCTCCACCTTGACTTCAATCAGTCGGTTGGACAGCGTATCTTCACCTTTGACCGTCAGAATACCGTTTGCGTCTTCGGTGATGGAGCCTGCCTTGCCGCGGATCATCTTGACCCCCTCGGACTGGACCTTTTTATAGAACTCCTCATATCCCTTACCGAAGCAGCGCATGTCGATATAGAAATTGTAAATCTCGGTATCGTGTCCGCATTTGTCTTTCAGCAGATGTGCATACTTAAGGGCATACATGCAGCAGGTACGGGAACAATATTCATGATGGTTGACATCGCGGCTGCCTATGCAATGCAGGATGGCGACGCTTTTCGGAGGATCGGTAAATTTCATCGGATCCTTCATGTCGCGTTTTTTGAGTTTGCCCGATGTCGGTCCGGTTGCGTTGGAGAGCCGCTCAAATTCGATATTGGTGAAGACGTTCCTGTAGGTGCCATACCCGTACTGCGTCATCTTGGAAGGATTCATCGGGTCGAAACCGGTGGCGATGATGATGGAGCCGACATCGATAGTCTCACGCTTATCGGTCATTTCATGATCGATGGCGCCCGCCTTGCATTGATCGACACAGAGCTTGCACTCGCAACATCCGCCGCAATCGACGCAACGGCTGGCCTCCCTTCGGGCCTCTTCCTCGGTAAATCCGAGTTCAATCTCTTTATAATTGCCGACTCGTTCGCTTACGGGGAGAACAGGCATCGCGGCGCGGGGAGCGAACTGGACCTTTTTTGATATTGCCTTCCAGTCGGAACCTGCAGGTTTTACAGGTCTCTTTTCAGTCAGATCTTCACCCTGCAGATATTTTTCAATGCTGATGGCCGCCTGTTCTCCGGCAGCAACAGCCTCTACTGCGATGGACGGGCCGGTAAACATATCGCCGCCGGCGAATATGCCGTTGGCGCTGGTCTGATAGGTGACCGGGTCAGCTGCCACCGTGCCCCAACGCGTCATCGCGACGCCTTGTGTGCCCTCAAGGAAACTGGCATTCACTTGCTGGCCGATAGCCGGGATCATCA